>Ga0307508_10000989_pt1 | contig 33015 bp, 42 predicted proteins | sample 9_EM_MG_FD_203089 | JGI IMG/M metagenome (GOLD analysis project Ga0307508, IMG submission 203089) | Populus trichocarpa ectomycorrhiza microbial communities from riparian zone in the Pacific Northwest, United States - 9_EM | ecosystem: Host-associated > Plants > Roots > Unclassified | place...
ACATCAAAGAACAAAATAACCTTCAGTATTGGGGGGTACAACAGGCTACTTCTTTCACTATGATCGAGAGTTGTGGTTGAGGGGGTCCAAATGGCACGGAAACTCAATTTCTACGGTCCAGGGGATAGTGATGTTAAATCCTGTATCATACGATATCACTATTTCTTGTGAACCACATTTGCACAATAGAGCAGATCCAAATCATCGATTTTCAGTATCAAACACACCATGGCTAATTAACATGCACCCGCCCGAGATTTTTCTGAACCACATCTCTCCATTTCGTTCTACCCACCCTTTTTTTCCCCATCTACACGCTTTCATCAAATTCAATCCATGTAAACTACAGTTTCCCTTTTTATTATCAAGCTGTCCACCGTCAACAATATTCCGATCTATTGGTATGAATTGCCGAACATATCGTAAAGCCGTAACAACGCTAGAAAAAAACAAGTAATCACCGCCGAAAAAGGGAACAAAGCTAGTAGTACATATTGTAGCTATTAACTCGCGTTCATGCATGGTGACGGGCACAGTCGTGAAAAAAAAAAACCCCCCAAGGACAAGACGGAGAAAAGAAGGTAGATAGCTAGAAATAATCATTCGGCCATCCGTGAAACCATGAGATGCTTTCCTCCGAAAAAAAAAAGAAACAGAACAGGTGAGTACACGAACCGGTAGCAGTACGCAAGCAGAGGATGCGGAAAAGATGAATGCTTGCGTACCCATGAAGCCAAACAAGCCAGCTTTTCAAAGAACTAAGGACAGCGAATGGACCAACTGATTCGCGGATAGCAAACAATGCGTCGGGAAAAAAAACCACAGAAACGTTGGGTTGGTTTCGTCGCAGCCGGTGCCTAACGATAGAACCAAAGCTTCTTGGTAGGCATACCGTCCCTGGAGTGCGGTAGCTGATGGTTTGGATGGTTACTAAGCGGCCTCCAATTGAGAGACGCGCTGATATTGTAGTCCGTGGGGACGTTGGCGTACACGGGAGTAGGGCCCAGTCCGGTGGCTTTGGTCACCAGCTCAACCTCAATCTCGTCGGGACATACCTCAGAAATTGAGTCTAGGTAGCGGCGGTGGGCGGCTTTGGACATCTCCTTGCATTCGTGGGCACGATACATGGCGCCCGCAATCCTCTGGGCGAGGACTCCCATATCCGAAACGTACAGGTAATCAATGCCGCTGGCGTTCGTAGAGACGAGAGACCACTGCGAGACGACCTGATAGCGTTTGAAGCTGTGATCCTGCGGGGGCCAGACGAGGTAGGATGGGAGGTAGCCAGACTCTTGGAGGTAAACAAGGTCCACAATCAGGCTGCTATCGAACCCAGCAGGCGTGTGGCAGTAGTCTAGCATGTCAATGACTAGATGGCGGTAAGACGGGTGATAAGTTGCAACGACTGTGTACTTATCGCAGTAGATAGAGTCTGGTACCAATGGACGACCCAACCTCGAGAGCGGAGCCCTATACCCGGCCGGGGGGATCAGAACCGTAAAGATTGACGCGAACGATGAGCCAGTAGGCGCGGTCTGGAATGTTGAGGCGCGGTCTACTACGCCCGGCCTGTCCGTGCTGAATGGTAGTGAACTTCCGCTGTTTCTGCGACCCCGTCTCGAGTTGAGATGGTCCGCGATCATGTCACTTATAATCTCATCTCGATCCTTGTTCTGGATGTTGTTGGGGATCGTCATAGCACGGCCATCCCACTTCAGTTTCTCGCCTCGAGAAGGAGCGTTGGCTGGTGCCTTCTGCTTGGGTGGCCGGCTGGAAACGTCGTCACTACCAGTACGACTAACGCTACGGCGAGCAGCTCCGTATTTCGGGATATCAACTGTTCTTATCAGATCCTCCGTCATTGGTGTTGGGGTCGTTCGTTCCCTGCAAATCATGGGTGGCCGGTTTCTATTTCCTTCCTTAGCCTTGACACGGGCCGACTCATCGTCTTGCTTGGTTTTCATGACGTCCTGTTCGTACTCGACACGATGACCAACAAGCATCGTCTCCAGAAGGTCTTCGATCTCAGCGTCTGTAAGGTCTTGGCCATCAGAATCCGTAGAACATGGCGGGCAAACATGTCCAACGGCGGAACCGGTTGGGGTGAGGTCGTTGTCCTCCTCAGAGCCAGCATTTTCGGACAAAGAAAGCGGAGGTATCTCTGGCAAATCCTCCTCCGAGGGCATCCTAAGCCGGATCGGGGGTGGAGCTGGCTTTGGGGAACTGCCTATGACTTTGTGAGTTCATGATACACCGAGTGAGAACTGGAGTACGTAACATACCTTCTAAAGCTGGAAGGGCCGCCTGCCGTTGCGCACGCCGCGCCTTCACTACGGCTTCGTCCGTCTTCGAAATTTCCACCAGCGATGGCTCATTGCACTCCGAGATGTCCGAAACCTCTTCCTCGGAATCGGGGAAGATTGAGAGTGACCGAGCGATGCCATTCAACATGGGTTGATCAGCCCTCCACCTGGCGAAAACCTGCAGATCACCGGTTATGACACGGTATGTGGAAGAGGATAAAATATGATGAGATAGAAGAGAGTAATAGGTAGTAGAGGCATGGAAGAGAAAGTAGGAAAGGACGAGGAAGGTGAGGACATACCGTCTTAGCAAGGTCTCTGCTGACCCGGTGATTCTCGATGTCATGGATGGCCTCCTCACTCAAGTCGGCACGGTCGTGGCGTAGAGTCCCCGCGAATGGCGGCGGCCCGGAAGGTGGGGTGATCGGTCTATCGATTAACTCATCACGTATCCGGCGCTTCTCTTCCTCGGAAAGCTTTGGGATCTTTGGAATAGCCACCTGCGCGGGAATGGGCTTGGACTCGTCCCGGGGATGGAGAACCAGGAAAGGATGACCTTTGGTCGGCATGAGCTCCCGTGAGGATGACATACCGTAGTCCTTTCACGTTGTTGGTTGTTGGTTGTTGGTTGTTGGGGGTCGTGGAAGATACCAAGCACGATGTGTAGAAGAAGGGTCGAACAGCAAGCAGACGGATGAGGAGAGCGAGCTGTAGGCAGGTGGTAGATAGACGGAAGGAAAGACTGACGGTTAAGGGAATGATGCTGAAGAGGGGGAGGCGGACGAGGAAGAGGAAAACGAGGAGCACGAATGATGGAAGAGGAAGGGACAGAGGAGGTAAGGAACGAAGAGAAGGAGAGAGGGGGGGAAGCAGCAAGAGAAAGAAAATAGTGGGGAGAGAAGGAGACGAGTGACAGAGGGTTGGTGAGGAGGAGGGAGGATAGAAATTCTCACGGAAGTATAAGTGAATTGCTCGAGGTACAATTGACGACTCACATACAGAGTACCGTCAAGGTAGGGCGGCATTGTCCTGCTGGGACGGGACGAAAGGAGCATTTGGCGGCTTTCCCGCGGCAAATCTCCCAATGCAGAACATCTACGGACTAATAGCCCTGTGGGCGGGGACATGAGATCGTAGAGCTATTGGGGTTCATGTTCTGGATGGATTGGATTGATTTGTGCATAAATAATTGGCATGCATTGGCACGGCCGTCCGGGGCCAGCTTTGGCATATCAGTAAAGGTTATTAACCCGCTCGAGCCGTTCTTCAATGGGTTGTGCCAACGACCGGTCACCAACGAACGAGTGCACGATGTACCGGAAGGGCGTTCGGTCCGTGAAAGGTGCCGGGCCAGATTGAAAACAGTGAGTCCCAGGTACGTCCCGGAGCGTGCTTCCCTCGACTGATATCCATGTCGATGGCAGGCTGTTGTCCGTTTGTCGAGCAATAGTTCATGCTGCAGTCACATGCCTTACGAGTTGTCACCAGTCTAGCCGTACCGGGACACAACGAGTGATCCGCTATGCATACTTACAGATCGATCGAGCGGTCGATTGTGAGGGTGTAACAGTGACAACACGACAAGCCTGTCTCAGACCGAGCGAAGATACATACGTGGAAGATCTTTGCTCTGCATGATCTACATAAAACCTCGCGATGATGTGTGTCGGTGGATGTATCGATGCCCGATGATGCTATACCTAGCGACAGAAGTCTGAAGGCTGGACATATGTAGTTAGATACGTTTCGTTTCGCGATCGGCTCTGGTCTGTTTTATGTTTGATCCGCGCCTCCTTATATATTCGCAGCCCGGCCTCGCGATTTTGCTGCTCCCTCCACTATGTATCACCGCCACCTCCTGCTTTTGGCGTCCATCTGTCAGAGCCGGAACACCGAGAGCTTCAGCACGAATTCCTTTCTCCGGCTGTTCTTCGCCCGATTCAGAAAAACATCCTCTCGTATCTACTTCCATCTCGCATCTCGCCCCGCCTCTCTGCTGTGCTGTGCAGCCGTTGGAGTTATTGAAGTCGTCGAACGCGCCTTCGGTGCTTATCCGTACCTGCTTACCTGAGCGTGCCGCCGCCTGCCCGCATCGCCGCCATCGCCACTTGGCCCCCCCGCTACAGCTACATCCAGCACCTGCAGCCAGCGGGTTGGCGAGAATCGTGCTATCTACATAGACGCCTCTGCGCGAACCCCCAAGTACTTATTTTGTGCGCCTTGCTCGCGATTCCCAATCCAAAAGAAAGTGTCCGCACATGCTGTATGCGTGCGCGGGAGAGAGTGCGCAGCTGAAGTGACATATCTAGTGTCTCCAGACCATCTGTGCTCCAGCGCCCGCACTCAAATTCTTCTTCCTGTCCTTTCCTTCCCTTCTCGCCCTCCTGCCCCCCGCCCTCCCAACATCTCCTCTCTTCCCTCCGTAAATAAACAAACACGCACTCGCGCTGCCCACCCTCCCGGCCAGTAGGCAGTCACCTCACTCACACGCTCGCAATCAATCCCTTGCCGTCGCACCTACCCAGCCCCACCAGCCAACCAACTCATTCGTCCACACCCTCGCTTTCTATCAACCTTTCCCGTTGTGACCATCCCATATCGAACAGCCGCCAACCCAGTTCTTCCGCACACCACTCCCCACACCTCGAATCGCCTTCGTTCGTTTGCGCTCTTCCCGTCGCCCCATCTTCTTTCCACGCCGCCTGCTTCTCACATCGCATTTCGCTCCATCGCGCCCATACGCTAAAAACTGCTCTTACCCACCACCCCCAGCGGCGTTGAACGAAACGCATCGCCATTCTGCGCTGCTCGTCCTGTCGCCCGTCTTTGGTTCTGTCCGCAAACAGGCCACTCGTCGCTGCCAGGCAGGAAACCCCTTGCCGACCCCAGCGCGCGACCTACATAATTTACCCTCCGACCAGTGCTCGGTGCCCACAGATTGGTTTCACCTTACCGGCGTGTCCGCACACTTGAACACCGTCTGTCCGACTCGCGCAAGTCATGGCGCCACTGCCCTCGATGGTCGGATCGGAGAAAAGCTTTACGGATTCGAAGGTGACGGATAGGACTAGCTACTCCATTCCCGACGACGGGCGCGAGGTCACCATACACACGGAACGTAGGAGGAGGAAGAAGGAGTCGCAGGATGCCAACAGTGTCCTCAGCCATGGAACCAACGCCTCGCTTTTGATCGAGTACTTTGAGAGCGGCAAAGCTGCGTCCAGCTCCGGTTCCGCGCGTCAACCGAGTGTTAGGGTTAAGGTTACTCCTTCGGCTGCGCGGCGCCATCGCGTCAATCAATCGGCGGACGGTGGCTCGGTCGAAATATCCGAGATCGGGAGTGGCGATAAGAACGGACGACGGCCGAGCCATATCCACAGGATACAGCTGTCGCCGCATTCCGGACAGGACAGACTGACCCTGGGACAGACGGGCCGTTCGCGCTCCTACTCCGGTGATCACTCGACCCTGTCGTCCATCACTTCCGGCGGCGACGAATCTAATGGCGGTCGAGCCCCAATAAATGTGACGTTCATCCGCGAGCGCGGTGGCGAGGGCAGCCCGGGCTCTTTCATGGATGCCGACTACAACGAGCGCAGACGGAGACGTCGGTCACAAGCACGGAACAATAGCGGTGATCCATATTTCGAGGAGAACATGAAGGGCACTGCGAAGCAGCGAAGTCGGAGTGTCAGTCGGGAGAGCAACATCCTTCAGGAACCTGGTTTGCGGGGTGGCACGCTCGGGCGGAGGAAGAGTAGAAGTCTGAGTAGGGAACGTATCGGGGTGTCACAGAGCCAGCGAGCGCGGATAGAGCAAGCGGTTAGAGACGAGCTCAGCAGGGTGAACGACCCCATATCAGCACGGAAAAACAGAAACCAAAGCCGTACGAAAGGCTACGATAACGACAGCCTCAAGCCCCCTCGCAATCGAAGCCGAAGCCGAAGCCCGAACAGGACCGCGGAAGAGATTGCTGCTAGAGCTCGCCGTAAGGCCGCTCAGATCGAAGGCGACGACCCCTCTACGCTTTCTAGCACCAGGTCTGGTGACCCCGCGCTTAGGGGACTGATTCGAGACACCATCAAATTACTCCTGCCCGAGATTGAGAAAGCCAAACAGCAGAAGATATCCGAGCTGCAACGTGCTGAAAGTGTATCTCGTAGACTCTCTGTCAAGGGCCCTGGGAGAGCCTCGAGCATGCCGGATGTAGTCGCAAAGCCGGTGGTTGTGCTTTCGCCAATCGAGGGCAGCGAAATGGGAATGGTGATCGGTGGAGACAGGAAGGGGTCTACAGCTACAGAGGTATAAGGCTTATCCGTTCCGTTGTGCTCTTCTAATTGCAGTTGCTAGCAGGATACTTTGAACCACCGAGCGCCCGGCTTCGGTCTGCCGCACTCGCCCCTCCATTCCGAATATGGCGAAGGTGTGTCTCTGGTGGGCGCAATGCCGACTGCTGGCGAGAACCACGTCCAGATGCCCGCTATTCCGTTCCGTTCGGACACTCCTGGGAGTTACGCCGAAACCCGGGCTTCGATTCTCACCGCGAACACTGGCCTGCCCTACCCTACCCATCCGGGCGGGATGCCAAACAGTGGAATGACCCCACCCCCTGGTGCACCAAAGTCGGAGCTCTTTCCTGAACTGAGCGAGCTGAACTTGGGCGGCTCAGATATTGGCGGCGCGTCGTCACTCCTGTCGGATCGCTCGGCTGCTGGACAGACCCATCTCACTACAGGTACCGGTGTCAGAGCTGCCCCCAGCATAGCAAGTTTGAACCTCGAGACCGAGATCGATCATCACGATGATGACGTGAGTGCAATCTCCTCGAAGGATGGCGCGCATACGACAGGCGGACCTTCTGAGGTTTCGTTGCAAGATATAAGTGTGGCGGCTACCTCAGCGCTCGCAAAAGAGAGAAAAGAAAAGGGCCGGAGAAGACGCAGCAGACGGGATATTGACGAGCTGTCGGAAATTCGCGAGGGCGAAGATGCCTCCCAATCATCGCAAGTCAAGGCTGTGAATCTATTTTTTGCCGAGCAACGCGAACGCCAACAGGAACAAGCGCTGCTAAATCCCAGCAGTTTCCAAGATATGAGTCTTGCTGTGCACCACGTTTCCACAGCAACGGGCAACAACCTCGAAGACAGGCGCCTTGAAAAAGAGGAGGACACCGGCCACCACGTATTTGATCTGGGCGCTAACCCTTCCATGTGCTCCACCCCAAACCTTGCACGTTCAGCTGTTGCTTCTGTACTTGATCCTTCCAACATCGGTTCAGCCCTTTCCTTCAACCGACCGAGCAGTCAACCAAAAATTGGGGCCAGCGCAATGCCCACATCCGATCACCCGATGCCGGAGCTCGGTCAGCATTTACTCGATGATGACGACGACATCAACACGAATCCTTCGATTATTCAGGGGCCCATCGGACACCATACCACTAGTTGGGAGATGGCTGCCAACGATTTCGGAGTCGGTGCCGACCGTGGCTTGAACGTCAATATGGACGGCCACAGTCCCGTGTCCAACTCCCGTCTCGCGAGCCCTCATATGGGTAAAGACGAAGGATACATATCGGCAGCGAACCCAATTGGCTCACCCGGTACTGCGACGCCTATCCATGGCGTGCGTGGCGATACAGGAATGGGAATTATCGACGATATGCTCGAGTCCGAATTCTACCACAGCCACCCTCGCAACAGAATCGGAAGCGGAAATTCTCACGGCATGCCGACACCGCTTTACGATAGCTCGACGGGACGCGGTATCGACAGAATCGAGTCGAAGGATATCGTTGCCTTGATGGAACATGTACGTCCCCCTTCCCCTTCCCCTCGTTGCCCCTGTCGACCGTGTCACTGACTCCGCTCGCTCATCACAGCTCACCGTCCGCGACGCCCAACGAAATGCCCGCGATACGGAGATCTTGGTCACATTGGTACGGAGTGCAGCGGAGATGCGTAACTCCTTCGAAGACATGAAGAAAGCTTTGGCGGACCAACGGCAAGGCATCGTCAGCGACGTCGACCAAAACACCGAGCGCAGCGTACAGAAGCTTCTCCAGGGTCCCCGACCGCTGCCTCCTTCTACTCCCCGTCGACCGCGTTACTCCAAGTCCGATGAAGATGTGGAAGATGAGGGTCGCAAGAGGGCCAGTGTGTTTAAGAGAGCGCTGAAGGGGTTGAGCATGGGAAGCTCGAAGGATTTGGAGAGGATCGAGGAAATGTGAGTCAAGCGATAACTGTCCCCCTTCACTTGAAGGAAGAGTGATTACTGACACTGCTATTCTAGGCTTTGCAGACTTCTCGGAGAAGTCGAGGGGCTCAAAGACGGACAGCAGTTTTACCAGCAGAGCCAAGCCCAGAGTCAGAGCATGGGCACCATCGACCAAATGCGCATGGCCCGTGACGCGAACGAGGCGGCTGCTCAAGCAGCTGTAGACGCGGCCGGAAACCAGGGCTACCATAGCGCCGGTCCATCTCGGCAACCTAGTGGGAAATTCCAAGACCAGCATCAGGGCGCCCGCATCTCTCCAATCCAAGAAGTTGTTACTCTGCCAAGAGAGAACCGAGCCGGCTCTCTGCCTCTGGAAAGCCCTACGCATCCCAAGATGCCGGCTGCCAATGCTAGTCTTGGAAACACCCCTCCCAAATCAACCGAAAAGCCTAAGCGGGAGTCAGGATCTTCTTCACTTTTCCCCAGATTGTCCCGTTGGTCAGAGACCACGACGTCTACGGGCTTGGCCAAGATGTTCAAGGGCAAGAACAACCAAGATGGTTCGGATGCGTCTCGGTCACAGCCAGACTTCAACTTCTGGGAAACAGATGCTGCAAAGGGTCAGGGAGTGCTTCATCAGTCGCCTTTCGACTCTGACGGTCAACGGACTGGAGAGATTGGGTCACCGTTGGTGCCCCCCTCGTCGCGCGGCACCGATGCTCCGATTAATCAGTCGAACAGAATCTCGCTCGACATCCAGCATCCAAGGCCTCGTGTGACATACAACCATCAGCTGGAGCAGCAAGCACAGCAGCTCACCGCTGAGGGTGGCGGGTTCCTCCCCGGCACTCCGCAGAATGCATCTGTGTCGAGCCTAGGCAACTTCCCGCCGCTTGGCCCGGGTGGCTTCCAGAACGGCAAGCTGCTCTCGCCCCTAGCCCAGGATGCGTACGCCCAGCACCAGGCCCAGATGAACCCTGGCAACGCCCCACCTCGGCCCCTCAAGGTCGCTGAGGATGAGAGCCATGACGGAGACAGCAGCACAGCCCGAAGGCGCAAGAAGCACAAAGAGCTGGACGAGAATGGCAACAGAATTAGGAAGCCGAAGAAGGAGAGGTCGGAGGAAGAAAAGCTGAGGCGTAAGGAGAAAAAGGAGCAGAAGAAGAGGTCAAGAGATTTCCTTGACGGAACCGATGGAGTATGTTACCTCCCTCCCCATCTTCTATGCTTATTTGTATTCACTGACGACCCATTACAGCCCTCCATCTCCGGACGAACCCCCTCAACCGCCTCCAGATTGACAGGACCTCGACCTCTCTCCAGTGCTAGCAACAAGGAGAACTCGAAACGTCGTGGAAATCACATCCCACAGACTCCGAATGGTGCGTGCATACCCACGCCTGGGACATGGTTTGGTAGCAACGAACGGCGCTGATGTGATTTTTGTTTTCCAGACACTTATGTGAATGGTGGCGAATACGAGAACTATGGAGGGTACCACTGAAAAAGAGGTTTCTTTTCTTTTTTTCTTCCACGCTTCCATATTATCGACATCTTGTCGTAATCTCTTGTCCTTCTCTGGATTTTTTCTTTCGTTTCTTACCTTTTTTTTCCTGTAATGTTCAAGCGGGGTTGGTTGGTTTGGCTGGTATGAAACAAGCGAGTTTATGTTGTATTGCCATGATACCATTGTGTGGCCTTGCATTCTTTCCATCTTTTGGGAAATCTGGTTCGGTGAATTCGTTCGCGGGAATATATGAATTGGGATGATGTATGAATGGTGTTACTTTTCTGCCAGTCGTATTTCGTTTGTTTTTTCATGCCCCCTTGTCATGTCTGTGCTTGTGATCTGCTGGTTTGGGTGAGTGTTTTATCGTATTCCTTGGGAGTCCTGTTTGTTTTAGGCGGGGAAGAGGTTTGTGTGGTCTGTTTTTACTCGGTGGAAAATAATGATTATGACTTTGTCTAGATGTGAAAATGACTACAGTGAGTGATGTGTGTGCTGAGTGGGAGGAGAGCTTCCATCAACCCGAGGCCCTTCAATGTGTCATGTAACCGATTCACCGAAGGACGGAACCGTCTACAGAGCAGATACATTCGTGAAGCCATATCATCGTATCTATGCCGCTTCCAATAAGAGTAAACACAGCTACAGGTACAACATCGGGCCCATCATCCCTATCCCGCGTGCGCACAAGAAACAAACCCCAAAACCCGAACCCATCCCAGGTAAGCGTTTCCATTGTTCTACAAAAAGAGTAAGAAAAATGCGCGCACTCCGAGCGAGGAGAGACAAAAAAGTAAAGGCGCTGAAAACAGAAAGGTTGGACAATGAAGAATGGAGCGAGAAGACGTTTCATTGTCAGACCGTCTACTCCTCACTTCTTCTTGGGACCACCGAGGGGGGTTCCGATGTCTGTTATTATTATTATTCCCACGAGTCAACATCGGGACTGCAAATACGGGGGAGGTGATCGATTGTGTCACTCACCCTTTCCACGCAGCTTGACACCGAGGGCCCTCTCCAACTTCGCCAGCACCTGTTGATTCGGCACGGCACGTCCGCTCTCGTAGTCGTTGATGACACTGGGTTTCTCGTTGACCTTCGTCGCGAGATCCTTCTGCGTCATCGGCGGAGTTTTGTCCTGGCGTGCCTTGCTCATCGCCTTGCCGACGTCCGCATCGATTTTCTTGGGGGGCGCGACCTCATTCTCGCGGTCCACCTTCGTCAATCGCTGTCCGTCGGGTGCCTGCACCTGGTTGCCGGTTGCGTACTGCAGGGGAAGTGATGTTAGCGGCCGGGAGCGAGGAGAGGAGAAGAGGAGATGGGAGGGGGGGTGCATGCCTTCTTCTCTGTGCCGACAACCGCTCCCATACGGCGGGCGGCGTTGATCTCGGCTTGCGTACGGGCTACCGTCGGGCGGGCTCCAGAGCCGCGGACGTTCTTGCCAATCTTGGTGACGGAGTCCCAGTCTTCAGACATCGTTAATTGTAGGGCGGGTAGGTAGGTATTAGTTGTTTGGGTGTCTTGGGAGTGTTGGCTAGAGAAGCTGTGAGATTTATTTTCGGAGGAGGATGTAATTTTTGTGGCAAGACAAGAGGAAGCTGAATGACCAGCTAGTTTACACGTTAAAAGGTCAGCGGGGCTTGGCAGATACAACGACTCACCCGCACTCAACTACTAGACACAGTAAGCGTTCAGGCCATCCGTCATCGATCGGCTTCCACTGCGTTCTAATTCCTTGCGGCTCAGCTCAGCCTCAAGTTGAGTTGCCCAGTAGTCGGAGGATACCCCGTCCCAACAATAGCTACTCGAAGGACGATATTTTCATCGCTGATTGGCTGTGGATATCGTCTGATTGAGGCTTCGACTTGTAATTACATTCAGTTCCTCCCACGCCACGACACTATTTAATGTTCTGCGCCGTCGTCACTTTGATAACAACTGGCAAAATCCCACCAGTCTTCAGTTCGAAAGGCCTGTGTCCCAACGCCGAGAGAGTGGCCCTGATAGCACCGTTATGTCCGCTGATTGAAATGTAGACACTCTCGTCGGTCGATATTATCTCCTCGAGCACCGATGCCATTCGTGCTTTTTGCTCCTCGAACGGCTCACGAACGTTGGGTTTAAAGAGCTCGTCGTTCTCCGTGAAGCCTTCTTCGATACGGAAGGACGGGAATCTCGCGGCGATGACTGATCTTTTGTCCCGGCGGTCGCAGGTGTGAACTCCGAGGGTCTCGCGGAGTTTCTATGTCGTCTGTTAGGTGGGCTGGAAGCGAACGAGAGATGGAACGCAGCTACCTCTTTGATCAACGGCTTGGGGATATCGTCTTTGTCCAGTGTTATATCTCCCCACGTTATCTCCAGCGTCTTACAAGTGCGTCTGTTCTTTCGTCAGCCACCTCCTAAAGAGTATCCATCCCACACGGCAAAACCTACTGCAAAGGAGACGAGTAAAACGACTGCGGCAACGGCGCTCCGTTCGCCAATTGCAGCTTCCACGCAGCATTGGCAGCCCTCGCCTCTCGGATACCGGTCTCTGTGAGCTCCGCATCGAACTATTCCTCATCAGTCCACTCGAGCCAAGCACCACGAGCTTCCGCATCACACAACCACTTACCCATACTACACTCCCATCTCCATCCTGTCTCGACCAATACTCCTCCCTGCGATGAGCACCCAGTCAGCAAGGAGGACACAACATGCGGCGGAGACCCACTACCAACGGCCTGCCCCATGGTACGTCTTCACTGTCCGCCGTCGCATATCAGCACCTCTTCCGTGCCATCCCCTCTCCCGGCGAACATACCAGCAACGTTATGATGCCCTTGCCCATGCCTAGCGAGGAATAGCACACGATAACTTGTTCCCTCAGGCGCATCACGGTTCAGCGCGGTGATCGCATCCTTGAACCGGTCCCATGGCGTGCCGTACACAAGCTCGAGTTTGATTATGGAAGGCGTAGCGGGGAAAAGGTCCATGTTGAAGCTGTCGAGCAGGCCGAAGTTGCTCTTTTCGTGGGAGAAGAGCAGGTGGTCCGTCTCCGGCAAGTCTTGGGCGAAGAAGCCGGGGACGCTGGTTATATTGAGGCGAGTAGCGGAAGCCATAGCTGCGAGGACGACGAGGTGGCTGAGACTGCGCATGTGTGTGTTTAGCAGACCGAGCGCAGAGAGCCGGCGGCGGGCCTTACAGATGCGGGGATATAGTAGTTACGCGAGGTGGATGTCTGCAGTTGCTTGCTCGTGGTTCTGTCTGCCGTTGGTTCGACGTCCACACTTCCCCCTCATCTCTAGCGCTAGTAGCTGCACCTTACAGGTGCTACATATGGATCAATGCACGTTGGGGGCGGAAATGAATATGGTTAGGTGTCACAAGCAATTTGCTGACGAGCCGTGGAGAATGAATGCAGCATGGAAATCCGACTCATTCGAATCGTTGGGTTACATCGTACTTGATATGTGCCGTATCTAGACAGTCGCCCGACGCACAATTGTCCGGACTGCGCCAGCAATGTCGTATTCGACAGACACTCCGTCACATGCGGTGGTGCACTGTCAGAGGAAGGAGGCACAGACAATCACCATCACCACCGCGGCCTGCGACTGCCCATCGAGGATCGTGTTGCCATGTTGTTCCACCCTGACCTTCAGGCCACAAATCGTCGATACGAACGAGTACGAAAGACAGTGTTACCAGCTTGGGCGGATACTAAGCGACGGGTCCGGCTTCGGTACCATACCACTAAGGTTGAGGGATACATTGTGGCATATCATTGCACGTCACTCGTCTTGGTGAGCCTCGGCTTGAGGCCAGCGAGCGCCGGTTTGCATCCGAGTTCAGCATGGACACCACATGCAGGGCTGTTGCTATCTATGGTGGATCCTTCCCAGAGGCTGTCGTCCGGTTGACGCGAATTAGTTAGCTCGCCCGCGACCATTATTCTAGTCCTTCGAGAAAAGAGCCGCCTACCGCTTGGACCCGAGCTTCGGAACATTTTTCATATCCTAGCCTTGCCCACGGCCCTGGAAGAGAATTTAGGCGGTATGTAGCCCGCAGCAACGAAGGGGCTCGACGAAGGATCTCAAACGAAAATTGTCAAATCGTATCCTGTTCGCCGTCTAAAGGGCCGTGGTGGCGGAATGTGGGGCTCTTCGGGCACCTTCCCCGAGCCACAAACCCATCGTTTGAAAGGGTTTTTTTTCCCGCATTTTACTCCGCAGCAGTCATCCGTGCCAATTATCATCACACCTGCAAAAAATCTTATCCACAGCATACCTACACATCCGTCCCACCCTCGTACACAGTGCCCCCCCCCCCAATTTCCTCAGTATCTCCGAGGCTCGATTCCGATCAGATATACTCTATACGTCTTCTTAGCTTTATCGCCTTCGCGTTTTTATTGGCCTTTTTGTTTTAACCCCCCCGCGATCCTTCCTGTTAGGGAACGAAAATTGCCCATACGAGTAACCCACCCAATCATTGTGTATGCAAATCCTATTAGCTGGCTCTAAACGCACCCGGCGTGTGTTTCCCCGCCGCCTTGAGTCCTGGTCGTACTGCACATCTCGCGCTGTCTCTGCCCGAAATTTGTCCGTGGTTGCCCCTCACTACCGCACCTGTGGCGCCTGCCCCACCATCTTCAGGATCATCCGCCACGGTCTGGGGACGTTTTCTTCCCCAGCTATCGCTCCTACTACCACTACATCTGTAAGGCAGACCGGCACTGGCAGCAGCAGCAGCTCCTCGCTCCTCCGCTCCTACCAGTTTCGCTCCTTCTCTTCCACAATCATGGTCGCCGAAAAGATTGACGGAACGGCTATTGCCAAGCGCATCCGCGAACGCATCAACAAAGATATCGCGGAGAAGCAGAAGATCAATCCCAGGTTCAAGCCGTCGTTGACCATCATTCAGGGTACGGGAACTGTCCTCTGCGTACTTCTCGGTTTTGGTGCCCATCGCTGATGATTTGGGTTGCAGTTGGAGACAGATCGGACTCGAGTATGTTAACCTTCGCTCAGCGGCGCTAGCTTTTGCACACCCTCCGCTGGTGCGGGAGATGGCTATTTCGATACGTGCTGACTGAATGGCCCAGGCACATACGTACGCATGAAGTTAAAGGCTGCTGAGGAGGTTTGTGTTGAGATGTCCAACCAACCGATTCATCCGTGCTGATTGTTTTGCAGGCCAATATTACCTGCGACCTTGTGAAACTTCCCGGTGACATTACCGAGACCGAGGTAGGCCCTAAACTCGTGCTACGGACGAGCGGGCGGGTTGACATGAATTGGTGCATAGCTCCTCGAGAAACTCGACGATATCAACTCCGACCTCTCCATCCACGGTGTTCTCGTCCAGCTTCCCCTACCAAAACACATCTCCGAGGCCGCCGTCACTGCTGCTGTGGCCCAGTCCAAGGATGTCGACGGATTCGGTGCGGTCAACATTGGTGAACTTGCGAAACGTGGCGGAAAGCCGCTGTTCATACCTTGCACACCGAAGGGCGTAATGGTCCTGTTGGAGGAGGCCGGCGTCGACCCTAGTGGAAAGACTGCCGTGGTCATCGGAAGAAGTGACATTGTCGGATCGCCGGTGTCTTACCTCTTGAAGAACGCCGACGCTACCGTCACTTTGTGCCACTCGCGCACCAAGAATCTCCCCGAGATTGTCAAGACCGCCGACATCGTGGTTTCTGCGATCGGAAAGGCCCACTTCGTCCAGGGAGACTGGTTGAAGCCGGGTGCCGTAGTCATCGATGTCGGAACCAACTACATCAAGGATGAGACCCGTAAGTCGGGAGAGCGTCTGGTTGGAGATGTCCACTACGAGTCTGCTAAGGATGTTGCGTCGCTCATCACGCCCGTCCCCGGAGGAGTTGGCCCAATGACCGTGGCTATGCTGCTGGAGAACGTGATTTCCTCTGCCAACCGCCACTACGAGGCAACCGCGCACAGGGCCATCACTCCTCTTCCCCTCAAGCGTCTGGCGCCGGTCCCTAGTGATATCGCTATTTCCAGGGCCCAGCACCCCAAGAACATCAAGGTCATTGCTCAGGAACTGGGCATTACCGAGAAGGAGCTAGAGCTATTTGGAGCCTATAAGGCTAAGGTCAACCTTGACATTCTGAAGCGGTTGGAACACAGGAAGGACGGAAAGTACGTGCTCGTGGCTGGTATTACGCCTACCCCTCTCGGAGAGGGTAAGTCCACCACCACGATGGGTCTCACCCAGGCCCTCGGCGCTCACCTCGGAAAGATCGCGTTCGCCAACGTCCGGCAACCCTCGCAGGGCCCGACATTTGGTATTAAGGGTGGCGCCGCCGGAGGTGGTTACAGTCAGGTCATTCCTATGGACGAGTTCAACCTGCACTTGACTGGTGATATCCATGCCATCACTGCCGCAAACAACCTGCTCGCTGCTGCCATCGACACCAGGATGTTCCACGAGGCCACCCAGAAGGACAAGGCCCTCTATAGCCGATTGGTGCCCACGAAGAACGGTGTGCGCACATTCGCTCCCGTTATGCTTCGCAGGCTGAAGAAGCTGGAGATCGACAAGACCGACCCCGACTCCCTCACTGATGAGGAAATCAACCGCTTCGCCCGCCTTGACATTGACCCCGAGACCATCACCTGGCGGCGAGTGTTGGACGTCAACGACCGCCACCTCCGGCAGGTGACTATCGGACAGGCGCCCACTGAAAAGGGGCACAGCCGTGTCACTGGTTTCGACATCTCCGTTGCCAGTGAGTGCATGGCTGTCCTGGCTCTGTCCAACAGCTTGGAGGATATGCGTGAGCGTCTCGGACGCATGGTCATTGGTACTGGCAGGCGGGGAGACCCCATTACATGCGACGACATCGGCGCCGGAGGCGCGTTGACTGCCTTGATGAAGGACGCAATCAAGCCCAACGTCATGCAAACCTTGGAGGGAACCCCTGTCTTCGTTCACGCCGGCCCCTTTGCCAACATCAGTATCGGAGCCTCGTCGGTTCTGGCCGACAAGATCGCTCTCAAGCTTGCTGGTACTGAGCCCGAGGAGGATGCTGATGAGAAGACTGGTTACGTCGTTACGGAAGCTGGTTTCGATTTCACCATGGGCGGCGAGCGTTTCTTCAACATCAAGTGCCGTTCAAGCGGACTCGTCCCCGACTGTGTGGTGATCGTGGCCACAGTCCGGGCTTTGAAGGTGCACGGAGGAGGGCCTCCGGTTGCCGCCGGCACCCAGCTCCCCCAGGAGTACAGAGCCGAGAACGTCGAGCTACTCCGCAAGGGCTGTGTCAATCTGGCCAAGCACATCCAGAATGCCAAGTTCTACGGTGTCCCCGTCGTCGTGGCGGTCAACCGGTTCTCCACCGACACCGAAGCCGAGATTCAGTGCATCCGTGAGGAGGCCATCAAGGCCGGCGCCGAGGATGCCATCTCCGCCAACCACTGGGCCGAGGGAGGAGCCGGCGCTGTCGACCTCGCCAAGTGCGTCATTGAGGCCTGCAAGCGCCCCAAGGACTTCAAGCTCCTCTATAACGCCGACGTATCGATCGAGGGCAAGATGGAGGCTATCGCTAAGGAGATGTACGGTGCCGCCGGTATCGAGCTCAGCGACCTCGCCAGGTCCCAGATCGATACTTACACTGCCCAGGGCTTTGGACACCTCCCCGTTTGCATTGCCAAAGTGAGACCTATTCTGAACCTCTTCTGTCCCACAACACGAACTGACATGTGTAGACTCAATACTCCCTCTCGCACGATCCCAGCCTCAAGGGTGCACCAACAGGCTTCACCGTCCCCATCCGCGACGTGAGACTCTCTCCCGGCGCCGGATACCTCTACGCCAAGGCGGCAGATATCCAGACCATTCCTGGCCTTCCTACCGCTCCAGGATACCTCAACGTCGACGTCGACCCACTAACGGGCGAGATTGAGGGCTTGTTCTAATCGTTTGGCAGGGTTTTTTCCTGATTTGGGTTGTCTTTCTTTTCAACAACCGGCGTATTTTTGAAGGCTGATGTTTTATGGGATGGACTGAAAAACGATGCGATTTACGGAGGTGGAAGAGGAAAGAGAAGGAACGGATGTGTTGTATCTCAACATACAAGCGGTGAGAAGACACAGGGATGAGAGATGTTCGCTGCTACTTAGAGTTAAACGATATCCCTCTCAAGTCTCAACACGTCAGTAGCATCTGCCTAGTGAAGTGACGACGTGATGTTTCCCGACCATCTGACGGCACAGACCTAGACCTTCAGCTAGTCCACTAAGGCCCTGTTTGTTTGGACCATATTTTGAGAAGCTACATACCACACAAAACCGAGAAACCATCGACTCGAGAGGTCGCAAAAAAACTAATACTTTGAAGTGATCTAGTAGTTTTGTGACCTCGCGAACCGACGGTTGACAAAATACGGGCGAACCAAACAGGGCCTAAATCGAGAAGGCTGCCGAGATGAGTGAACGAAGGGCCTGTGCACTTTGCACCATAAAATCCAGCCCAATTGCTCCGTGAGTCCATGACTGATAGGTCTCCAGCGCACGTTTGTTATGTGTGTTTCCTTCCATCTAAAGCCATGGATATCGCACAGAAGATGGGGGGGTCTTGAAGCAGTGGGTATCTTCCCCAAGCTGGGACATGCTGTCTGTATCGTCCTAGCTCGATAGCTGGGGTAGGAAGCTGGAATTTCCCTTCTGGTCCGATGATTCTGGGTGCCCGATGGGAGGGAGGGAGAGAGGGCGGCAGTGTCTTCATATAGAGTAGACGGGCCGCCCGCACTGCGGACAAGCAAAATACTGTATCGTCATGGCAATGAACCGTAGGTAGATGGGTAGATAAGCACTGGGAAGAGCGAAGGGCGAGAGGGAGCGACAGAGCGGTTTCCGAGCTTGAAGTGAGACGTGGTGGATATCGAGGACAGTTCGCGGCGGTGAGGGAGGGAAGGAGGGGAGGTTTGCAGAATCGAGAGATCGGTTCATGGCAAACTTTGCACCCGGACACTGGGTGACGCATCACTTCCTCGCCCTCCTCCTCGTTCTCTTCATCATATGTACATGGCGGTCTGCGGATATACTCCCGGTACCGGGTCAGATATCCGGGGAACTTCGGTAGCCTCAGCTACTCTGCACATCGCGCCGGGTCGGTAGGGCTCTACTACGCATCTCGGAAGCCGGATCCTTTGCGACCCCGAGCCGTCGCCGTTCCCGTCGCTGCCGCCGCGCGCAGACGATACTATGGCCATTATCGGACAGAAATCATTTGGGTGGCTATCGCACTCCGTCTGGTTACTGCACTTCATCCATATTATTATTTTTTGTAGCATTGGTTTGTTTCGGTTTGCCGCAGATACAATGGAGCTGGAGATGCTGATGGTATGGGTCGCCGCGCAAGTAGGTACATACCTAATGGTAGGGTAAAGAAGTAGATGGACGAAGCAGTTCGAGTTTCGGTGACCCGAGGAAGAGATAATCCAGTGCTCATGGGCTCACTCTTTCAAGTCCCCGCACGATTGCAGCAAATGGTGAGTGGGCTGGGTTCATGATGAGGTAATTGATGTGGATTTTCGATGAGGTGTTCGGGAGTCTTGGCAGGCTCTGTTCTGCTTTTTCCTTTGTCACACGGACGGAGCTGATGTTGAGTAGGCCGATCGGTTGTCGTGGGGATTTTGGAAGGCTGAGAACCGATGCATTATTTTCACACGGTGAATTGAGAGCTGCATAGAACCCCCATATGAGGACCCTGGAACGAGAATGAGAAGTAACTATGACGCTAGGGCAAAACTAGTGCTGGGCAATACCACGCCCCAACAGTTGGCATCAGGAGGTACTCATAGAAAAAGCTCTGCAAAAAGTCTAGTGGCATCCGAGCGCCACAAATTCATCCCCGCCAACGAGTTCAACGAGTACGAGGTAATGTGTCTAAAGGCAACTTGCAACCCAACCGGAACTTTCAGTCCACGCAGTTCACATGCGACGGGGTTTCACTGAATACCTATCTATCCACCGAATTCTTAAGGCGTCAGAAGCACCATCAGGGGGATATGCACACACACACATCCGAATAGCGATTTTCAGACAGCTGCTGAAGGGAAAAGTTTTTCCAACACAACCCTGGCTGCCGGAGAGAGCGAATGATACCCAAGTCAGGATTTGTATAGGGATGGATTGACTGCATTGTGTACGACTGATATTTGGCAAAATATGTATGTCACGAAGAAAACACAGCACCGTAGAATACCTAAAGATAAAGCACAGACTGGTACCCAGGAGGAGGAGGAGGAGGACCCAAGCAATGGAGATCATCCTGAGAACCTCTGGTCATGGGACTTGGATGCTGGCGATGATGGTGGGTAAGAGTTTGAAATTGGGTTGTAGGTGTGTGGTGTTGGTGTTTTTGAGGTTCGTGAATGATTATAAGATGGCTCAGACCTTGCGTTTATTTGAGATTTACTCGTGGAATTCTAGTTGTGTGTTGTTCGCGGTTCTATCCGACGCCTCATTACGTTTGTTGTATATATGGGGTATGTACAGGTACTTTTCCTTCCAGACTCAGCCCTGGCAAAGTGCGAATATTTTTTGGCACATGATCGGCTGGCACCACGCTACCCTTTACATACATGTTACCCCAACTGGTCGGCGTCTCTTAACACGATCGACCCCACGCTAGTCAGCATCTCCGGGAAAATGTGATCGGATCTTCAACCCTCAACCGACCTCTTCTCGTGTGATGCGAGACTGTTTTTCCACTGGACTACCAACGGATACCAACCACGATTTCCCGATTGGAGCGGAACGTAAATAAACTGAACCGCCTGGTGAAAGTCTAAAACGAAAGGCCACAAGCGTGTGCTGCCCTGCCCTGTTTGTCCTGGAAAAGCACTCACCTTCCGTCCATCTGCATCCCGAGGTTGGCTGCGGAATTCCCACGCCCCGCCCGCAAGCAAAGCAGGCCCAGCAGCCAGCAAGCCAGTCCCCCTTCTCCCTCGCTACTCGCAAGCCTTCCGTCCAATACTCGTGCTGTAAGCCAGCCCGTCCCCCGCCCTGTCATCCCCCATTTCCCGAAGCAGGCAGGATCCAAAAAAAAGAAGTTGTCCAGATGGCCGTCCCCACTCTATCTTGCAAATGTCTCTTTCGCGGCAACACTTTTTCTCGCGTCATCTCTGCTACCTCCACTACCCTCACGTGCCCAAGAGTATCGTCAGCCTACAGAACAAACAACTTCGTCTTTTCAAGAGGCTTCGCATCGACAATGGCTAGAGAATGTAAGTCGACTTACCTTGCCGTTCCGTTCGTCCTTCCTGTCTCCGTCGGCCCCATCCTCGTCCACCGGGTCGGTCCTGTCATGGTGGTGGTGCCGGTGTTGTTAGTGTGTTAGTGCCGGGCGGCATGGTATTGGTGGTGGTGATGGAGTTGAAAAGTGGCGTGAAGCGGTGCTGACCGGTTACTGCAGTCCAGAAGATTAAGGTCAAGAGCCCCGTCGTCGGTATGTCAGTCCCTCCTCCACCGGGCCGGTCGAGCTGCAAGGTGTGAGTCCGTCCTGAAGGAGAAACGGCACTGATCGATCGTTTCTGCGGCATTCCAGAGTTGGACGGTGATGAGATGACCCGTGTGATTTGGGACTCTATCAAGCAGAGGGTATGTTCCGCCATGTCTCCCTTGTGGCTATACTGTCGCTGGTGGTTTGTAGTCAGGGCGCAGGGGAGCTAACCATGTTTACGCCGTGTAGTTCATCCATCCGTAAGAAACTCTCCCCCGGCCCGAAGTCAGACGCATACTGCGGGACACCCTATCCTCACGTGGAAGATGGCTAAGGAATCGTTATCTACTGCAGTTACCTGGATATCGACCTCAAATACTACGACCTGGCATGTCGATCATCTCCCAGAACCAGTCGTTGCCGTGATCGCTGATGGAAATGCTGTAGGGACTCGAGTACCGGGATCAGACCGACGACAAGGTCACCACCAATGCCGCTGAGGCCATCCTCAAGTACTCGGTTGGTGTGAAGTGCGCCACCATCACCCCCGATGAGGCACGTGTGAAGGAGTTCAACCTGAAGAAGATGTGGCTCAGTCCCAACGGAAGTGCGTTTCGGCCACGCCATGCTCTCGAAATGGATCCCGAACTGACCTACCGCGCATAGCCATCCGAAATATCCTCGGTGGAACCGTATTCCGTGAGCCCATTGTTATCGACAGCATCCCCCGCCTCGTCCCCGGCTGGAAGAAGCCCATCATCATCGGCCGTCATGCCCATGGTGACCAGTACAAGGCCCGCGACTTCGTCGTCCCCGGTGCCGGTACCGTTGAGCTCGTCTATACTCCCAAGGGCGGCGGTGAACCTGAGCGCATGAAGGTCTTCGACTACCCGGCCGGTGGTGTCGCATTGGCTATGTACAACACCGACGAGTCGATCCGGGGATTCGCCCACGCCTCGTTCAAGATGGCTCTCGACCGCGAGATTCCTCTCTACATGTCGACCAAGAACACCATCCTCAAGCGCTACGACGGCCGCTTCAAGGACATCTTCCAGGAGATCTACGAGAGCACCTACAAGTCCCAGTTCGAGGCCAAGATGATCTGGTACGAGCACCGTCTCATCGACGACATGGTCGCCTACATGCTCAAGAGTGAGGGCGGGTACGCCATCGCCATGAAGAACTACGACGGTGATGTGCAGAGTGACATCGTTGCCCAGGGTTTCGGATCGCTCGGTCTGATGACCAGTGTCCTGATTACTCCCGACGGAAAGACCTTCGAGTCCGAGGCCGGTTAGTCCCCCACATGATCTCGCCGTCAAAACACAGAATCTAATCCGGTAACCAGCCCATGGAACCGTCACCCGCCACTGGCGCGAGCACCAGAAGGGCAATGAGACCTCCACCAACCCCATCGCCTCGATCTTCGCCTGGACCCGAGGACTGATCCAGCGGGGGAAGCTCGACGACACCCCCGAGCTGATCAAGTTCGCCCAGGCCCTCGAGCAGGCGTGCATCGACACGGTTAACGAGGGCACCATGACTAAGGACTTGGCCCTCGCGCAGGGTCGGACCGACCGTGACGCCTGGGTCACCACCTCCGGGTACATGGACGCGGTCGAGGCTAAGCTCAAGACTCTGATTGAGGCTCAGAAAAGTTAGGAAGGGATGGGATCGGATGGGCGCTTGTCACATTACTGCTAATATGCTGAATACTATTAGAGGTATATAACACTCCCACATGGAATTCCTGTGGGGGTAGTAATGCCACGTTTCCGCCTGAGGATTGTTGGTATAAGAGAAAAAGATACAGTTGCCCTTACCGAGCAACCCTATATATATGGGTGACAGTCACGTGCATAGAATATAGAATACATACAACAATTGTGGTCGTGTGATGTCTTTGAGTGGGAGGTTGTGGGGGCAGTAGACTTACCCCGCGTTCCCGCGTCCGTACTTATGTACATACTCACGTAGTTATCAGATATCATGGTCGGCGAGGTGAGATTTCGTTCGTGCCGTAGCAACGAAGTGATATGTAGAAAAGTGCTCCCACGGACAAGTTTGAAGCATATGAGAAGCCGTACGTCATCGGCCGAGGTCTACTTTCGGCATCTGACACTAGGGGGGGGGAGGTGAGGGTGGAGAGCGATCTTGATATGATAACGAGCAAGATTGTTAACATCTAGCACGCTTCAGAGAGATATGGATGATCTCATCTCAGTTCGTGATGTTCGCGTGCTCCAGAAACCGGCAAGAATCGTCGCTAGTTACGTCGTTGACAGACGCTTAACTAAGCTCCCTTCGCTAATCACCTTAACTTGACGTCATGTGTAATCACAAGCTCTCCTCGTTCACGGTGTCCAAACAAATGAACTCTGACGCCGTGAGCTAGATAGAACAGGAGTTCAGCTCGAACTAAAAGTGTTCCGATGCACCCATGTTGAGAGGAGTCATTCAACTTCCCCACGACCCGGCTTGAACCATTAACCCTTCGGGCCCTTCCTTCCTTCGTTCCACTTCCCCACACCCCGCCAAACAACCGACACCAACGACGACGACGATAACTCTGCCCCTCCCCCTTCCCCGCCGAAAGCAACCGAAACGCCCAACGCCACGAAATGTCCGAACTCCACCGCAAGGCCTTGACCGTTCCCGGCGTCAACCCGGGCAAAACCATCTCCCGCAAAGCACGCTCCCGCCAATCCAGTGCTGCCAGCTCCCGTCAGACGTCCCGCGCAAACTCCCGCATTGGTAGTCGCGTAAACACCGACGATGAGTTCGACAGCACCGCGGGAGATTTCAGTGACAGTACCAACTACAGGTAATATTCGCTTTTCTAGAATCCGCGGAGAGAGAAAGAGAAAAATTGACGGTGGTGGCGGTGGCCGATAGCTATGGATCCCTCGCGAACGACGGCGAGGGAGAGGAGTTCCTGACCGTGGGCGCGGAGAAGAGGGGTTGGGAGGAGGAACTGGCGGATGTGATCGAGAGGATCTGCGAGAGGAAGAAGACCGGATACCAGGAGCGCGAGCAGGCGCTCACGGCGTACATCGCGATCCTGCTACGAAAGTACGCAAAGGAGCAGATCTTCTTCAAGAAGCCGGAGATCATCAGCAGCTGCCTGCGCAGCGTCAAGAACGGGCGCACCGAGCGGGAGTCGCTGCTCGCCGCGAAGGCGCTCGGCCTCACCATCATCACCGACCCCACCGAGGACGTGTACGATGCCGTGGCGCAGACGTTCAAGACGGTGATCACGGACCACGCTTCGCTGCCGCTCAAGGCGGCACTGATCCACTACCTCGGCGCGGCCGCATTCTACGGTGGCGCTACGACGGCGGAGACGGAGGGGATCATGGCGTTTTTCCTCGATGTCGTCGAGAGCGATGGCCACGCCGTCGGTGCTGGCGACGACGCTGCGGTCGTCACCGCCGCGCTGGAGGAGTGGGGCTTCCTCTGCACGCAGCTAGAGGACGCGCAGGAGATCACGCATTCGTCCATCGAGGCGCTCATCCAGCAACTCGACAGCTCGGAGGTGAACGTGCAAGTCGCCGCGGGCGAGAACATCGCGCTGCTGTACGAGAAGTCGTATACCGAGGCCGAGGAGGACGAACTCGACGACAGGAACGAGGCGGGGCTGAAGTGGGTGCAGAGGTACGAACCGTACGGGCACGTCGCAGCGCTCAAGGGGACACTTGTGCGACTCTCCTCCGGATCGAGAAGATATCTGTCCAAGCGCGACAAGAAGTCGCAGAAGTCGGCGTTCGCCGACATCGCGCACTCCCTCGACAACCCCCTCAAGGGCCCGCGGTTCTCGGAGGCGCTGGATCGCGACGGGGCCGTCCGCGGGAGCAGGATGACGGTGCGCGTGCACAAGACCGGCGTGCTGCGGGTGGACAAGTGGTGGAAGCTCCTCCGAGTGCAGCATCTCCGCCGGCTGCTGGGCGGCGGGTTCCTGAACCATTGGACCGACAATCCGGTCATCTTTGAGTCGCTGAGGTAATGGCGTCCCGTGTTTCCGTCGTATCGACAGCCAACTGACGCCCTGTGATAGTCTGTTCGTAGAGCAGTTGTAGCTTGTAGCTTGCAGCCCTCCCCCCCTTTCCGAATAAATGACGATTTCTTTCGCTGTCGTCCATTTTGCCTTCTGTTCCTTCTCTAGGCGGCCGACTTCTTTTCCTTTTCCCCTTTACCGAGTATGCGTGCGATTGTTATTATTTTTCTTGGATGGAGTTTTTTTTTTTTTTTGCAGTTTCTTCGGTAATCGCACGCAGCGTATCTAGACTATCCCGAGTCACGCCTGCAGATTCTTGTTGGGGGAGCAAAATGGAGTTTCCGGAGTTGCCCTTTGCCCTGCTATGTAGCCATTATTCTCCGAGTGACTCCGATCCCGTCGCACTTTAGTTAACTACCCGGAAGTAACTAACCACCAGTTTTATACTCCAAGTTCCACCCCACCCCCCACCCCCACCTCACCGCTACGAGAAAAGGAAGAGAGAAAGAAGGGGAAAAAAAACACACAAAATGTTCTGGAGCAAGCCGCCGCCGCCGCCTCGCCCGCCAGCATCGACGTCTCCGCCGCCGCAATCGCGCGAAGCAGCAGCGGACGCCGAGCTCGCCTTGCTGCTAGCGGAGCTTGGGTCGGAGACGACGCCGACGCCGACGCCGACGCCAACGACGCCAACTGCCGCACCACGCCGTAACGACAACGACGCCGACCGGAAGCTAGACTGCGTCGCCGCGTTCGACGAGCTGTTCTACTGCTACTCGCTGGGCTCGCAGTTCCTGAACGTGTACCGCTACGGCGGGCTGCGCGACTGCCGCGAGAAGGGCGCGGCGTGGCGCGCGTGTCTGCGCGCGCGCGTGCGCGGTGCCGACGCTGCGCGCGACCTGCTCGTCGCCCGCGACCGCGCCCTCGCCGCCAGCTGGAAGCGCAAGGGCCACAGCTCCGAGGACGTCTGGGCCGTGCGCCGCCGGCCCGTCGACCGCGCGTTCGAGGGCGACTTTGACGATCTGCGCGAGCAGCTGGAGGGGCGCGGCGGTGCAGGCGCGGCTTAGGGGCAGTGGGCTGGTTTGGATGGGATGGGATGGAATGGAATGCAAAGAGGATCGTCAGGTCTATGTATTGTACTATCCGCACGACTCCACGTGCTGTCACTCGGTAGATGAGCGCACGGACCGGATGTGATGTGAACTTCGTCTTCGGCGCAGCTACAGAACCCCCTTTCCGCAGAGTTTCACTTTCCTTCTTCCCTTCCCGCCCTCTCTCTCTCACCCCACAAACAGAATTGGTATCCACGCAACGGTCAAAAAAGAAACGAACACAACCCCAAAAAAAAGCGGACGTGGCACGGAAGATATGGTGTAAAAGTGTGAATGGTGTGTGCCAGATCAGAAACGAAGAGCACAAATAACCCCCAGCCCAACCCAACCCAGTCCCCCAATCCCCGGAACGCAACCAAAAGAGACAACATACAAGTGATACTGCGGGCAAAAAAAAAAAAAAGTGGACAAAAAGAGGGCGAAAACCAAGAATTGAGAGAAAATAAAAAAAAAACCGCACTCCATAATCCCATTTCCTCATTCACCAAATATCGTTGCAGAAAAAAACAGATGACAGAGAGCGCGCAGAGAAGAGGCAGCGCGGATCGAAAGAGAATCTACTGTGCGCTGGTCGAATGCGAGTCGTCGAATGGACTCATGGCACCCGACTCCCGCAATGAGTCGACGACTCTGCGGCCGAGCAGGGTCCCCGACGACAGTCTCCGGCTATCCCGAGTTCCCGCTGGTAGCGGCATCGAGTCGAGGAGCACAACCGAATTTACGTCCGAGAAGGGCGATTGGGTGTCGTCGGTGATGCAGGAACTGCACTGAGACCCTGCGACGGTGCGGCGATGTCCTGGAACCAGGTCAGACGAGTCATCGGAATCGTAGTCAATCTCAGTGGCATTGCTGTGGTTCTCGGCAAGACAGGAGCGGCCAGGGATCGCTCTCAGTTTGGGTCCAGGGCCTTGGGGTCCGGCGGTCTCCGACTCAGTGGTCTTCATGCGATTGAGGAATGTTGATCCTACCGAGAATGCTGGACTGGACGGAACCGCGTCCAATTCCGATGCCGCACCGTTGCCACGTGCGGCTGGGCCTGTAGCAGCGGCGTACAGTGCCGGTACGGGTGGGATCTCGTCGACGGATCCGGCGATGGGCGAGCCGTGGCTGGAGGTGGCCGTGCTGCTGCTGCCCCTCGAGTTGACCGTAACCACGGCAGCCTTGCCAGCGCGGATGATGGCGGGCTGCGACACGATGGCGTTTCCTCCGTAGATGGTAGTGGCGACCGACGAACGGTTACCGACGGTGCACAAGGATCCGCGCAGGAGGTCGGAGGCGGCGAACTGGATGTCCATGTTGGGGGACTGCGGGAACTGCGAGCCGACCGGCGACGAGTCGGAGTAGGGGAGCGGCGGAATGGGCGGCACCAGATGCGCGGGCGTTGAGGGGCCGGACCGGTTGGTCACTCCGGGGATGTACGCGATCTGGATGACGTTCGACGCTCGCGTGCGGACGGTGGAAGCGATCGATGCGACGGTGTGCGTTGACGCCTACAACACGATTAGCCCCGTCGCCCTTGCCAGCGGCCAGCGACAGCAGTACCCTCGCGCTCTTGAGCATTCCAAAGTCATTCTCCTTCTCCGCCGCCGTCGCAGCCATCGACAGCCTCTGCGACCGCTTCCTGACACAGCTCCTCCACACGAAGAAGGCCAGGACCGACGCCACCAGAAGCCCTCCCAGCGACGCACCGGCGATGGCGCCCGCCGGCACACTCCCCTTGGGCGACTTGATGAGCTTGCAGACCAGCTCAGGACAGTCGACGCACGTTTGCTGGGTGAGTTCGCATCTCTCGTTCTCGGCGCAGTTGCAAACGCCCGGCGAGGGGCAGTTCTGGGCGCATCCATAGTTTTCACGGGCAAAGATGAGTGCGCCCGGGAGCTGTCCACCTGCACGACTTTTCAGCATACGGCCCATGGTGTCGGACCATGGGATAGTGTCACTGACCGTTCGCGGCCACGGCTCCATGCACGGCCGTGAAGCTCAATGCCGACATCAACAGCACTGTTGCCGCGGACCACACCGAGAAGCGCGCCATGATTGTGGGGAAGGTAAAGACCAAGGCGACGGAACTTCGCGAGCAGATATCCAGGGACGTATGCGGACGATGGCGCGCGTAGCTCTACACGATGGGGCAGGCAGACAGGCAGACAGGCAGACAGGCGACTTAGATCGAGCGTTGGTGGGGGGGTTTCTGGGGGTGGCTGGCGGTCTGGGGGGGGCGAGTTCGAGAGACAGTGGGTCCGACCTGCGGATGGAAACAGAAAGAGGATTAATGAGCGTGAGTTCCGAACCGACTATGCGGAATACGAATGAACGAATGAAAGGAGCAAAGAGAAGGGGAAAAAGAAAAGAAATTGGAGTAAATGAGGCAGAGCGAGAAGCGACAAAGGAGTGACGATGGGTGGGAAGATCGCGAAGCACGAAGAGGAAGGGTGGAGGAGGGGAGGTGGAGGGGAGAAGTTGGTGGTGATGGGCAAAGGGAAAGTCCACGTTCTCGTACCTGAAAGGGGGTTCGGGTGGGGTTGGGGGTGGGGTTGGGGGAACGAGTTTAAGATCAGCCAGTTCACTCAGGGCCGAGCGGGTGTTTTGCAGTTGAGTTTCGCTGCAGCGTTTAATGATGTGTGTGTGGGGGGGGGCTTTAGTTCGGCAAGTTATGCATCCAGAGTTTGTGAGGGTGGTGAGACTGGGACTGGGGGAGCTGTGAGTTGTGATTTTGCGGACGGGAGATGCAGTGAGAGAGCACAACCACTTTGCTGCAGCACGACGACAGGACTTCGGCCCCACGAGTCGCTCGTTCCCTCCGCCGGAACGAACGCGGGCTGTTTCTCCCTTTTCTTGGGGGGGTTTATTATTATTATTACTTATTTTATTCTTTCGCTCTGCGCAGTTCGTCGATGCTCGTGCGCTGGAGGCCTTGGTGTCTGGCTGTCTCGTGTTGTGAGAGAGAGAGGGAGGGAGAGGGAGAGAGCGAACGAGAGTAGCGTTAGGGAGAGTGGGCGGTGGTGGATGGGGGAGGGAGGAGGGAAGGGGAGGGAGAGCGCGGCAGACAGCAGCAAGAGTAGGGTCTTCAGTTGGACGGGGGGCGCACAGCCTCTTGCTTGCTTGCTTGCTTGCTCCCACCGATTAATATGGATGGCGTGGACTGACCCCTTCAGCCCGAGGGATCCCCCCACAACGATGCTCGATTATCCGCCAGCGGCAACGAATTACATACATAGATACACCGCTCTCGGCGGAGGCCCGAAGAGAACCCCCGTTTCCGCCATTTGTCACCCACACACACACACACACATCCGCCAGCATGCCCGCACTCGGAGGGGCGTATCTCGCGCGGGAGGGCGCTGCACCGCTGCCGGTCGACGGAGCGCAGACGCATCTGCGCAATCGGGACGGGCGGCGTGGCGAGCCGGCAGTTGGAGAGGCCGAACAGCGTTGACCGCTCGCTAGAGAGATGCTGCTCGTCGATCCGGGCCGCCGGCTGTGCCGATGGCGGGGCTGGAAAAGCCGTGCGGATATGGACGGTACATCTGCTCTGCATCGACACATCCGACTGTGGGGACTCTTCCCTCTCTTGCCTGCTGACGGAACGCGACGTCGCATTTTCCCAGCGCGCAACTGCTACTCTGCATACACTACGTACATGCCGTATGTCATGTCCATCTCCTCTGCCGACACCGGCAGACCGGCCAATAAGGAGCGAGACGTGCCATAAAAAAAAGTTCGTCCTGGGAAAATCAGCAAGGGGAGGGCCCCAGGAGTCAGCTTCCAGGATCGATCCAGGAACAGCCGGGGGTGCCGCCGCCGCATTCGGCTTTCGCTCAGCAAATCTCTATCTGCTGTGCGTCTGTAACTCTGGCTGGCGGGGCTCGCAATCAACGCGGGCCAATAGATGCAGCAGAGCCAGCGGTCCAGCGTGCCTGGATACAGATTGCACTCTGCCCCTCCCCACGCACCCACCCCACCCCTTTCTCGGACGGACCGGCGGACGGACACGCAACTCGCACTCGACGATTGCGGCCCACTTCCGTGTCTGCGCCGCTGGGGCCGCACACAGATACCATACATGCATTCGTGCTTTGCAGTACATAGCTATGTCTGTCCTCTGGTAGGGCGGCAGGGCATCGAACTCGCTGTCGAGTCCAAGCTTGGCAAAACAGCCATTGACTGGAGCAAAAATCAATGGCATAACTATGTACGTACACATCCAATCCAAGAATACCCGCACGCATACTAAGTGTACGCATGCTCGTCCACAGCCCGGCCGGAGGACGCAGTGCAAATGCAATATTGGATGCCGTTGCACGCCAGCACCGAGTGGGGGGGACAGGAGGCGGAACCAGTGCGGATCGCCCGGAGCGGACCCCGCCACGTGCGCGCTCGAGCTGGATGCCCCGGCCGGCCGACAGCTCGCGTCGTCCGCGTGCGTGGAGCCGATGCGCATCTCCTCCACAGCGTCCGTGGACGTCCCCGCCACGCCTCTCCACGGCCATCCGCAGAAGCGAACTGATCGGGAGCCGCGATCGCTGGCCACAGATGCCGGCATCCACAGCGGACTAGACCGCTCTACTCTACTCCACTCCATGCTGCCCGCCCACCTGCCGTGCTTCCGTGTCTTGCCGGCCTGGTGTGCGTACCGCTCCCCGCCGGCACCACGGCCCTCTGGCCAGCCGGCTGCCCCACTGCTCGGAGGAGTCGTCTGCGGTTGGATCCGGCTCGCCGGCCAACCCCGCGGGAGAGAGCGCGCAGCCCTCTCGGACGTGCTGTTTCCGCCCCTCCCCCCCGGCCTCAAACTCCCAATGCGCACTTTCCCTCTCCCCTCTCCGCATAGCGTGCAAGGCGAAGGGCGCATTCCTCGGACGACGCCACGCGGCCGTCCGTCGACCCAGCAGACATAGATACATGCGGGTATCCTGCTGGAACGTGGAACGTGGTGCGGCTGCGAACGTGGTGCTGGGGGAGCCCAAGTCCAAGTGCAAGCCCAAGTCCAAGTGCACTGCGGAGCCGGGTGGATGGCGCCCGCCGCGAGTCCCCTCCGCAAACTGCAGTCCGTATCCCATGCGCCCGAGACGGTCCCGTCCGACGTGGTCGCGCAGCCGGTCGGCGGGTGGACTGAGCAGAGTCCGCCGTGGGACACCGTTATGTATACTGGCCGTGTGTCCTGCTGTTGGCGTCGGTCCATTTACTCGCATGCGACCTGCCTATATGCATCGTGGCGAGCCAGGAGAAGACTCCTGGATTGAGGCAGGGGAAGGGCGAGGAAGCCCTAGAATTCACGAAGAGACCAATCCAAGTTTCGGGAGCTCCACCCAGAATCTTTCTCCCAGCTCAATAACCTTGCTGCAGCCATTGACCTTCAAGCACAAGAGCCAAGCCCCTCCAAACAGGCCTTCCAAGCCTGCTTGGGGTGAGTTTAAGGACTTCCCAAAGCCCGACTTGTGTGTCCTGCATCGCCGAGGAGCTGGTGTTGGTTTGGCGTGCACTGAGTGACGCATCATGTCGCCGTCCCCCCCACCAGATATCCCCCGTCCGCCGTCCGCACCGAGCGAAGCACACCCCAAGCCACGACCTGTCTAGTTTCACCATGTCCCACGGACGGCTCGCGACTTGGCAGCGGAGTCGCTGGATACTCAGTTGTGTGGCAGAACGGTCAACGCTGGGTGGGGCATCCATCAAAAAGTCATATGGGCTAACCGCAGCCAGGAGGCTTATGATGCAGAGTGTGCTGCCCTCGCAAAGGGCTTTGGAGACAGCTGCGAGACGGAGAGCAACCCCAGAGAAAGCCACGATCTTCAACGGATGCCCAGGCAGCCCATCCGACGCAGAGCCTCCGAGGAACCCGGCTCCCGGCCAGATGTATGCGATCCTGGCTAGGAAGCACATTTGCGACGCTTCGACGAGCCAAACCGGACACCGCCATCGTGGCAGCGAGGTTCTGCCAGTTGAAGACCGGTCATTGTCTCGCTGGCCAGTACCTCAAGTGGACGAAGCGCAGGCCCCCCCACTGCCAAGTGTTTGGTTGGTGGTGGCTCGGACCAGGGAAGCGCTAGTAGAAGACCCTGTGGGCCGTAGTAAGGAAGGAGGACTTGTGCGAGCAACGGACCGCTTCAAGATCTGGGAGAAACGGGGGGGGGGGGAGAGAAGTTGGGAGATCTTCAGCTGGAAAGAAAGGGACATGGTGAGTAATGAGGAGGAGCTTTACGATAGATATGTTGGGAACACATCAGGGCGGAGGGGTAGGAGGAGCCACAGCGAGCCGCCTCCGGGCTGGACAGTGGACGGGGAACCGGTTTTGCGTCTCGCCATGATCTAGATAGGACGCATGCGAGTAAATATAAAAAGCCACGACCTGCAGAACCGAGCCTGTCGCGCAGCGGGAGAAGAGGTCATCTCCACTCCACGCGACCTCAGCCGCACGCCCGCCGCCGACCTCCG
>Ga0307508_10000990_pt1 | contig 33005 bp, 29 predicted proteins | sample 9_EM_MG_FD_203089 | JGI IMG/M metagenome (GOLD analysis project Ga0307508, IMG submission 203089) | Populus trichocarpa ectomycorrhiza microbial communities from riparian zone in the Pacific Northwest, United States - 9_EM | ecosystem: Host-associated > Plants > Roots > Unclassified | place...
GAAAAAGCCAGCTTCGGCGCCGCAACGCATTTCTCTATGGCTTACCTGGCCATTATGGGGCTGCTGGCGGTATTTTATAGTGGGATATGGCCGGGACAGCAGGGCTCTTCCATTATGAGCATCAATCGCTTCGTCTTTGCGGGCCCTTTTTTTATCGCCTATATCTGTGGCCGTTCTGCAAAAGCCAGAACGATGCAATCGCGGCTGATTTTCCTGTTGGCGCTTTTGGTTACCTTATTCGCTGTCGGCGCCTGGCAGAAGCTATCTTTTCTCGGCAGTTACCCGCTCACCATAGCCTATTTTGCCGCCATCAGCTTGTACATCACGTTTTATTTCCGTGTTTTTGAGAAAGAAGCGCTGAAGCTTTTTTTCTATGCCATCAATGCAGTCCTCATGGTGATTCTTTTGTTTGACTTTTTGGGCTATGGCTGGGTGGGATAGGGATCAGTATCTTTATTTTAACCTGAACGCCACCACTTTTTGTGCATTAAACGTGGGCACATACAGGATACGACTTGCGGCATCATACCCTATATCGGCTGTATTCATATTTTCTGCGTGTGTATCCAGCAGGGTATCCACGTGACCATTGGCAGATACATAAAATATATAGCCTATCCATGCAGTTACGATATAATCACCGTTGCCCACCGGTTCTATGCCGTCTATGCCCTGCGGCAGCTCCGCTACCAGGGTAGTTTGTTGTTGGGCATTCACTTTCTGCAGACGTTTGCCTTCGGCATAAAGCAGATCGCCGTCTATCCATTTCAGGCCGTTGGCGCCGGGTACATGGTCAAGAAAAAGCCGGGGGATGTCCTTTTCTATCCGCCAGATCCTGCCTGTTTTTGAATCGGACACAAACACGATACCTTCGTTTGTAACCGTAATATCGTTGAGCGCCCTGGCGCTATCGACGGCTATCTTTTTGATAATTTTTCCCTGCGGGATATCTATTACTACCACTTCGGTGATATCCGCCACATAAAGCCTGTCGCCATGCCGGCCCAGGCCCTTGGGCGCGTTGAGTCCCGATATCCAGGTGCCGTCGTATTGTTTTCCGTCGAGGCCTAATTTGCCTACGCCGCCTTTGCCATCGGCATCCCATCCGCCGCCATCGATAAGCGATATATACAGGAGCTTTTTATCAAAATCGGGTAGTACCGATTCGGGTACGGCTACGATAGCGTCTGTTTGCCAGAGTTGTTCAAGCTGGTGTTGCTGGGCTATGCTGTACAGCGGCAGGCAGGAGATAATCGAATAGATAATATATTTCATATGTGTAAGTTATTACAAGCAGGAGCAAGATACAAAAGCGATGGCGAAACCTGGCAGGAAGGGGACAACCTTTTTGTACTACTACCCGTATCTTCATTATATTATTTAACCAGCTTTAACCTATACAATTAACTGCTTATGAAAAAATACCTAGTTGGCTTATGCCTGGTGGCGGTAGCGGCTTACCATGGCTATGCACAGGAAATAAAATTAAAGATCCCCGCCTCCAGCACCGGCCAGCGTATAGAGCAGGATTTTGGCCTTGGCGTGATTTCCGTACAATATTACCGGCCAAACACAAAGGGGCGCAAGATATTCAATGGCATGGAGCCTTATGGCATCGTATGGCGCACCGGGGCCAATAACGCGACGATAGTAAAGCTTACAGACACCATCACTGTGGAGGGACATACCCTGGCGCCGGGCGCTTATGGACTGTTTAGTATACCGGGCGCCAATGAATGGACCATCATTTTCAACAAAAATGCTGCACAATGGGGCGCCTATGCCTACGATGAAAAACAGGATGTGCTCCGCTTTACCGTGAAGCCATTTAAGCTTGACCGTAAGGTGGAAACCCTCACCATTCAATTTGCAGATATGACGCCCGAGAGTGGTCTTTTCCAGGTATTATGGGAGAACACGGGCGTTGCGTTTCATATAAAAGCCGATGTAGACGAGCGCATCATGGCCAATATACAGGAAGCGATGAAGGGAGAGAAAAAGCCTTATTATATGTCGGCCATCTGGTGCTATAACCATAACCGCAACCTGCCGCAGGCGCTTACCTGGATGGAAGAGGCAAACAAAGCCAACGCCAGGGCCTATAACATAAAATACTGGCTGGCAAAGCTACAGCTGAAAACAGGCGATACAAAAACTGCGGTGCTGTCGGCCAATGAAGGCCTTAAGCTGGCGCAGGCAGAAAATAATGCCGAATACATACGCCTGAATAAAGAAGTTATCGCCGCCGCCCAGAAAATGTAACCAGGGGTTACAATACCAGTATCTTTTCCGACAGGCTGTTGCCCTTCAATAGAAAGACACCTTTTCCATGCGCACTCATATCGATGGTTTGCGCACCTTCGCTCACCTGCTTTTTCCAAAGCAGCCGGCCGTCGGGGCTGTACATCGACAGGTCTGTGGCATTGTTCACCTGTAGTTTCAATACGCCATTGCTTACCGGGTTGGTCAATACCGTGAACCCAGGTTTGCCACCCGCAAAATTCACTGTTCGTATATCGGTGTAATTGCTTTTTCCATCCATATCCGCCTGCAACAGGCGGTAATAGTTATTGCCGGCGGCGGGACTGGCGTGCACATAACTGTAATAGCGCAGGGTATTGCTGGCGCCGGCGGCGGGTAGGGTGGCTATATTGCTCCATGTATTACCATTTACGCTGTGCTGCAGCGTAAAATCCCTGCTGTTTTGTTCGGTGGCGGTGCTCCATTGCAGCAATACATTGCCGGCTTGTTTTTGAGCGGTAAAAGCATTCAGCGCTATCGGAAGCGAGCTGGCTGCCGTGGCTTTAAATGCGAGGTTATAGCCGTTGTCGATATTCACCGAACCGTTCTGTTGTATAGACCATGCTGTCCCATCGGGATAAGCATTGCCACTCTCTGCTATATTTGTCATGAGCCCACTCTGCGGCTTCATTCTGATGCCATAATAATTCCCGGCCGTAACATGTATGTTCAGTGCCGTAACATCGGCCGTCTTCCAACCATTGGCGGCAGTTATCGACACCCCTGTTTTAGTGCCCAATAAACTTCCCCAGGTGGTGGTAGAGCTACAGGAGTATATTTCAATATTTGTAGTGCCTGCGGCGCCTGTGGCTATAGCGTAGAATTGAATGGTACCCAACGTACCTGTTACCAGTGATTTAAACGTCTGGCCAACGCCCTGGTAATAGGTGTAATCATCCATAGCGTCATAGTAGTTTGAAAAGCCTGACCATCCGGCGCTAATGTCTGTCTGCTGAGCAATAATTGTTTGCCCCTGGCTGCTCAGTGCGGCAAAAAACGGTAATACAAAAAGCAAACGAAGTTTTAATGTAAATGGTACGCTCATACGGTGGGTTTTACAATTGGTTTGGATAATAGCAATAAATACCAGGCAAGCGCAGGCGCCCGCATGGATAATAGCCAGGGTTAAATAACACAGGAAAGCTTTATCAGCGATAAGGAGTTGTAAGGAGTAACGATATAAGAATAAATATCAATACAATCAGGACTGCGTGCCGGCGGTTTTTTAAGAGGGGTATATACTTTCTGCGCGCAGCGCTAAGTATATTCACTGAGGGGCACCTGTTGTGGGTGGTCAATAACTTCCTATCTCTGCCGGGGCTTCATTAAATACATTGAGCAGCCTGTTCTTCCACTGGTTAAGCTCCTGTCCGCGCAGGTCAGGCGATTGCCTGGCAGGGCCGTAAATGATATGTGGCTGAAGTACGCTGAACCCGGTAAATTGAAATATACCCCGATGTATAGGCTTGAGCATATTGTGTATATCACCATGGAGCCCATCTTCCAGGTAGGCTTCTTCGGCACCGCCGGTGGTAAGGGAAAGAAGCGCTTTTTTACCACCCAATACCCCCTGTTCATATAATCTGCCCTGGCCATAGAACCGCCCCATCGCAAAAACACGATCTACCCAGCCTTTCAGGATGCCCGGCACGCTGAACCACCACAGGGGGAATTGCCAAATCATGAGATCGCACCATTCTACTTTTTGCTGCTCGCTGTCGACATCGGCGGCAAAGCCGCCTGTTTCTGTAGCATGCAGCTCTTCCAGCTGCTGTTTATAGAAGTGTGTATTTTGCCGGCTGGTAAAATTGCTACGGCTGGATACCGCATTGAAATTCATGGCATACAAGTTGGTCGTCCTCACTTCATGACCTGCTGCTTCGAGGGTTTCAACAGCCGTGGTAAACATGGCGCCGTTCATACTTTGGGGTTCGGGATGCGCCAGGAGAATCAATACTTTCATAATAGTCCTTGTTTTTTAAAAGGAAGAACAAAACTATCACCATATCCGTTAAATTAGCAGGGCACAGCTGGTTGTGCGGAGCACACAAAAATGTAAGTAATGTCAAAACGTAAACCAACTTCCACGAATACCATTAACCGGGAAACGCTGATCGGCTTTTGCGGTGCGGTCTATGCCATCGATATATTGGCGGGCAGATGGAAGCTGCTCATTTTGTACAAGCTGGAAGGGCGGGTACTGCGTTTCGGTGAGCTGAAAAAGCGCCTCCCCAATATTACCGACCGCATGCTCACCCTGCACCTGCAGGAACTGGAAAAGAATGGGCTCATAGTCAGAACCGTCTACGCGGAAGTGCCTCCGAGGGTAGAATATCATTTATCGGAAAGCGCCCGGCAGCTCGCGCCGGTATGGAAACAACTCGAGCGCTGGGGCCTTGACCACAAGGCCGTCATGGAAAAAGAGGCAGCGCTCCCGGTGATGGGGATGCCTGTTTTTGACAAACAACCCCTGGTACGTTAACGTAAACAATTGTAACCACATGGAACCGGAGTATATAGAGCGCCAGGTGTTTGATAAAACCGATTTCAGCGTAAGCCCCTTTAAAAAGGGTATTTACGAGCAATGTGTGTTTAATAACTGCCTTTTCCCTGAAACGGATATTTCGGGAAGCGTTTTTTCGGCTTGTAAATTCACGGGTTGCAACATGAGTATGGCCAAACTGGTTAAAACAGCCTTCACGGATGTGGCCTTTAAAGACTGCAAGCTGCTGGGGATGCAGTTTACCTATTGCAGTGATTTTGCCCTGTCTTTTAGTTTCGACAATTGTATGCTTGGCTATGCTTCCTTTCATAAGCTGAAAATGAAGAAAACGCTGTTTAAAAGATCGATACTCCGCGATGTTGATTTTACGGAAGCCAATCTTACCAGTACTGTTTTTGACGACTGCGATTTTACGGATGCCAAATTTGAGCATACGGTACTGGAGAAAGCAGATTTCCGGACTTCTTACAACTATTCTTTTGACCCTGAAAAGAACCAAATAAAAAAAGCGAAATTTTCGCTGGCCAATATCATTGGCCTTTTAACCAAATATGATATTGAAATAGAAGGGGCATTATAAGCGGGGCCTCTTCGTTATTTTTCGTATTTATAGATAAAAAACAATGGACAAACAGCACTCCCGACAGCAGGCCATCATTTCCTGGGGAATCATCGGCTGCGGCGATGTGACGGAGGTAAAAAGCGGGCCGGCGTTTAATAAAGTGCCGGAAAGCAAACTAGTGGCCGTTATGCGCCGGGACGCCGCCAAAGCCGCCGGCTATGCCGCCAGGCATGGCGTTGGCCGCTGGTATGATGATGCATCGGCCATGATGGACGACCCGGATATCAATGCCGTGTACATTGCCACGCCACCTGCTTACCATAAGGAATACGCCCTGGAGGCGCTCCGGCGCGGATTGTACGTGTACCTCGAAAAACCGGTTACCCTCCATGCTGCGGAAGCGGAAGAGCTGGTTGTAGCTGTACAGCAGTCGGGCGCCCGGCTGGTAGCAGCCCATTACCGCAGGGCGCTACCCATGTTTTTGTTTGTAAAGGATTTGCTGGACCGTCACGCCATAGGAGCCGTTCGCATGGTGCATATCAGGACCTGGCAGCCGGCGCGGCCGGGACTGATCACGCACACGGAAGCGCCCTGGCGGCTAAACCCGGCTTTATCGGGAGGAGGTTACTTTCATGACCTGGCGCCGCACCAGCTTGATTTAATGCTGTATTTTTTTGGCGCACCCCAATGGATGCAGGGACTGGCGCTCAACCAGGCAGATCTAAGCCCGGCCGACGATCAGGTAACCGGCACCGCCCTGTTTGACAACAATATTGTATTGAACGGTTCGTGGAGCTTTAACGTGAGCGAAAACGACCAGGCAGATGAGTGCCTGATAACGGGCAGCGAGGGCAGCATTCGCTTTCCTTTTTTCGGCAAAACAGTCAGCTGGCAAAACAATACGCTTAGCAGCGTGCAAACAAGGGTGTTTGAGCATCCGCCGCATATTCAACAACCCATGATAGAACAGGTGGTGAATTACTTTCAGCATAAGGGTGATAATCCCTGCTCTATCGAGCAGGCTGTAGCGGGTATGCGTATAATGGATGCGTTTACCGGTTTCAACGGGCGGTAAAGAGAAGCCGGGGAGCGCCTACATAAATATGACCCGGAAATAACCGGGCCATGCTTTGCTTATACAACATGTGGACAACTGAGCTTGCGTTTATTTTTTGAGGGTCTGCAAAAACTTCATTACATCTTCTCTCATAGGTCCTTTTTCCCTGACTGCGTCCAGCACTTGCTGGTGTGTAAGGTGCGGGAACTGCCTATGTACATATTCAACTTCGCTTGGGTCGCTGGCGTCTATGCGGATTTTATCCTGCTGGCTAACATTCATTTTATTATCAGGCATAGCAATGAGTTTATTATTGCGAAAGCACAAATCGTGCCCGGGCGCTCCTGCTTTATCTTTCTCTTTACCGTAGAAAAATTTCCCTGCCGTAAGGCATGGGATTTTTAGAAAATACTCATTATGTCGCTGAAAAAAAACAAGGCCGCCGGCGAGGGCAAGCTACTATCTCTTATTAAAAAAGGGAAGAAGACCGCCATGCCGGAAACTGTTTCACCTATGCTCTGTACCCTGACCAAAGAGGTCATCAACGACCCGCAATTCCTGTATGAAATAAAATGGGATGGCTACCGGATTATCTCCTTTGTAAAAAAGAGCAGGGTCAGGATGGCTTCCCGCAGCAGCCTCGACTATACTGCCAGGTATCCACCCGTTGTAAAAGCACTGAAAGAGCTGGGGCATGATACCGTTATGGACGGAGAGGTGGTGGTATTTAATAATGCCGGCTTGCCCGATTTCGATGCCCTGCAGCTGTATAACGGGCATGATGCCCCTATTTCTTATTGCATTTTTGATATTCTATGGCTTGACGGGTATAGCCTTATGGAGCTGCCGTTAACGCAGCGCAAGGAGATATTGCAATTATTACTGGAAGACAACGATGTATTGAAGTACAGCCATCATTTTGACGATGGTGACGGTCTTTATGCGCAAATGATGAAGCTGAACCTGGAAGGTATTGTTGCAAAAAAAAGAAATAGCCCGTATAACCAGGGAGAGCGGGCAAATAACTGGCTGAAGACGCCGACACGAAAAAGACAGGAGTTTGTTATTGGCGGGTGGGCGGAGTCTGATAAAAACCGTTCTTTCCGGTCGCTGCTCTTTGGCGCCTATAATAAGGGCAAATTTGAATGGATCGGTCGTTCGGGCGGCGGATATAAGGAACATGAGATGCCCGGTATTCTTAAAAAACTTAAAGCGCTGGAAACGGGCGAATGCCCATTTGTAAATAAGGTGCTGGATACAAAAGGCGCCACTATACATTGGGTAAAGCCGCAACTGGTGGCCAATTTTGAGTTTGCCACCTGGACAAAGACCGGGCGCATCCGTAAGCCGGCCACTTTCCTGGGTTTCCGCAAGGATAAAAAAGCAAAGGACGTTGTAAGAGAGATACCGCAGAATATTGGAATGGTGTAAGAAAAAGAAAGCCGTCTCAATGAATGCTGAGACGGCTTTTTATTAATACGGGGGGTATTGTCGGGTTGATGTTCGTTAAAGGGTCTCTTTTGTTATAACACGGGTAACAGACCAATTCTTAGACGCTGTTGCGCTCATCGTAATTTTCTTGTCAGGATTTTCCATTGTGATGCAATAGGAAATCTTACCATTGCTGGTTGTCTTGTTCAGATCGGTAATCCAGTAATTTTTATAGTTCTTTTTTATGGGCGACAACAGTCGCACTGGTAACCTGTCTGAAAGAATGTTTTGTACAATGGCCGTGTTCTTTTTTGAAGGAGTGAGCTCATCTCCACCGGTTGCCGCCTGCACATTGCCAAGGCCAATGATAAGGGACAATACGGTAGAAGCAATGATTGTTTTCATAAGGGAATGGTTTTTACTTTTTTTTAGTGCCCTTAAAACGGCGTTTGAGGAATTTAAGTATTTCTTGAAAGGCATTTTTTTGTTAAATACTTATTCCCGGCTGGGGATCAATGATTTAGAAAGCTGCTTTCCCGTTAATATAACGGAAAGTGAGATTTATACGCGGCTGTATGGATTTGGCGGTTTTAGGAATGGCATGTTCCCAATAATGTTGTGTAGGCCCTGCCATGAGCAGGAAACTGCCATGGGTTAACGGAATTTCCAATGGTGGAATGTCTTTGCGGAATTTGTGCCGTAACCTGAACGGCCTTGTTTCGCCAAAGCTGATGGAGGCAATGACGGGATTGGCGCCAAACTCTTTTTCATTATCCCTGTGCCAGCCAACACCGTCCTGGCCATTACGATATAGATTTAACAATACGCTGTTAAAGCGGGCGCCGGATTGTTTTTCCACCTTCTCTTTTATTTGCAGCAAACCGGGCATCCAGGGATGGGGGTGAAGGGTGTGGTTGGAAAAAGTAAAATCATGATCGCCATACCAGGCAGTCAGGCGCGGTGTGAGATGTGTTTTATCGTATACGGTTACTTCATGTTGCTTCCAGTGGGCGTGGTGCAGGAAGGTAGTATAATAATGATTGGCTTCCTGCCGGTTAAAAAATGCGTGGTGCAGGATTAAAACCGCATCGGGCACCTCAAACGTTTCTGTACGGGGCTCACCGGCGTTAAAGAGTTCTGTATCGTTAAATAGCGTCATAGTAACCAGCTCCTGCTATAAGCTGCAAAGATAAGACCACGGATACATTCAACCTTGCGCCTGCGGGCGCGGTTATTTATGTGATACGTGTACCTGTTTAAATAGCCGGAATATGAAACGATATGGGAACCTTACAGGAGATTCAGGCGTGCTGGCCTGGGAGGCGGGGAAGGATTATATTATCATAAAGTTCAGGGGCGGGGATCGGTACTTGTATACAAATGCCGCAACGGGTGAACGTCATGTGAAGCAGATGAAGCAACTGGCGGCAGAGGGCAGGGGACTGAGCACGTATATTAGTCAGCATGTAAGAGACCGGTATGCCAAAAAGATCGGGTGAGCAAGCATGGCAGTTTACCAGGAAATTGATACATCGTCTGCCGGATATGCATATCGTGGTTAATCCAGGTCGTTTTCTGCGTTTATCTCCTTTTTGCCTGTTATATTCTCCCTCGCTTCGTCATGCAGGTAGTCTTTGCGCTTCAGCTCAAAATTGCGGCCCAGGTACAGGCGTCGTACCTGTTCATCGGCAGCCAGCTCTTCGGCGGTACCATGCTTGAATATTTTGCCTTCTATCAGCAGGTAGGCGCGGTCGCAGATAGACAGCGTTTCATTTACGTTGTGGTCGGTAATAAGGATGCCGATATTGCGGTATTTGAGGCGGGCCACCACCGTTTGGATATCCTCTACGGCAATGGGGTCAACCCCGGCAAAAGGCTCGTCGAGCAGGATAAACTTAGGGTCTACGGCCAGCGCGCGGGCTATTTCGGTACGCCTTCTTTCGCCGCCGCTCAGGCTATCGCCATTATTTTTGCGTACGTGGTGCAGGCGAAACTCGTCCAGCAAGGCTTCCAGCTTATCGCGCTGCTGGACCTTGCTGAGCTTGGTCATTTCGAGCACCGCCTTGATATTGTCTTCCACGCTCAGCTTGCGGAAAACCGAGGTTTCCTGCGGCAGGTAACCGATGCCCATCTGGGCCCGTTTGTACATGGGCTGGCGGGTAATGTCTTCATCGTTCAGAAAAACAGTGCCTTCATCGGGGCGGATAAGCCCTACCACCATATAGAAAGTGGTGGTTTTGCCGGCGCCATTGGGCCCCAGCAAGCCTACAATCTCTCCTTGCTCCACCTGTACGGAAACATGGTTGACAACGGTACGGGAATGGTACGATTTTACAAGATCCTTCGTATGTATAACAATGCTCAATTCGATAGATTTGGACAAAAATAACGGATACCCCTTATAATAGACAAGACGGTAAAACTATTTTAACATTCCCGGCTGCCCCCGCGGCCCGGAATCCCCGGCTGGCGGGCAAAACAGCCGACAGGGTCCAATTTGACGCCTGCCGGTACCGGTTCGTGTTATTTTAGGATGAATCAAATAAAATTAAATGTGCAGGCGTTTGATAATGTTTGTTTCCTTAGCTATGTTTGCAAGCTTATAAACCAGTCAATGAAAGTAATAGAACATATAAACCAGGCAAAAGGCACGCTGATTTCATTCGAAATACTTCCCCCGCTCAAAGGAAAGGGCATCGGCGCCATTTATGAACACCTGGACCCCCTGATGGAATTCAAGCCTTCATTTATCAACGTTACCTACCACCGCAGCGAAAGCATGTTTAAGAAAAAGCTGGATGGCACGTTTGAAAAAGTAGAGGTGCGCAAGCGCCCTGGCACGGTAGGCATTTGCGCCGCTATTAAAAACCATTACCAGGTAGATGCGGTGCCCCACCTTATCTGCGGCGGCTTTTCGAAGCGGGAAACCGAAGACGCCCTGATAGATTTGAACTTCCTGGGCATCGATAACGTGCTGGTATTGCGTGGCGATGCGGCCAAAAACGAGGCTTTTTTTGAACCACATCCCGATGGCAACCGTTATGCGCTCGACCTACTGAAGCAGGTAAGAAACCTCAATCATGGTATTTACCTGGAAGAAGACATCAAGAACGGCGGGAAGACCGATTTCTGTATGGGCATAGCCGGCTATCCCGAAAAGCATTTTGAATCGCCTAACCTCGAAACGGATATGAGCTACCTGAAAGAAAAGGTGGAGGCGGGCGCAGAATACATCATGACGCAGATGTTTTTCAATAACCAGAAGTACTTCGACTTTGTAAAGCTCTGCCGCGAAAACGGGATAGATATTCCCATTATTCCCGGCCTGAAGCCCATTACCAATAAAAAGCAGCTCAACATACTGCCCAAGATATTTCATGTAGACATTCCCACCGCGCTGTCGGACGCCATCAGTAAGGCCAAGACCGACCAGGACGTGGAGAAAATAGGCACCGAATGGCTGATAACGCAAAGCAGGGAGCTGAAGAAATTCGGCGTGCCGGTACTGCACTATTATACACTGGGCAAGCCCAAAGTGATTTGGAATGTAGCCAAAGAGATCGTTTAAAAGCTTTCATCTTTTTATGCAGAGGCCCGGTAACTGGTAATGATACATTACTGGTTACCGGGCCTTCAGCTATATATAGATGGGCAGGACTAAAAAACGGGACTATAATTTGAACCCCACAGAGAGGCTGAATACGCGGTGCTTGTTTTCATCATCATCGTTCTTTGCCACCGAATTGATTTTTGTAAGGCCATAACTATAGTTGGCCGAGAGCAGTACATTTTTAAGCTGGAAACCTGCCGTGCCGTTCAGTCCAAAATCGAAGCGGCGCATGATGCCAAATCCGGCGCCTTCCTGCTGGTTGAACGTGGTGGGGTCGTCGTTGCTGAATTCGATATTGTCGCTGCCGCTAAAGTGAACAAGACCGGCATTGCCTTCCGTTTTATTCTTACCGGCAATGCCTATGGCGGCATAGGGGCCCGCGCCGATAAAAAAGTTGGATTCCTTTTCCGACAGGGGGATTTTAAATACCACGTTTACCGGTATTTCAATATAATAGGGATTGGACGTGGCTTTGTAATAGTACGAATCGCCCGGCTGGCCGGTTTGTGACTTTGCGCCCTTGCCGGTAAACAGCAGTCCTGGCTGTATGGCCACCACTTTACCCAAAGGCACATCGCCCATAAAGCCAACATGGAAGCTGGCCAGCATATTGGCATTATCAATCCTTCCGCTGCTGGTGGTGGAAACATTGGCAAGATTCAGACCTCCTTTAATATAAAAGCTGCTTTCCTGTGCATAAGCGCCGCATGCCAGCAGCACGCTGCTGAGAATACAAATGATCGTTTTCATGGTGTATGATGTTTTAACTGGTTAAAAATTGTAATGGCGCATGCATAAAACATGCCATGGGTTAAGGGGCCATTATTTTTAACATGATACTAAGAAGGCGTAAAAGGTGGAAGGTTTAATGTAAAAAGAGGGAAAATGAGGGAGGGGGATATAAAAAGGTGAGCCGCTTTTGCCCTGCGCGATGCCGGGGCTAAAGCGACCCACCTTTATTGTCATTATTATTTATTACTTCAGCAGTGCTTTAAACACTGCTTCATTTACCGTTACAGGATATTTTTTTCTCAGTTCGGCAATCCATTTTTCTTCGAGGTAGTTCTGGTAATCGTTGATCACAAAACCGCGGGCATCGTCAAAATTGCGCGGGCTGCGCTGCTGGTATACGTTAACAATATAGGCAAAGGAAAGGCTGTTATCGGTAGCCGATTTTACCGGCTCGGAAAGATAGCCGGGCTGCGCATGGCTGCCAACGCCGGCAGGCAGCTGTGAAAGTTCAAACCTGCCCGAATCGGCTTGTGCGGTGGCATCGGAGTTTTGTACGATGGTTCTCCAGCCGGCCTTGTTTTTTTCAAAGGCGGCTTTTGTATTGATAACGCTTATGGAATCGCTGCAGGTAAATAAGATAACATCGGCGCTGGGTTCCCACCAGTATTTGTTTTTATTGGCGGTATAATAGCTTTTCAGCCCGATGGTATCCGAAGCCGCTTTATCCCACACTTTGCGCTGCATTACTTCAAACAGCAGGTTGCCCTCTTTAAATTCTTTCAGCTGGCCGGCAAACTCTTTGTTGTATGATTCGAGGTGATTGCGATAGTATTGTGTGGCCGATGTTTCGGTGAATTGCTGCAGGATCTGCGGCATTGTTTTATTGCGGCTGAGATCGTTGATATTCCGGACATCGCGCAGGTATTTGGCGAATTCAGCGGCGGTAACGGGCTGCCGGGAAAAAGAAAAAAGAACCGTTTTATCATTAAGGGCAGCCGTTTGCGGCGTCTTGCGGCCATTCCAAACGCTGTCGGCATAGGCCCATAGCCTGGTTTCGTTGTAATCGGCTTTTTTGTAGCCGGTGGATTGAAGGATGCGGCGGGCCATTATTTTACGGGATTCCTGTATGCGGTTATCGGCCTGTACAAACTGTTTGAGCAGGGACATGGCCTCCACGTTGTTCTTATCGGCGTTTACCGGTACGCGCTGGATGCGCTGCACGATATGGTATCCAAAGTTGGTGCGGACGGGTTTGCTGATATCGCCGTCTTTGGCCAGGGAGAAGACGGCGGCTTCAAAACCGGCGTCATATTTACCCACGCCAAACTCGGGCATCAGGCCACCTGCCTGGTAGCTGATATTATCATTGCTGTATTTGGCCACCATTTCTTTAAACGAGACGCCCTGCTGCAGGGCATTGTAAATGGAGTCTGCCAACTGCGCCTGTTTTGCTTTTTCCGCTTCATCGGCATCCGGCTTGAACGCCAGCAGTATCTGTGCCGCTTTCATGCGGCCTGCGGCGGGGCGCTCATCGGTAACACGTATGATGGTATAGGCCGATTTGATGCGAACGGGAGCCGAGAACCCGCCTTTGGGCGTAGTATAGGCGACGGTTTCCAAATCGTAGGGGAGCGTAAAAACGGTGATGTAGCCGATATCGGTACCCAGGCCGGTGCCTCCCTTAAGTTGCTGCCAGGCCTGCCGCGATTGCTGAAAGGCGGCAGCGGTATCATTGTCTTTAAAAGGGAAATAGAGATAAGAAAGACGCAGGTCTTTCTGGCTGCGCCGGAAGGCTTCGTCTACGAGGTATTGCAGGCTTTGGTCGTCGTTCATAAACCCATCGGCAATCTGGTTGCGGAAGTTTTGCAGCTCGGAGGCCTGCGAGGGAAGCGTATCCAGCCGGGCGGCATAGCCGGCGGCGACTTTTAATTTAAACCGGATATACAGGTCAAGGTACTCGCGGTAGGCCTTTTCCGTATTGGTATTACCTGTATTGTTTTTGTTGTAAGCGCGCAGGAACTCTTCTTTGCTCACACTGGTTTGTCCGTAAGTAAATAATGTTTGCGCGCGAAGGGGTGTACCGGCGCAGGCAAGTAACACGAAAAATAACATGCTTGGTTTCATCGGTGAATATTTGATTTCAATTGGATTTACATCCTGGAGAAAATATAGAAGGTTCGCGGTAGGGATTATTTATTTTCCTTGTTTCATTTTCACGTTCAGCACTTCCTCAATCTGGTCGTAGGTCAGCTTTTTGGCGATGATCCGTTTTTCCTTGTCCAGCAAATACAGCACCGGCGTTTGGTACACATCGTAGAGCTGCCTGTAATTGGCTTTGCCGGCGGCATAGCCCGAATCGCGCATGGCGGTCGTTTCATAAACGTGCACCCAGTCTGTTAAATTGTTGTCGCGTATATAATTGAGCCAGGCCGGTTTACCGCCGTCTACCATGACACCATAAATTACCACGCCCTGCTGTTTCCATTTGTGCCGGTACATCGAATCGAGCTTGGGCACCACCTCCTTGCAATGGCTGCAGGTGGCGTCCCAGAAGCAGATAACGATATAGGGAGCGTTTATGCTGTACAGTGGCTTTGGCTTATCTGCGGTGTCTACCATTTCCAGGTTCTGGGCGGGATTGCCGATAAGGTTGGCCATCAGGCTATAGGCGCGGTCGTAGATGTATTTTTTGTATTTGTCGGTAAACCAGTCCACCTTAGGATTATTGTTGATATACTTCTCAAACAGCTGTACAAAAACGGCGTCCTGTCCCATATAGGTAGGGTTTACGTATTTCTGTACGAGGTAGGTGAGCAGGTATTTAAACATTTCCCTGTTAGGGCCGGCCTTGGTAAGCATGGCATCGGCTTCGAGGCTGATGCTGTCGGGGGCGGGTACTACGAGGTCTTTATAATATTTGTCGAGCTTGGCCTCGAATATCGGCGTGCGGATAAGTCTTTCGTCGGTAAAGCTGATGCCGTCCCAGAAATGGCTTTTGAAATAATGATAGGCAAACAGCGAATCGTATTTGGCGTGCGGCTGTTTGTCGGCCGGCGGTACCACCGGCTCGCGCAGAGCGCGAAACAGGGCAGCCAGCATGGTGGTGGGGTTTTTGGCGATAACGCTGTCGCGGAAATGCTGCAGCTTGCCATTAAGGCGGCGCAGCTCTTCGTTGATGCGGGAGCTGTCGGCCTTTGTTTTGGCGGCAGACAGCTGCTGCATTTGCTCCCCGATGGTCTTGCCGGTGCTGCCGGCAAATCGTGAATAGGAGAGGAACAGGGTATTTTCGGGCGAATTGGTGAATTTTACGCCAGCGGGCAGGGTGCTGGAATCTGCCACGATGGAAAACTGCTGTTGCTTGTCGAGCAGCAGCTCAAACAGGATTTCCTTGCGGGGCGAGACGACGAAATAAATGCCCCCGGGCAGTTTTTCCTTGCCTTTAAAGACACCGGCGCTGTTGGCGTCCAGCCGGGCCGAATCGGCCAGCGCTTTAATTTTCCCATAATAATAACCCAGGTAAACGTACTGGTTGTGGTAAGGTTTCAGTGTGATGCCGATGTTATATCCCGCAGTTTGGGCGAAAAGGGCAACGGGCAGGAGCAGCAGGGCTGCGAACAGGTTTTTCTTCATTGGTTGATTCGGTAGCTTAGAAAGCGAATATATCTAAAAAGCGGCAAGCTTCAAGGCCCGGGCGGCAAGTTTTGGCAACGCAAATGCCTTGAAGCGTGTAGCTTGCAGCTTGTGGCTTGCCGCCACCTGACTACACATGAAAAAAGAATTGTATTTCGATATCAGCAATGAAAACGCCGGCGGAAGCCTTTATCGCGTCATAAAAGAAGATGGAAGCGCTGTTTTTTCCTACCAGCATAGTACGTATGACGACAAAAAGGACGAGGTAAAAGTGTTTGAAACGGCATATGCCGATTTTGCGGCCTGGTGGACCATGCTGTCGGCGGATAAACAATGGTTTTACCAGCATCCGCTGTTTGTGCATCCCGAGGTGAGGGCTTTTGTAAAAGAGCAGCTGGCGGGGGTAAACTGGAATGTATCTGCCAATAAGAAATGGCAGGAAAGCCACCAGCGGCAATGGAAAAAGGTGCTGGAAGGTACGGGGAATTATTACAGGGGTTAACCCGCTCCCTGGGTGGCCTTGACCTATACCCTTCCTACGTTCATCTTACGTTCATCCTACGTCTTTGGTATAGCCTGGGTAGTTCCTGTGGGCGCCCTTCGACCCTTCGGCAAGCTCAGGGCAGGCTGAGCTCAGGGTAACAATCTCCGTGTGACCCGCATCTCACGCCTGACGTCTCACGTTTCACGCCCTGTTTCCTTACATTTGCCCCATGCGAAAAAAGAACGTGGTGCTGCAGCAGCTGACCGTGGCCGATTATGCCGCCGAAGGCAAGGCGCTGGGTAAGGTAGATGGCAAAGTGGTTTTTATAGAAGGGGCGGTACCCGGCGACGTAGTAGATGTTCGCCTGAGCAAGAATAAAAAAGACTGGGCCGAGGGCAAAGCCATTCATTTTCATCAGTATTCGGCCGACAGGGTCACTCCTTTCTGCGAGCATTTTGGGGTATGCGGGGGCTGCAAATGGCAGATGCTGCCCTACGAGAAGCAATTGCAATACAAGCAAAACGAGGTGGCCCAGAACCTGCGCCGCCTGGGAAAAATAGAGCTGCCGCCCCTGGCGCCGATACTGGGCTGCACCGATACCGCCCGCTACCGCAATAAGCTGGAATTTACCTTTAGCAACCGCCGCTACCTGCTGCCGGGCGAAATGGAAGCGGGGCTGGAACCTACGCAAAGCAGCGCCCTGGGCTTTCATGTGCCCCGCCTGTTTGACAAAGTCATCGATATCCATACCTGCCATCTCATGCAGGAGCCTACCAACAAAATCAAAAATACCCTGCGGCAGTTTGCCCTGGAGCAAGGGTATCCTTTTTACGATATCCGCAACCATACGGGCTGGCTCCGCAACCTTGTTTTGCGCATTTGCACTACCGGCGAAGTGATGGTGAACCTGGTTTTTGGCTATGAGGACGAAGCGGAAAGGAAAAAGGTGCTTGATCATTTGCTGAAAGAAGTACCCGAAATCACTACGCTGGTATATACCATTAATGCCAAAATGAACGACAGCCTGTACGACCAGGAGCCGCTAACTTATTACGGTAAAGGCTTTGTGATAGAAAAGCTCGAAGATTTTCAATTCAAGATTGGCCCCAAATCGTTTTTCCAGACCAATACCCGCCAGGGGGAGCGCCTGTACCAGGTAACAAGGGATTTTGCGGAGCTGACGGGCAAAGAAACCGTATACGACCTGTATTGCGGCACGGGCAGCATCGGCCTGTTTGTAAGCCGCCAGGCGGCCCGGATAGTGGGGGTGGAAGTGATAGCCGAGGCAGTGGAAGATGCAAAGGCCAATGCGGCGCTGAACGGCATAGGACATGCTTCTTTTTTTGCCGGCGATGTTATAGATGTGTGTAGTGATGCTTTTTTTGAACAAGAGGGCCGTCCCGACGTTATCATTACCGATCCGCCCCGTGCAGGCATGCACGAAAAGCTGGTGCGGAAGATACTGGATATGGCGGCGCCCACAGTGGTGTATGTAAGCTGCAACCCGGCCACGCAGGCAAGGGATTTGCAGCTGCTGGACGAAAAATACCAGGTGACGAAAATCCAGCCGGTGGATATGTTTCCGCAAACGCATCACATCGAAAACGTGTTGCAGCTGAAGCTGAAACCAGGTTTGTAAATGTTTAACAACGGGCTGTCAAATCGGCTATAGCAGCCAGCCCACTTCTTTGTACATTGTGAAATAATTTGTTTGAGATATGGCAGATTTCAGGCCCATGGGGTTCCAGGTGTTACCGCCGGTTATTAAAAACCTGCTTATTATTAATGTGTTGGTATTTTTGGCGCAGTTAACCTTTAGTAAGTCGGGGACATTCAACTTTGATAATTTTTTCGCCCTGCATGATGTACGGTCAGAGTTTTTCCGCCCGCACCAGCTGGTGACGCACCTGTTTATGCACGGCAGCATAGATCATATACTTCTCAATATGCTTGCGCTGTGGATGTTTGGGTCCAACCTGGAGAATGTCTGGGGCTCCAAGCGGTTTCTCATATTTTACGTGGCCTGCGGGCTTGGAGCGGCGGCATTGCACCTTGGAGTGCTTTATTTTGAGAACATGTCGGCGGTTGCAGAGCTGAATTCATATCCTCCCTTTTCGATAATAGACGATCATTATATTGACTTATACAGGCAGGTAAACACGGCTACGGTTGGCGCTTCCGGCGCCATATTCGGCTGCCTTGCGGCTTTCGGTTACCTGTTTCCCAACAGCTATATTTATATTTATTTTCTTTTTCCCCTTAAAGCCAAATGGTTTGTACTGATTTATGCCGCTATTGAGCTTAGATCGGCAGTATTGAACTCCGCCGGCGATAATGTGGCCCACTGGGCGCACCTGGGAGGGGCTTTAGTAGGGATAATTCTTGTATATATCTGGAATAAGACCAACCGCCGTACTTTTTATTGATTAGTTAATAACATATTAAACCCCGGAGGGCGTTATTTTGTAATAACAAGGACCTTCCTGAAATTTTACCTGAAATGAAACTTATGACAGTGGCAGAAGACAAAGGCAGTGGTAAAGTTTTGCTTGGGCAGGACAACAACGCCCTGGTGATGCTGTTTGCCATCAATGCCATCCTGTTTGTTATCCTTAAGTTCATTTTGGTTATTTACCAGATGGCCGATTTGAATATGGAGGCCTACCATCCCACGGTTTTTAACTGGTTTACCCTTCCCGCCGACATTCATAAGCTGGCCGAACGGCCCTGGACGCTGATCATCTTTATGTTTACCCATGAAGATTTCTGGATGGCGCTGCCCGCTATGGCCTGGCTGGCGGTATTTGGTTACGTGATGCAGGACCTGACAGGCAATAAAAAGCTGGTTCCCATTTATTTATACGGCGGCTTTGCCGGGGCGGTTACGTATATCGTGGCCTATTACCTGGTGCCCAAATTACAGCCGGGTATTCCTACTGCCATGCTTTTTGGCTCCAACGCCTCTATTATGGCCGTGGCCATCGCCACCACGATGGTAAAACCCGATTACCGCTTTTTCCCCATGATCAACGGGGGCATACCCCTTTGGGTAGTGACCCTGCTTTTTTTCATCGTGGATATGGCTTCCGTACCCGTGGGCGACCCTGCTAAATACCTGGCCCACCTGGCCGGCGCAGCCGCAGGCTTCCTGTTTATCTACCAGATGCGCCGGGGCAACGACGGAAGCATATGGATTAACAACTTTTTCCAATGGGTAAACGACCTGTTCAACCCGGGCAAAAAAGAGCGGGAGCGTAACATAAAAGACGAGTTTTTCTACAAAGTACATGGTTCCAACCCCTATAAGCGCATCCCCAATGTAACGCAAAAGCGCATCGATGGCATTCTCGATAAGATAAACCAACAGGGCTACCATTTTCTTACTGACGAAGAAAAAGATATCCTCCGCCGTGCGTCCAATGAGGAGGAATTGTAATTTTAAAGCATGACGCGCTTTCTCCGGGTGGTTACCCGTAAACTGTTTATTGTCGCCACCGTGTGCGCCGTAGTGGTTTTCCTGCTGGCTTGCTGCACTTCCTTTCTTCATCCCGCGCGTTTCTGGTATATCGCCGTACTGGGCGTTGGTTTCCCGGTGTTGGCCTTTGCCATGGTTTTCTTTGTTTTTTTCTGGTGGTTTTTTAAATCGAAATGGGCATTTGTACCGCTGGTGGCCCTGCTGCTGGGGTGGAGCCAGGTGACCGCTTTTTTTGGCTTTCACCCGTTCAATTCATTCGATAAGAAAAAAGAAGCCGGCGATTTCAGGATTATGCAATGGAATGTGTCGAGGATGGATGCTATGAATCGCAAACGGCCCGGAGGCACTTACCGCAGCCATATTTTCGATTTTATCAGGGAGATGGACCCCGATGTGGTATGCATGGAAGAATTCCTGGAATCCAATAATCCCCGCGAGCTGCCGGAAAACATTCCTTATATGGTGGACAGCCTCCACTATCCCTACTATTATTTTTCGCGCGACCATGCCCGGTGGGATAAAATGTACGAGCATGGCGTGGTTATCTTTTCGCGCTACCCGCTGCTGGATACGCTGCGTGTGCGCTATTCGGGAGAAGATGCGCTGAATCCCGGCGAAAGCCTGGTACATGTGGATGTGAATGTCAACGGCCAGCGCATCCGCCTGTTTGCCACCCACCTGCAATCGCTCCGCTTTGACGGCAATGATTATGGGGTGCTTAAACGCATTGCCAAAGGAGAGGACAGCGCCGTGACTAAATCGATGGGCGTGGTAAAAAAATTCCGCCGGGCCTATATGTTTCGCAGCAAACAGGCTGAGCTGGTACGCCGGGAGCTGGACGGCAGCCCTTACCCCGTTATTTTGTGCGGCGATTTCAATGATTTGCCCAATTCGTTTACCTATTTCAAGATAAAAGGCGACCGCAACGATGCCTTTCTGCGGCGGGGGTTTGGCGTAGGCAGGACCTTTGCCTCACTATCGCCCACCCTGCGCATCGATTATATAATGGCGGACAAGTCGCTGAAAGTGGCGCAATTCAAAAAAACCATTACGCCCTGGTCGGACCATTACCCCCTGGTGGCCGATTTTAAGCTACCGGAGAAATAGTCTTATTTTTGCCTCCGCTTTTTTAGTTTTTCAACGTGTTCATAGCCATACAAATTATGTCGCAGCTAAGCATCTATAATACCATCAGCCGGAAGAAAGAAGTGTTTGAACCCCTAACGCCGGGGCATGTGGGCATGTATGTGTGCGGGCCTACCGTATACAGCGATGTGCACCTGGGCAACTGCCGCACCTTTATTTCGTTCGACCTGATATATCGCTACCTGCAGCACCTGGGGTATAAAGTGCGCTATGTACGCAATATTACCGACGCGGGGCACCTGGAAGGGGATATGGACGAGGGCGATGATAAGTTCTCCAAAAAAGCCCGCCTGGAGCAGGTAGAGCCGATGGAGATTGTACAGAAATATACCCTTGGCTTTCATAAGGTGATGGAGCTGTTCAACGCGCTGCCGCCCAGCATCGAGCCTACCGCTACCGGCCATATATCCGAGCAGATAGAGATGGTGAAAAAGATACTGGCCAACGGGTATGCTTATGAAGTGGATGGCACGGTGTATTTCAATGTAGAAAAGTATAACCAGGAAAAGCCTTACGGCATTCTTACCAACCGCAAGCTGGAAGACCTGCTGGAAAACACCCGCGAGCTGGGCGGGCAGGATGAAAAAAAGGGACGCCTCGATTTCGCCCTCTGGATAAAAGCAAAGCCCGAGCACCTGATGCAATGGCCCTCGCCCTGGGGAATGGGTTTTCCGGGCTGGCATATTGAATGCTCGGCCATGAGCAATAAATACCTGGGTAAGGAATTTGATATTCACGGCGGCGGTATGGACCTGGCGGCTACGCACCATACCAACGAAATAGCCCAGTCGCAGGCCTGCAACCATGTAAACCCTGCCCGCATATGGGTTCATACCAATATGCTAACGGTCAACGGGGTGCGCATGAGCAAGAGCGCGGGCAACGGGTTCCTGCCCCACGAACTGTTTACCGGCAACCATCCGCTGCTGGAAAAGGCGTATTCGCCTATGACCGTTCGCTTTTTTATGATGCAAACACATTACAGGAGCACGCTCGATTTCAGCAACGAAGCCTTGCAGGCGGCGGAGAAGGGATTGAAACGCCTCTGGGAAGCGTACGAGTTTTTGCAAAAGCTGGGTAATGAGCCGGGAGCCGGAAGTGTAGATACGGATCTCGAAAACAAGGTGGCTAAGCTCCTGGGCGAGATGGACGACTTTATGAGCGATGATTTTAATACCGCCCGTGTACTGGCCAATATGTTTGAGCTGGTAACGGTCATCAACTCGCTTAAAGACGGGCATATTAAACCGGGCGTATTGGGCGCCGCTACCATCGGCCGCCTGCAGCAATACTTTACCGATTACCTCGAAAATATACTGGGACTTAAAAACGAATTGCAGCAGGAAGGCAGTAAGCTGGGTGGCGTAATGGAGCTGCTGGTAGAGATAAGAAAGGAAGCCCGCGCCAGGAAAGACTATGCTACTTCCGATAAAATCCGCAACCAGCTGCAGGAGCTGGGTATTACGTTGAAGGATGATAAGGAGGGGGGAATTAGTATATCATATTCGTAATTACTCATAATGGGTAGAAACATGATAACCCACCAAACGTCCCTACGGGACGATAAATCATAATCCATAATCCGGGCTACCCATCAATCGTCCCAATGGGACGCAATACCTTACCTAAACAACATTGATTGTTGCAGAACATTTTACTGCTGCTCCTTAATCTTCTTAAACCATTCCAGGGCCAGCCTGTCGAGCCCTTTTTCGGTAAAATGAACCGCATCCATGCGGTAATAGGCGAGGTTGAGCGAATCTGTATCGGGCCCCTGCCTGGTATTTTTTATTTCCTGTATCGTTTCCAGCTGCGCCAGGCGGATGCTGTCGTTGATGCCAAGAGGATTGTTGTTGCTGTAAGGGAAATAGCTGCATACAGACACATAAAAAGGCGCTTCGATATGCCTGTCGCGAAATACCTGTATCAATTCCTTTAGCCGGGTTTTGTATTGTGCCCGGGAGGTTTTATCTACGTTGTCCGTTTCTCCCTGTTCCCAGAAGATGTGCGTGGGTGTTATACTGTCTTTAGAGAGGTAGTTCAGCGTTTCGTTGAGTTTTTCACGGCACTTGCCTTCTGTCCAGCATTGTATGGATGTTTGGCCGATGCCGCAGGGAATGATGATCACTTTTTCATACAGCCCGCTGTCTATAAGCAGGTCACCCAGGCGGGTCCATACGCTGCTGCCTGAGCCGTCGGGACCCAGCAGGGGTTCTTTTGCCTTGTATACATCGCCCTTGTAATAATTGTATACTTCGTTGTGCGGAATATAAATGCCCAGGCCGTAATCGGCGGCATTCGATTGGCCGAAGGCCAGGAAGATGATCGTCTTATCGCCTTTTACCAGCTCCTGCTTATTGGGTATTTTTTTGCGGAAATGCCAGTGGTCGCGTATAAACTGTGCGTTGATAAGATGTTCCCGGTTGCGGTTGGCGATGATGCCCAATAATGCGCCTAGGCTGAGGATGACAAGATAGACAATCCATTTCTTCATGGCAGTAAAAGTAGAAGAAGCAAGCCATATTTCAAATTAGAGTCATGTGTGCTACTGTAAACAATGATATTATGACTGTAGTCATTCGCTTTTAATGGCCCGCAGCATCTCCCGTTTGCCCCGGGGCCCGGGTATCTTTTCTACCGTAAAGCCTGCGGCCTGCAATGCCCGTCGTACTTCGGTCTTGCTGCAATAAGTGACCAGCACGCCCTGGGGCGCTACCAGGGGGTAAAGACTGCCGAATATCCCGCTTGTCCATAGTTCCGGCTGTACTTCGGGGGCAAAAGCATCAAAATAAATAATATTGATGCCCGGTCTTCCGCCTGCGGTGGCGGTTTTGCTGTTGAGCCAGTCCTGCAGGGATGACGACCATTTTCTAAGCATAAAATGCGGCGCCAGCGTTGTTTCCCTGTTCCAGTCGCTTTGGTGCAGCTGTTCAAACAGCGGTTTTAGATCCGTTCGCTGCAGCTGCCCGCAATAGTTGAGCTGGCCGGCCTCAGCCATGTTTAGGGGGAAGGGTTCGACGGTTTCATAATATACCTGCAGCCCGGCGCGCTCTGTTTCGGCCGCCGTAAGCAGGGCATTGAGGCCTGTGCCGAAACCCAGTTCAAAAATGCACAGGGGGCCGGGCGCTGCCAGGCGCGCAGCAGCGTATTGCAGGCCCGCGCTGATAAATACATGCATCGATTCCTGCATGGCGCCGAATTTTGAATGGTACGTAACATTTATGTCCGGCAGGTGAATGGAGTGTGAGCCGTCCTGCGTGACGACGATTTCCCTGTTCATAAAAGCAAATTTAAAATTTATATTCGCTACCTATTGGGTACATCAACAAATAACACCATGATCCAGCCATATATTGCGCATCTTGTTAAAGACAGGAAATTAAAAAAAGTGGTGGAGGCGCAGGAGTCGCATACCCTGCAACTGCAGAAAAAAGTATATCTCCACCTCTGCGGCTCCATCATGAGCCAGCAGCTGTCTACCAAAGTAGCGGATGTCATCTGGAAGCGCTTTCTTGCGCTCTACGATAAGCATCCAACGCCCGAACAAATCATCGCTACGCCCCATGAGCAGCTGCGCGCCATCGGCCTCTCCAATGCCAAAGCCAGCTATGTAAAGAATGTGGCGCAGTTTTCCATCGACTATGGCATGGAATGGAAGCAGCTCAAAAAAATGAGCGACCAGGAAGTGGTAGATCATCTTATCCGTATAAAAGGGGTAGGCCGCTGGACGGTAGAAATGATCCTGATGTTTGCGCTGGGCCGGGAAGATGTATTTGCGCCAGACGACCTGGGCATTCAAAACGCCATGATAAAGCTGTACAAGCTGGACAGCGCCGATAAAAAGCAGCTCAGGGAAGACATGCTGCGCATATCGCAGAAATGGAGCCCCTACCGTACCTATGCATGCCTGCATTTGTGGCGGTGGAAAGACAATAGCCCGGCTAAGAAGTAAGTGGTGAGGGATGAAAAAGGCTGTACCAGTTTTTGATACAGCCTTTTCAGTAAAAACGATTCACAGCTCACTATTCACCACTCACTGCTGCGCTGCTCTTACCAGCTTCAGCTCATTGATAATATTAGAAGCGCCGCCCAGCTTGTCTATACACCATAATACATAGCGTACGTCCACGCAAATAGTGCGGTTCAGGTCTTTATCGAATGCAATTTTGTGGCTAAGGGCTTCATAGTTGCCGTCGAAGGCAAGGCCTATCAGGTTGCCGTTGGCATCCAGTACGGGCGAGCCCGAATTGCCGCCGGTAATATCGTTGGTCGTGATAAAGCACACCACGAGATCATTTTTTGCTTTGTCTATATACTGGCCAAAGTCTTTTTTGCGGGCTGTTTCCAGCAGGTTGGCCGGCAAATCGAATTCATAATCGCCCGCCACGTATTTATCCAGTACGCCTTTCATGGTACATACATAGTCGTAGTGAACGGCATCGCGGGGGTTATAGCTTTTTACATTGCCAAAGCTCACGCGCATGGTAAAGGTAGCGTCGGGATACATTTTTTTGGCTTTCACCGGGTCCATCTGCATAATGCCTTTCAGGTACAGGCGTCCCAGCTCGGTGTTTTTAGTATTGAAAGCCTGGTACAGCGGCAGGTATTTGCCCTGGTAGTTTTTAACAAAGGCGCTGGCCACGTTAAAGGCCGGGTCGTTTTGCAGGGTGATGCCTTCAGGATTGGTTACAAAAGCCTTCCATTTATTATCGTCGAAGATGAACGTGCTTTTGAAAATATCGGCCGCATATTTTTTATAGGTGCCCTCATCCCTCAAATCACCGTAATTGGCTTTTATGGTTTCATAGAAAGAAATGGGGTGCTGGCTTTTGTCGATATCGGTATAGAACATATGCAGCACGGTGGCCACGATGTTCTGGTCGGATGTCTTGTTTTCATCTTTCATGAAAGCCGTTCTTGCCTTATCGGCTGCTTCCACCGCTTTCCTGACGTCGGCGGTGTTGCTGCCTTGTTTGAGCAGGGCGGCCTCTACCTGTAACAAAGAAGAAGCATATCCCAGCAGGGGAGAGCCAAAAATACCTTCTATCAGGTATATGCGGCTTTTACTGTAAGGACGCCAGTCGGCATAGGCTTTTTCCCAGTCGGTCATTATAGACTGGTATTCAGGTTTGCCATTGGCCCATTGCAGAAATTTAGCTTCGGCCTCTTTTTTCTGGTCGTATACATGGTATTTGACCAGCTGTTTGCTTTCGCCATCGAAAAACTTCCAGTAGTTGGCGATGCCGGCATAGGAGGACGCCAGCTGCAGTTTGATGGCGGGGTCTTTCTTCATTTCGGTAAACATGAACTTGAGGCGCATATCGCGCAGGTTTACCAGCGAGGGGTTGTCGACGTCTATTTTTTGTTTGATGCCGTAAGAAGTTTCATAGCGGTTGGTGCCGCCGGGATAACCGTATATCATGGCATAATCGCCGTCTTTGTATCCTTTAAGCGAAACGGGCAATGAATATTTCGGTTTGAGGGGAACGTTATCGGCCGAATAAGCGGAAGGCTTGCCGTCTTTGGTAGCATACACGCGGAAGATGGAAAAATCACCTGTATGGCGGGGCCATTCCCAGTTGTCGGTGTCTCCGCCGAATTTGCCGATGCTCTCGGCGGGAGCGCCTACCAGCCGGATATCGCTGTAGCGCTGGTATACGAATACCAGGAACTGGTTGCCTTTAAACAGCGGGCTTACTCTTGCTTCCGTGCTCTGCGCCGCATCGGAATATTTTGCGTTGATATCTGCCAGTACCTGTGCCTGCTTTTTTAAACGGTCGGCGCCGCTCAGTCCGCCCAGCTCTTTCTCAACATCGGCGGTTACGTCTTCAATTTTTAGCAGGAACTGTGCTGTAATGCCGTCGGCGGGTATTTCTTCCTGCTTGCTTTTGGCATAAAAGCCATCGCGGAGATAGTTATGCTCTACCGAGCTTGCTTTGGTTATGGCATCATACCCGCAGTGGTGGTTGGTAAAGATCAGGCCCTGGCTGCTCACGATTTCGCCCGTGCAGCCGTTGCCGAAAATGATGATGCCGTCTTTAATGGAGGATTTGTTGATGCTGTACAACTGTTCTTTGGTAAGCTTTAAACCGCGCTTTACCATGTCGTTGTACACCTGCTCGCCCAGCAGCAACGGCAGCCACATACCTTCATCGGCAAGGGATTTGGCCACTATGGCTACCAGCAATACAATCGTAATAAGGAATTTCTTCATGATATGAATAGTTTTTGGGAAACAAACGTACTTAAAATCCCTAAAAACCTATATCAATTTGTTATTGGTGGCCAGTTTGATGGCCTGCGCCTTGGAAGTAACGTGGAGCTTGTGATAGATATTGGCGGTATGCTTGCGCACGGTATGGCTGCTGAGGAAGAGTTTTTCGGCGATGGCTTTGTAGTCGAACCCGTCTACCAGCAGTTTCAACACCTCTGTTTCGCGGCCGGACAGGCGGTAGTCGTTTTTTTCTTCATTGGTGGAAGGTGCTTTTTCGGGCATCGATGCCTTCATCAGGAGGTCGAAGGCCTTACGGGCGATGCGGGGGCTCATGGGAGCGCCGCCCACTTCCTGCAGCTGCTCGATGCAGTCGATGATAACCGGCACTTTCTCATCTTTCAGCAGGTAGCCGCCGGCGCCGGCCTTGATGGCTTCAAAGATTTTATCATCGTCGTCAAACACGGTGAGCATGAGAAACTTTACGGAAGGATAGAGTTGCTTGCCGGTGCGCACGGTTTCGATGCCGTCCATGCCGGGCATTTCAATATCCATTAATACCACGGCGGGATGCTTGCTTTCCGCCAGCGATTTCATCTGTTCAAGAAAATCATTGCCGTTGGCCGCCGTCAATACCACCTCAATATCATCTGAATAGTTGATACGCTCGGCCAGGGAAAGCCGGTTTTGTGTTTTATCATCTACAATGCCGATAGGTATCTTCATACTGCGGAAACAAATTTGGAAATTAACGCCCGGATTTCCAATACCTCATTTGCGTCATTTTGGGGGTTTGGGTATTAAAACCGGGTTAATTTCAATCATTTATTACTAAGTGTCAGGGTGGTGCCGGCCCCTTCGCGGGAGTCTATCACCAGCAGGGCACCCAACTCGGCCGCGCGGTGCTGCATGTTTTCGAGCCCGTAATGTTCTTCCCGGTTGCGGAGGCCCGAAAACCCCTTCCCGTTGTCTTTAATCGTAATGGCATAGGCTTTGCCCGCGCCGGAGCGAATGCCTACGGCCAGTTGGGACGCGCCGGAGTGTTTAATACAATTTACAATGGCCTCCTGGCAGATACGGAAAATATTCAGGGCTTCGGTGGGTGAAAAGGAGATATGCGCCTGGATATCTTCGGTGATAGTGATCTCCATTTGCGGTTGCAGCGTACGTTGCAGGCGGATAAAAAGCTTGAGCCTGTCGGCCATTTCATCGAGCGGGATGGATTCTTTTTTCAACGCCCAGATGGTTTCGCGGAGATCGCTGATGACCAGTTTGGCGGTATCGTTGATATTGGCCAGCCGCCTGAGCTCTTCCTCTTTGCTCATCTGGCCCGGGGGAGCGGCTATCCAATCGATGCTGCTGCTGATAAAGCTCAGCTGCGAGCCGATATTATCGTGCAGCTCGCGGCTGATGCGGTCGCGCTCCTGCTGTATTTTGATTTTCGTTTCCAGCTCCCGGTTCAGCCGGGCCTTCGCCCTTTTGTTGTACAGAAAAACGACAAACAGCAGGAGGGCGGCGGCGGCCAGGATAACGAGGGTAATAAACCATGGGCTTTTCCAGAACGGCGGTCGTATTATTATCAGCAGCTCTTTATACTGGCGGGGATGCCTGTCGAAACTGTTGCCGGCATAGTAGCGGAAAATGTATTTGCCCGGCGACAGCACATAGCGTGGGTCCGGATGGGCGCCGGCATTTATCCAGCCGGGGTCTATGCCGTCTACCTGGTATTGGTAGATGTATTGATCCGGATTGCGCTGCCCGAGGGCGGTAAACTCAAACGATACGATATTATTATACCAGGGCAGCTGCAGTTGCTGCAGGCGCCAGTAGGCGGTATCTTCTTTCCAGTAATTGTCGTTTACCTTAATGCCGCTCAGCAGCACATGCGGTGTTTCGGTCATGTTGCGTACAAAATGGGGGTAAAAGCTGCTGACCCCGTTAACGCCGCCAAAATACAATTCACCATCGGCTGTCTCATACGAGGTGTTGGTATTGAATTCGTTCTCCTGCAAACCATCGTTCCTGCTGAAATGCAGCATGGAGCCGGTGCGGCTCATGCAGGTGATGCCTTTGTTGTGGGTGAGCCATAAATTACCGGCCTTGTCTTCGCGGATGGAATAGATGCAGTCGTCGGGCAGGCCTTCCGTCTTGTGCAATACGCCCAGCACTTCGCCTTCGCGGTTTAAGCGGTAAAGACCTTTTTCGGTACCCAGCCATATCCTGCCCGAGCGGTCGTTCCAGAAACAGCGGCACAATACCCTGGCGGGCAGTGAAAAGGAACGAAGGGGTGTGCCATCACCGGCCCTTAGAAAGTAATTGCCTGCTGAGCCAACCCATATGCGTCCGCTGCGATCTGTATAAGCGCATACAGCTGTCTGCGGCAGGGTATCCAGCAGTTGCAGCCGCAGGCCTTTGGCGTCGCCGCTTACGCGGTACAAGCCAATCATGGAACTGAGGTATGTAACCGAATCGCGTGGTTTTAACAGCGATAGATAATAATCGAGCTTGCCGGCCTGGTAGGTGCCTGTAACGGTTACGGGCAGTTTGCGAAGGCGGAAGGATTGGGTATTGAGCGCATACACATCCATCGCTCCCACCAGGTATACCCGGTATTCATGCGGGCCGGTTTTTTCTACGGCGCCGACTGTATAGGGTGGCCGCGCTTGCGGAAATGAATCGATGTGCTGCAGCAGCTGCTGGGCAGTATCGAAAATATACAGCCCGCTGTTGAACGTGCCGCAAAAAACCTGGTTGGCCTCCTTATCGACATATACCGACTTGATAAAATTGTTTTTCGGCTCGGGCGTACCGAAATACCGGAACCCGGAAAAGTTATAATTGATCTTTTTAACGCCGTCGCTTACCGTTACCACCCAGATATTGTGAAAGCGGTCTGAGCCGCAGCCATTGATATACCCGTTGTTAAGGAAAGACTGGTTTTGCAGGTTCACCAGGTGCGACAGATAGCGGCCCGTATGCATATCCAATTCATAGAGCTCGTCGCTGAAGCTTACCACCATCAAACCCGGTTTGAGCAGGTGCAGGTGGAGCGGGAAACCCTGGTGTTTTTTTTCGGGCGGTTCGATATAGGGAGCTACGAAGGAAAAATGCCTGTCGGCGAGGCTTAGTTTTTCAATACCTCTTGCGGTGGCCACCACCAGCGTATCGTCGTTGAGCTTTTCGATGGCATAGAAATAGTCTTTTTGGTTACGGGCGGTGACCATATTGACTTCCCGGGTGGCGGTATTGATAATGCGTATTTCGCCGGGGGCCTGGAACAGGCAGATGTTTTTACCAACGGATACAAAGAAGTTCTGCATGGGCGACAAGGCCGATACCCGTGCGAGCGTTACCGGGGGGGTAAGGGGGATGCTGTCAATAGCTCCTTCTCCCTGCTTGCCCACGGCCAGCAGCCCGGTGGGCGTTACGCACCAAACCGACTGCGCTTCTTCCAGCACGGCATACAGCTGGCGGTTGCTGTGGCCGGCCGGCACATTGGCAAGCGTGTATATTTTTTTAAACGAGTTGGTGTAAATATCATACTCATTGATGCCTTTGCTATGGGTAATCCAGAGGTTGCCATTGGCCAGCCGGAAAAAATGAACATACCTGTCTTCGGGCAGCATCCGGCTCCCGTTGCCCGTTACTACCTGGTGAAACCGTTTTCCGTCGAAGTGCTGGATGCCGCTGCCGGTGCTTAGCCATATAAAGCCGTTGCCATCCTCGGCGATATCGGCTACATGGCTTTGCAGCAGCCCTTCGTTTACGTTATAGGAAATACTGTTGAGGCGTTTAAGCAGTTGCGGGCGGGCATCGGCTGTCCAGAGCGTAAACAGCGCCAGCAAGGCAAAGCGGGCTATTTGTATGTTGTAATATAGTGTAAATGGGTTATGCAACACGGCCAGGGTCTGTCCATCAGGAGAACCCTACCCCAAAATAACGCAAATGTGTTATTGATCAGTTGTTTTTTTAGGTGGACTTTTACCGCGGATACCACTCTATACCCCGTTCCCGTATTATGTCAATATCCCTTTATATCGCTGATAGCTGGTCCGGGTGGGAGTAATGCCGTTGCCGCGATTCCGACTGCGGCACAGGGACAGTTTAAAATACTATATTTAACATAGGAAAAGATCCGTCAAGTATAGTCTGCGAGGTAAGGTCATTAATGCAGACTCAAATCCCCCAAAACCCGAAAGGTTGCGGGGGATTTATTCTTTCCGCTCCTTACCCGGTTCTTTTTACGGCCATTTCTTACTTCATCCGTTGTATTACGCCCGCCAGCTCATTCAATATATCCTGTTCACGCAACCGGTTTCGCATGTCCGCCAGCACCGGCGGGGAGATAACCCAGTTCATGGAGTATTTGTCGGTCGGGTCGCCTGTTTTGTACAGGTTAAACTCCCGGTAATGCTTGTCGTCGTTGTACCAGTCCTGCATAAACTTTTTCAATCGTAAATCATTCACCACGGTTTGTGTACCGTAAGCACCGTACAGCGTCTTTACCGGGGCGGCGAGGTCGTTTACCAGCGCATTGGTGGTATCCAGGCGGGGGGTACCGATAGGGTCGTTGGTAATATGGAGCACATAAAATTCAATGGAATCCCTGTAGCGGCCCAGGCTGCTGCCGGGATCGGACAACCATTTTTTAATCGCTATCAGCATTTCGTTGACCACGCCTGCGCCGGAGTTGTCAAAATAACCGCCGTCTACAAAATAATGCGGGCGGGTCCTTTTTTCCTCGGGATAATAATGATCTATCCTGCCCGCCGGGCTCAGGTAAGGAAAGCTGGCGCCCAGCACCACGCCGGTGCTTAGCTTCATATCCAGCGTATCGCTTAGCAGCCCCAGTACATCCACCCGTTTGTTGAACGTATAATCGTCTATCGTGATATTGCTGATCACTGCCGGCCGTCCGTCCTGCATCCGCGTGGTATTGATAAACAGGATGGGCAGCGGGTAATGAGCGTCGCCTTTTAAAGCCATCATGCCGCCAAAAGTGGTGTCCAGCTTTTTACGGAGAAAGGCGGAATCATCGGGGGCTTTCTCCATCGACGCCACCAGGGCATCCTCCCTGTTCTCCCATTTTACAAAGGGCACCACGTGCTGGAAGAAATCGGGCCCCAGCATATAGGCCAGGGTATGCGACAGGAAATCCGATTTCAGGTAGTCCTGCGCCGCCGTGCGAAAGCTGCTGTCGCCTTTAAGCGGCACCTGGTTTTTATTCATCAGCAGTGAAAAGAAAGTGGCGTTGCCCACACTGCCGCCCGAAGCGCCCGATAGGCAAAACAGGTGGTCGGAAAACGCCGCCCCGCTTTTGTCCTGCAGGTAGCCCATAACGGAAGCTGCCCAATAGCCCGAGCGCGAAGCTCCGCCGTTTGACATGACGATATAAACAGGGTACTTGCGTCCGCCGGCTTTGCGTATCGCCGTATCGTGCTGCGCCAGCCAGCTGCCCATGTATTCCGGCAGCAGCTGGCGGTTGCTGAAGCTGTGGCGGGCGTCATTCATTTTCTTGTCGGGCAGCGATACCATGTATTGCTCCTTCATAGAGCCGATTACGAATGCCAGTATCAGCAGGATGAGATGGAAATTGAACCGGGCGAACACCGATAGTGTTGATATGAGATTGATAAACCCGGCCAATACCCCAAAAGCCGTGAGTATGACCGGTATGGTGCCGAGAAAAACGGAAAACTTTACCGAATACAGGGCAAAAAGATACACCAGGGTAACGCCCAGCCCGATGATATTAAAAGCGATAAAATAACCGCGGTCTTCCCGGTCAAGGAAGAGCCGCCGCATTTTCTTCACCAGCAGCTGTATGCCGATAGCTCCTTTATAATCGTAGGGTTGCTCCTGC
>Ga0307508_10000991_pt1 | contig 32997 bp, 40 predicted proteins | sample 9_EM_MG_FD_203089 | JGI IMG/M metagenome (GOLD analysis project Ga0307508, IMG submission 203089) | Populus trichocarpa ectomycorrhiza microbial communities from riparian zone in the Pacific Northwest, United States - 9_EM | ecosystem: Host-associated > Plants > Roots > Unclassified | place...
CCAGCCACTCCCGCACCTCCAGCTCCGACACCGCGCTCACAGCGTCATCCTGCTCCACCTGCGGCACCCGCCTGCCCACGTCCGTGGATGAGAGGAAGCCCAGCACCGCCCGGCTGCACCTCCCATCAGCCAGTAGGTCCCGCACCTTCCACCGGTCCTTCCACCTCCCAGTCTCCTTCTTCACCTCCGCCCACAGGATCTTCTGCTGCGGCCGCAGGAACCGTGTAGGGGCGGGGGCGGCGTCTCTCCTTTGTTCTTCACGCACTTTTTTCCTTTCTTTTGTAATTCCCTTGGTGCCCATCACATCTTCTGGGGACATGCCTGCGCGGAGGGCACAGGGGAGCTTGCAGCGGGCAGCCACTGCGCGGACAGCAGCCAGGAAACGGACTGTACATAATCTCGCCATGATCTGATAGGTCGCATGCGAGTAATGAATAAGCAAAAAAAAGGTAGTAGTTACGCCTTCGCATGCGGGTAGTGAATGGGCAGGGAAGGAGGGGAAAGGAAAGGAGCTTGTAGTTGCGCCGCACATGTGCGTAACGTGTGGTGTATTGTAGGGGTGCAGCCGGGCGCACCGCAGTGCACGAACTCATGCCGCTGTTGGAGAAGTTGGGCTACCCACCCCTCCGCGTCTGCTGCGTTTTGTGTGCCTCAACGATACTTCTTTTCTTTTGCACCGTCAGGAGAGTTGTGTGCTTCTACGATTCGCGTTCTCTTTTGCATCCTGCCCACGATCGTATAACACATACGCTCTTATCTGATGGGTGAACCGGAGAGATAGCGGATGTGGATTTCTTTCCCATGTAGTTACTGGATAGAACCTAGAATAACGACAACAGGACAGCATCTCGTGATAATTGAAGATCCGGAATTCTCCTTGAAGTGACCTTCTCCCGAGTTGTAGTGAAGATGCACTCTAAGCCACCCAGTCAGTCATTCCTGCCGCCTGACTTCATGGCGTCCGCAGGAGAGGGTGAGGCGGTTTTATTTGACTCTTCCATTTGTATCTTTTCTTTTCTATTTCAATGGGGCGCATTTCATCTTCTTGGCACAGGCCCGGGCGGAGGCCTAAGGGGTGCTTGCAACGTGCCGTTACCACGCGGACAGCGGACAGGAAACGGACTGTACAAAATCTCGCCATGATGTAGGTGAGTCGCATGCGAGTAATGGATAAACCAAAAATAAAACCAGTCTGTCGTTGCTAGGCCTCCTTAGTAGCTACGACAAGTATGTGAAAAGGAAAAGCTGAAAAGGACTCAATCACCCACAGTTTGTGACATGTTCCTCAATATTTACCTCGTTCTTGATTTAAACACAACGAAAAAGCCCCCGACGTTCATACTCCTCTGAAGCTCTTCTGCAGAGCACGAAGGAGTGCGTTGGGTGGAAAAGCGGTCGCGCCCCCTCCGTAGCTGCATGTGCTCTGTCTCTTGCGCCCTACCTTTTCTCATTTTCCCCACTGCCACTCGCGGAGTTCCCACTCTGACGTCTCACACTACCTGGCTTCCTCAGCTAGACCCGGGACTTGCTTCCCCACAATCACATCAGTTGTAGAGGGGAAGCCTGGCTGCAACACTCATCGGTGAGGAGGCCCCACGTGTTGAACCGGTCATTGCCCCTGCCCGTCTCCTCCCGAACAACTGCCCACAGAACTCTCCTGTGGGTCTTCCAGTTGGAGCAGCTCCTGGAGACATGTCTCCGCGCCTGGACCGTGTACGAGCCATGCCGGCACATGGCTGTGGACTGATTTCCCCACCAATTCAGATACTGGCTGGTGAGGCGGTGACCCGTCATCAGCTGGTACATAAAACCTCGAGGCGATGTTGTTGGAGCTACCGGCCACCCGGCAGTTTGTTCGGTTTCCCCGTGACAGTGCCTGGCTTCGGCCCACTTCTTCTTCTGTTTGAGGTGTGGCTGAGACCTGGAAGCGTTATCCTCTCGGGCTCCAAACCAATCCGGAACTGAGATCATCCCACCTCGCGGGGCATTAGATCTCCTGCCACCGTATTGGCCCACTCATCGCCGTACTGTTTCTTATAAGCTGGATACCACCGGATCTCGATGATAATGCACGACCTGGCCGATCGCAATGTCGTAATGTGCTCCTTGCCTGGATCGCGTACACCTAACCTGGGGGATGGCCCTCCGCGCCCATGCGATTGATTGCGGGCTGTTCGTTCGTGAAGAGTGTAACCCTCTTTAAGGTCGTCAGTTGTCTCACATCAGTTTCCAGCGCCTGAAACGGGCTGTGCAATCGGCGTCCAAGGCTATAGGCCCCCAGGCTGTTGCCCTTAAGGCTTTGTAGACCGAGATCGCTTTCCGTTTTGCCATACGACCGAGCATCCGGCAGTTCCGCTTTCTGGCCGAGTCGCGTGCGGAAACATGGTGAGCCCAGGTCAAGGGCGCTCTGCCTCCACCTTGGCTCAGTTTCTCCTTCCTGCGCTAAGTCAGATCCAAAGTTGGCTTCCCCTCTTAGTAGGACCATGCGTTCCATCTCGACGCTACCCACCCTAGTAAGCTTAGTAAAATATAACCCACACAGATGCAAGTAGAGACAAAATGAATGGCCCTGCCCATGGTCGAACGATACACGTCGATGCCGATAGAAACTACCGTAAAGTAAGCTCCGTCTTCTAACCAACACTGCGGAAAATTCAAATGAAAGAAGGAAAAAAAAAGTGGTGTCCACACTTACATATGTCGTAAGTAGCGAGGTTGGGAAACCATAAATGAATCGAGTGGAAGACAACCGGTATGGGAATGAGATGTACTGGGAGTCAGCGACCAGCGCATTCTGGGCGCCAAGCACGGTACTAATAGCGGCGAGCGAACAGCTCGAGACTCCATAGAGACAATACAACACACTCGCTTTTATCTGATTTCGTACCATCAGTGGATGTTCCAGATTTGATGGGAGAATAGGGAATGAGTCGTTCGGGCGCCGAAAGAATTGAAGCCAATCGACCAACCATCTCAGGGCTGCCCCGCCCTGGGCGCCTGCTTCATCGGTAACTGTATGCCGTTCGTCCTGCCGATGTGGTGACATCCACGAACCGCCTCGCCTGCCATTGCCTCTCCAAAAGAGACAGCGGACAGGAATACAACACCGGGCAGCACGGTAGCAAGAGAAAAGCTGTAGGTTTTATGTGTAGAATAGGACCATCAGTTGGAATCCACATGCACATCCGTAGAACAGCACGCTGCCTATCTCAAGGCCTTCTCTCCCACAATAGCAGACGCCGCAAGAAGGCTCAATCGTGGATAAGGTGGGGAAAAGTTCACCGGGCATGATATTACAATCGAGCGATACCGCCAGCTGATTATATGGCCCGATGGCGCCTCCAATGTCCCCACTCCGAAGTGGGTTACGTTTTAGTAAGCGTCTCCAACGCCAAGATAGTGGTGGGAGATAGTGGTGGTGTCCGTGGGGAGAGCACTCGGGGCACGGCAATGGTACTGGATAAGAGAAAATTGAAGCGTCGGCCAGTGGCCTTTTAATTCCGTCGGCAACGTTATCGACGGGTGGCGTTTCCGGGGCGGCTAGTGCATCAATGTACGCGATTCGGATCCAAGGCGAGCATCCCGCCGTTCATCAGTAAGTGAAACCCTGTAGGCCTTGGTGAAGAGTGGCTGTGTGGGGTAGAAGGATAGAGGGTGAATCTTATGAATATAATTGAAAAGTGTTATTGTGCAATCGGACGCTACGGATGATTACTTAGTCGAAAGGGAGATACCCTCCTTTGTCGGCAAACTCTTCTTTTTCGGTGACGTCCGTTGACGTGAGACCAGCCGAGGTGGCGGAGAGAGGGAGGGTTTAGTTGGAAATCTGTCTCGCACGTTGTTTAGATTTGGTGTTTGTGCCTTAGAGTTTGTTAAGGACAGATTGCGTAAGGCGCAAGCGGGCAAGTGTGAGCGGAGGATCTTTGTTCTACGGGTTCTTTCTCTTCTTTTTCTTTCCTATAGTTATCCAGTACGAGGGCGACGTTGTGAGGCATTCGAACAACCAGAATCCATACGACTTTTGTACCCTCATCTTATACAGCATTCAGACTGACCCACCCCCTATCGTCCATTTTTATCCTCATCACTAATTAATCGGTATTCCTTCAACAAGTTATGAGCCCGGAGCCGCAATCCTCCGGTTACTTCAACAAGCCTCACGCCTATCCTGTACATACCATCTCAGGCGAATCATCCCACAGCCCAGTAAGCGTGGCGGCCGGTGATATCGAGGCCCAATTATACGATTCTCGGAACTCGTCAAGCGCTTCACTTCATCCTTCTCGAAACACGTCAAAAGCGTCTACCTATACCATTCCCGCAATGAGTTGAAGAATCGCTCAAGCACCCTCTGCATATCACCTGTCTCTTCGATCGTACCGACTATACGGCCCGGAAGGAAGACTGCATGCAGGTTCTGCAAGGAGAGACGGCGTGGGACATCTTCTTAGAAGAGGAAGAGACTACGCGCATCGGAAGTCGCAAGCTGCGGCCATCATCTACGGACCCTACAGCAATCCAGTCAAGTGGAATACTCAAGTGTGGTGTCTCAGGAAGAATTGAATGCACACACATAAGAACAGTTGGAAGACATTGAGTTTCCAGATGATGCAGAAGAGTTTTATTGACGAAATCTATGAAGTGGATGAAAAGAGACAACAAGAGATAAACGACTCACCGAGTCAAGAGAATAGTAAGTCTAGAGTCTCCATATCCTTTTCCGTTGTAACCAGCGAGTTGGCTCAGTGAGCTGCTGGGCGGATATCATCTCTCCGCTGATACAAGCAAATTGGCTACGAGCTGCCGGGCGGAAGTCAATGAGTCTGGAAAACTGCAATCTGATTACACTACATGGCAGATCATCATGACTACGTTTCTACTCGAACACGCAGCAAGGCACGCCTTGGAACGAATAAAGCAATTATGAGCAAGGCGAGCGAAGAAGGTGGTGATTCGATGTCTCCCGAACGGCTTGCATCTGTCTTTCTGATGTTTGGAATTGTCGAGACATCTGAAGACGAAGCCGAAAACGAACCGATCGACGGATCACAGCCAGATAACCAGAGTAAACCTCTCACATTCGGGGCCGCACTACGACGTCCACATGCAATGAAATGGAAGGGAAGCCATGCGTCAAGTGTGGCAGTCACTGGTTAAAAACCATACATTCGATGTTGTACCAGAAACGAAAGGTAATGACGTGAATAAGCCAATGGCTGACATGGAAGCAGAAGAACCGATCGGATGCAACTGGATCTAAGGAAGTATTCAGCCCAGATGGGCCAACTTGCTACAAGGCACGGCTACTCATCATGCGTCTGCAAGAGAAAGAAAGAAGGTATCGACTATGGCGAGACATATGCTGGTTTCCAAGATAGCAACATTTCGAGGATCACATGGACGTGGAAACAGCTTTCCCGATCCAAACATTGATGGTGACAACATCTACATGGCAATCCCACTTGGGATCGACTGGCTGGATCCTTCGAGTGCATTGAACAGAAGTGTATCAACCGGCGGAATATCGGCCGGAAGCGTATTGACCGAAAGCGGATCAACTGGAAATGTATCGAATGGAATCTATAGAACTCACAATCGGCCGAGGTCCTGAACCTATACCTTCAGCCAGGAGTTCTTCTGGTACTCTACGTGGACGATTTGCCAATCGCTCAAAATGGTATCGAAGGAAAGACACACATGATTGAACAGCTGGGACTAGTTCCGATCGATCAGTACACAAAGGGTACGAAACAGGTCCGACCAAACACTGGACTTCATATCCGACCGGACACACCGGACGAGCTGGTGCCAGAGCAGAAGTACGTCATATCGGCAAGGGAATGGATCGCAAATCTGAAAGCGAAAAAGCCTGAGGTGCACATCGAGATTCGCTGGTGCCCGGACCATCCGGGAATAGAGTGCAACGACAGAGCGGACTAGTTGGCTAGTCAAGCGGCAGAGGAGCCAGAGGCACCGGGGGTTCGAATGGATGGGCTACGGTGATCGGTGCGGCAGACGAAAGATGACCCTCCCGCGATCAATAGCCAACGTCAAGCGAGAGATCGCCGAAAAGAAATGGAAGTGCAAGCCTGATGCAGCGGGAGAACCATCAAGAAGAAGTAGGACATGCCGAGAAACCGGCCGAATCGCATGGTGGACGGAACGCCGAAGAGTCTGGCAGCGCGCTTCTACTAAATCAGAACGGGGCACTGCCGTATGGGCTAATACCTGAAGCGGACGAAGAACGTGGACGAAGCGGAATTTGGGTGGTGTCAATACAAGACAGGGACCCGAGAGCACCTGCTCAAGCGCTGCAAGCAGTGGAAACTGCAGCAGAAGATTCCGTGGGCGGGGCTACGAAAGGAACCGAGAAGAGGCAAGAGCCAGTTCACGGTCCGGGACCTGTTCGCGGACGAGCGGTGCACTAGAGCGATCCTATATTTTCTGCGCCCTACGAATGTGCGAAGTAGGGTGGTTCCGCGCACAGGACGACCCAAGCCGGGCGAGGACGAAGAAGCAGCGGAACAAGGAGCAGGCGGGGGTGGGAAGGGTCTGGGAGCAGGGAGAGGGTAGAGAATTGGCAAGCTGTCGCTCTTTTGGCTTTTCTTAGCCGTAACTGTCATTTCCTCTGTTTTTGATTTCTTTTTTCTTATTTCAATTCCGGGAAGGCCAGGCGGGGGCAGGGGGGGTTGCCGCAGGCCATCGGCGGGCTGTTCGAGGTCGCGGCGGATGTTGAACAGGAAAGGACTGTACATAAATATCGCCATGATCCAATCCAGTCGCATACGATCAATGAATCATCTTCATACCTGGATTGTGATGGTTAGGGAAGGGAACCGTATGCAAAGGAGGGAAATCCGAAGGGCCAAGAGGAAATGCTGGGGGGGGGGGGGGGGGGGGGGGGGGGTGAGAAGAAAAAATATTAGCGTGAAACATGGTACACCAGTGATGATATTAGATTCCTGCAGGAAGCACGGGGCAATGAAGTATGGGCAACCTCAAGATAAACGGCGCACAGTTCCCGCAAAACGGGGCAAGCGCTACCAAGTGGAGACGTGCAGATGTTGGAAGGCTACGAAGCTCGGGAGAAGGCGTTGATCGCAGTCCACTTGCCATCGGCGTTGACAGAGGATGGGGACATCAGTGCCGCAGAGGGAGAGTGCGCCGATCTACAGCTGGAAACGGACCTGGTGGGGCTCCGGTTGGAAAACGTGGCCAACTCGACGGCATCAGGAGAAGACAGGATTAGTGCGGGCATCTCGAAGGTGTTCCTGGGGGCCAGGCCTGACTTCATCGGTCCGGTAGGGAACCGCATGGTGCTGGGCTTCCGTTCATGCCGGTGGGAGGCTGTGGGGGAGTGGTGACACCAAAAGCGAGCAAATCACACTAGCCGCAGCTGAGGGCCTATTTGGTGATATCGCAGCTGGATGCAATGGCAAAGTTGGCGGAGAGGAGGGCAGTGCACCTAATTGGTGACCACCTAGAGAGGAGTGGGGGGCTGCACGATAGTCACTACGGATGTGTTGAAATAATACCGATTAGAAGTGAAGGTAGAAATAAATGATAGGAGTTTGATCTGTCTGAATTGTCGTATGAGATGAGGATACACAAGGTGTATGGGTACCGGTCGTTTGAATGGCTCACAACTTCGTTGTAATATTCGATGAGGATAGAGCAGAAGAAGGAGAGGGTCGCCGAACAAAGATCCTCCGTTCACACTTCCCAGTTTGCTCCTTACACAATCGTGTCCTCAACGAACTCTAAGGCACGAGCGACAAATCTAAACAACGCGCGGGAAGCATTTCCAACAGGATGAAGCCAAGGGCAACGGTCGATGGGGCGGCTGTACTCATGAATGTTGGAAATGCTTCTCGCGCGTTGTTTAGATTTGGCACTTGAGCCTTAGAGTTTGTGGAGGACACACTTGCGTAAGGCGCAAGCGGGGAAGTGTCAGCGGAGGATATTTGTTCCGCGGATTCTTTCTCTTCTCCTTCTACTCAATACGTATCGAATACTACAACGAAGTTGTGAACCACTCGAACAACAAGAATCGATACGCCTTGTGTTTCCTCATCTCACACAGCATCAAGACCGATCGAACTCCTATCATTCATTTCTATCCTCATCGCTAATCGGTATTCTTTTGACAATGAACTGTATAGAGCAAGCCTGGGGAAGGAAGGAGGTGGAAGGCACTCTCCTGATGGATGACCAAGCTGCCTTCAACAACACATTTGCTGGCAAGAAGGCCGAAAGAGCTGGGAGTCAAAGCAGACCTTTTCCAATGGATGATACGTTTCAAGACAGGCCGGAAGGTAACGTTAGTGTTAGATGGAAAAGAAGGGGAAGTGCGTAAGGTAGAGGCATGGATTGCCTGCAGCCCCGGTTCTCTTCATCACCAATCTGTCAGGGATTGTTGAGGAGGTGGAAAGGAGGTGAGGGGGCGCGAAAGCACCACCTTTTGCGGACGACATCTAATGGTGGGCCTAAGGAAAGACAGGCAACGAGGTGGTGACAAAACTGCCGAAGGCATCAGAGGTTGCGTGCAAATGGGCGGAGAAGAACGGAGTGACCTCCGACCATGCAAAAAGTGAGGCAATGCTCTTCAGCACCGAAAGACGGGTCCCTACAGCGACGGTCGAAACAGCCGGTCGGGAAATCCCATTCAACAAGGAAGCAACGAGATGGCTGGGGATCTGGCTCGATGTACACCTTACCCTGAGAGATCACCTGAGGGCGATGTTAAATAAGGGAAGGAATGCGGCGCCGAGGCTGAGGTGGATGGAGGGGCAGATGGGCATGACATCCGGCAATTATCTCAAAGTGATGACAGCCTGTGTAGAGGCGGTGGCAAAGTACGGGAATGAGCTATGGTGGCACCGTGGCGGGGAAAAGGCGAGCAGGGCATGGTGGGAGAATCGGCAGAACTACAGACACTGGTCAATCTCGAGGCACGGGCAGTCACATGCTGATTCCGAATGACCAACCAGACAGCGCTTAGCACCGAGTCAGGCCTGGGGCCAGCGGTAGCGCATCTGAACAATAGGCAAAGACGGTTCGCGACGCGGCTACTCAACCTGCCACAGGGAAACCAGGCGACAGAGGCAGTGGGGGCATCATCAGCCACTATAAGCAGGCTGGAGACGGCTCTTGAGGACTCCGGCGAGGTTTTTTTTTGTTTAATCATACTCGCATTCGACCTCCCCTTTTGCCCTCCGCCCAGGCCTTTCCCGAGAATGTGTGGTGCGCACCAAGACGTTACAAAGGGGAAGAAAGCGAGTGTGCAGAACAAAAGAAAGGACATAGGAAAAGCGTCTCCCAATCCGCCCCCTTAAGCCGCTCCCGCAGGTGCCATGAAGTCGGGCGTGGGTAAGAACAGCGGCGGTTCCTCCCTAGCGTCCGGCTCCTCGGATCCCGCTCCCTGCTCCTCCAGCCGCTCCCGCACCTCCAGCTCAGACACCGCGCTCACAGTGCATCCTCCACGACACCCGGCACCCGCCTGCCCACGTCCGCGGTCGAGAGGAAGCCCAGCAAGCACCGCTCGGCTGCACCTGCCGTCGGCCAGTAGCTCCCGCACCTTCCACCGGTCCTTCCACTTCCCCGTCTCCTTCTTCACCTCCGCCCACAGGATCTTCTGCTGCGGCTTCCAGTTGGGGTACTCCTTGAAGAGGTGGTCCGGGGTCTGAGTTCGGTACCGGCACCACCAGCATTGCGGGGTGGGGCGGCTCTTTGTCCAGTTGAGGTATTGCCCAGTCAGGCAGTGCCCCGTCTTGAGCTGGTAGAACCGCGAGGCGAGCCTCTTGGTGCTCCCAGCTACTGCGCCATCGGGTCGCTGGCTCTCAGGCAACCGGTACTTCTTCTTGGAGGTTCTGCCCCCCGCCCATTGCCGTGCCTCCGCCCATTTCTTCTCCGAGATTTCCCGCTTGAGGTTGGCGAGAGATTGTGGGAGGGGCGCCGCCCGCGCTTCCGTCCTGCCCAGGGAGCTTAGCCATTCCACCCAACTGGGGTTCGGCTCCCCTGCTGCAATCTTCGCCTATTCATCTGCCTTCTCATTGCCGGTGACTCTCTTGTGGGCTGGGCACCACCGGATTTCGATGACTATACCTGGTCTAACCCTGCGCAGCATGGCGATGTGCTTCCGCGCCTGGAGGGCGCACTGTTGCCCTGGGCCGGGTTTGTCCGACGCCATCCGCCTGATGGCTGCCTGTGCATCTGAGAAGCGGGTGACCCGTTCCGGGGGCACGCTCCTTTGCGCTGTCACTTCGACACGGAATGCGAGGCGCTGGCAAGAGCTCTGGAGGTGGCAGTGAGGAGAAGAACTACACCAGAATTGGTTACAAGATTCACAGACTCGCAGGCCGCTACGGGAAGACTGGTAGCGAAATTGCCCTATCCGGGACGGAAGTATGCTGTGATGGCAAGGAAGTGGATAGCCCCCTGAGGGCAGGCAGACCAGAGATGCGCATAAAGATCAGGTGGTGCCCGGCCTACGAAGGAGTGGAGGGCAACGAGGAGGAATGAATGGGCGAAACAAGCAGCGGAAGAACCGGACGCCCGGGGGTAGAGCGGCTGAGGTTTCGAGATCGGTATAGGGCTCGGAAAACGCCCCCTCCTGTTGGAAATACTTCTCGCTGCTGTGCTTATCGTAGGAGCGTTGGAATGGATGACGACGTTGGAATGGATGACGACGTCGGAATGGGTGACGAAGTCGCAGGGGAGGTCGACATCGGCAGGCCGGTGGATGTAAGGTCTCTATTCTCCTTGTCTCGTATTCTTCTTTATTGCTTCAACCATATTCAATAGACTCACTACTGTTCTGTCTTGCTCACTACCGCTCAATAACTCCTCTCGTGTGCTCCCTTGCTGTCATCGCGACCGACCCATCTCAGGCTAAGAATATTCCTCTTTGTTGGAATATAGGGATCGATAGAGACGAAGATAGTGAATTGGTTGATTGATACAAAGTCGAAGGAGGAACATTCTCTCTATATACAACGCGCCTGAGGGACTCGCCAAGGGGAAAGGACGGAAGACTGTCTCCCGAACCGGTGCTCGGAGACTAAGGCTGCTGTCATCTCCGGACATGTTGCCTCTGGTCCGTCATCTCCGGACGCCGTCTCCGGTCCGTCATCTCCGGACGCCCATTATTCTGACACTCTTCACTTTCCTACTCACTGCCCTCTCACTATAAGATCAGATTATAACTGGCATTTCCAGACCTCCCAGATCCCTAGACAACCTAATGAGGGAGATTACGAAGAAGAAATTGGTCGAAGTGAGTAGCTACGCCAGGGAGCTAACCAACGGCAGAAAGTACGGGATGCCGGATAACCAGCTCCCGAACCGAATGGTTGTGCGAGCCGTGAAGCGTCTGTCGGAGCACTTCAACCGGATCAGGACGGGGCGATGTCATACGGGCCAATACCCGAAGTGGACGAAGAACAAGAACACGGACGAGTGTGGCTGGTGCCAGCACAAGACACAAACGCGAGAAAATTTGCTCAAGAACTGAAGGCGATGGCAGATGGAACAGAAGATCCTGCGGGCAGAAGTGCGGAGAGATATGGGAAGAGGAAGAACCGCCTCAAGGTCCGAGACCTATTTGCCGATGTTGAAAGAGTACCGATTAGCGATGAGAATAGAAATGAAAGATAGGAGTTCGAATGCTGTATAAGGTGAGGAAACACAAGGCGTATGGATTCTGGTAGTTCAAGTGGTTCACAGCTTCGTTGTAGTATTCGATAGTGTAGAAGAAAAGAAGAAGAGAAAGAACCCGCTGAACAAAGATCCTCCGCTCGCACTTCCCCGCTTGCAATCGTGTCCTCAACAAACTCTAAGGCACAAGCGCCAAATCTAGACGACGCGCGAGAAGCATTTCCAACAGCCGATGAGCAGTGCACCTGGTCGATACTGGACTTCCTGCGCACTACGGAGGTGGGGTTTAGGAACGGGCCGCGAGGCGTGATGGGCGGGGACGAGGGGCGCGGGGAATGGCGGTCGTGGGGCCCAGGCTAGAGGAGGATTTGGCGGGCGGATGAAACGTGAAGTAAGGGACTGAGATTTCCCTTTAGCTCGAATCTTTTTCCACAGTCCTGTCGGTTTCTCGTTCTCTTTCTTTTTTTTCCGTTCTGTCTCTTTCTGTCATTATTTCTCTGGCTGATAAGCCGGGTGGGGCGGTGACTTGCCACGGGGCGCCGGCGGACTATGAGAGGTGGCGGTGGACGGTGGAGAGGGAAGGACTGCATATAATATTGCCATGATCCAACTGGTTAGTATGCGATCAATGAATCATCATGATTATACCTGAGATGTGCACAAAAGCGCTAATCCCTCTCTATCTGAGGAAAGTAGTTTGACACGGCGGTGGAGAGTAATCACCTAATTTGCTACCGTGCTGTCAACGCCAGGTGTGGAACCGGCACCGGCTTCAATACAGTTGCGTTCGCCTGTTCAAATGTAGCTACTGTCAGAATAATGGGCATCCGGAAATGACGGATCGGAGACGGCGTCCGGAGATGACAGCTACCCGAGTCTCCCGAGCACCAACTCGGAGGACAGTCTTCCGTTTTTACCCCTGGCGAGCCCCTCATGCCCGTTGTATATAGAGAGAGTGTTCCTCCTTCTAAGTTGTATCAATCAGTTAATTTACTATCTTCATCTCTATCGATCCCTATATTCCAACAGCTACAACTCCAGTCCCTCCTGTAGTGACTGTGGTAAGTGCTCCGCTGCCTCTGCCGAGTCTCGGCGAATTACGCCAGGTGGCGCCTCCCCCATGCCACCACAGGTGGCTAGCCATCGCTTCCGAGGGGAGTCGCCCGGAATTTCGTCCGTGGTGAGACCGGCACGAAGCGCATGCATGCCGCAACCACTACGACAACGGATCCAAGACGAAGAGCATCAGAAATAGCGCAATTTGCAAGCTGTTCAAATCCTAGACCATTGCATGGTTGAAAAATAATGAAGCATGAAGGGGGCGGCGCCGGGGCATCTGGTGATCTTGTTATGTCGCTTAGATTCGGCCTCAACGACGCTAATCTGTTAGCTTTCATCCTTTTGTTGGAAATACTTCTCGCTGCGGGGCTGAAGTGGATGGTGAGGTGGGAATGGATGATGAGGCGGAAATGGATGACGAGGCCGGAATGGATGACGAGGCCGGAATGGATGACGAGGCCGGAATGGATGATGAGGCCGAAATGAATGACGACGACGGAATAGATGACGAAGTGTAGTATGATAGGGAAGGCCGACATCGGCAGGCCGGTGTATTCGAAGTCCCTGTTTTCCTTGTCTCTCGTTCTTTTTTAGCAATCACTTCATAAACACGCAGCTCGCCTATTACTATTCTTTTTCACTCTCACTGTGCCCTTACTATAAGACCCCAAGAAGTAATCTCAATTTTGTAGACCTTTTACATATTGTTAAAAGAAACGGTTATATACACACCTGCAGTTGCTGTTACGACTTTACCGGTAACAGTGTTGGCCAGAAGACGCTCCGTTCCATCAACATGCGAGCACGCGTAACGATTCGTGATATCTTCTTCTTGCGAATCACTCTGCCATACCGAATAGGATCTATATGCTTGATGCAACGCCCCAAGAGTTGATGCGGGCGTTGATGCAGACAAGGTCCGAAGTGGAGGAAGACACTCTGAAGCCCTAGTTGATTTGAATCCTCGGAAGCATTTCTCGTCGAAGAAACTTCGCGTTGATTACCATCACTTTCGCCTCAGCTGACGTCTCCTCGACAGTCACCAATGCGTGAGACTTGCATCAATCTCACTTCGACTGCCCCCACTCAGCTCTGGCGAGTAAAATTATTCTGCAAAGGTAGAATGCGTGGTGAACGTTCACGTCACCATCTCACCCAGCTCTGCAAAACAGTAGTCCAGGGTGGTTTTCGCGCTTGCCTTGCGTGGCGTATAGATGGATATCGACCATGTTTTTTTGTTTGCCAATTCAAGGTGAATCATGGCAATACATATGGCATTAGCTTGGGTTGGAAAGAGAAAGATCGAGAGTGGTGTAGCCGACCCGGAATCCCACAGGTGTAAAGCGGAGAGTGCGAAGGCCATCAATAATTATGGCTAGTAGGTGACATCAGACTGCTCTGAGAGATTATATTCTCACTGAGACCCATCTGTCGCCTTGTGGAAGTAGTCGAGAGTAGCAGGCCAGTTACTGAGTGACATGAACGACAGCTGCTATAATATAGTGGCATTCCAGCTTCTTCAGGCTTCTTGCAGTCATCAGTGCGGTCGGCGAGCCAAATCATTGTGTGTATTCAGGTTGGAGTCGGTGTGGCAACGGTGACTTCACAGCGTAGACAATCAGCTACCGCTGGTTCAAGTATGGAGGGTTAGAAAGCGCCTAGCTGCCTCAAGACTGTGTTCCAGCTGTTCCACGGGGTTTTATGTCCTACTTGCGGAACTTGTTTTCGCCGAGATATAGTCATCTCACCTGGTGAAATCGAAAATCTTACCAGCAATAATTTGCCCCCGCAAATCCCATAGGTAAAGCGACCACCCATGTCACCTCCTCCTTTTTTTGCCGAAATACACAGTGCAAGCACCGAAATTGTGCTGAACGAAATTTATCCGATGGGCCATGATCGAAGCAGTGGTAAGGGGATGGAATTGGTAGGATTTCGTACAGGCGCGTGCGCGGGGGATTAACGTTGAGCTGCTTGGGATAAGTGAAAACGTTAGCCAAAGCGGAGAGGAGATTAGAAACCTTGCGTCGGTGTTCGATCTCACTGTAGAAGCTGGCAGAAGAGTTGGGAGAAAGTTGGGAGTTAATCGCAGTTGTGTGGGGGTATAGGCAAGCGTAACTACACACCTCCCTGACATTGACAGATACAAGTGTAGATTTGATACCAGACAGGAGGTAGTTTTGGGCTGAGGGGGGTATGCTTCCGATTTGTAATGGAGCTGGAAGCCTGGGCGTGGTTGTCGACTGCACGGAGGGTGGCCAGTGTTGAGAACGTGAGATATGAGGGATCGCTTCAGACAGTACCGGGTGGTCGAGACACAAGATTATCAAAGAATCCTCCCTACTAATAGCACGAGAGATTGTACGAATATAAGAGCATGCATAAAGAATTTATCTCTGCTATCATGAAAACATTTCTTGACTGAAAACGTTTTTCGAGACACCTAACGCCTGAAAGTTGGGCAACAAACAGGCCAGTTCTTTGCTCATGATTCAAAGTGTGCTCTGTGAAGAATTTGCAATGCGAATGAACCCATCGGTCTCCTCATCGGCCACGCTCTTACCAACAGAATCAACTTCGACGAACTCCTCCTCCGACTCAACTTCCTCCCAATCGCAGGTCTCAACCTCGTACAAAACTTCTCGTTTCCAGCTGCTGCCGTCGGCCTTGACACCTACGATGTTGTTGCCACTGAGCTGAGTCTCATAAGTGGTATACTCTCTTTCGATAGTCAGCAATAGAAATCAGCGTGCGGGAGTGAGAGGTTACTTGGTAAGCAGAATATTACCAGTGCAGTAGACAGCAGCCGTTGCTGGGGCGGCCTTCTCGGCAGAGTATACCAGCATGGTGAAACAGTCATCGTCGTTAGCTACATGCGAGCGGTCACCATTGATGTGGTGATTGATGTCGTCTTCGAGCCAATCCAATCTGAGACGACGCGCTTCGGCATCGGCCTCGAGGCCCAGTAGAGAGAGTTGGGCGTCGAACTCTTTGGAGTGTTTGGCCTCCCTCACGAGGATGGTGGCCAAAGACATTGAAAGCGGGACATCCGAAGATGAATCCGATTCGGGAAGCTTCCGAGCACAGTCGTTAAAGGAATGCGGCGGGGGGCTGTGCTTTGACATCTTCGTGAGGTATTCTACGTTTCTTTGGGGGGAGCGGGTGCGGCGTGGGGTGTAGGTGTGATAGAGAGAATGAACAGCGGGAAGCGAGGAGCGGGGGGTTATATGAACGTGGAGCCCTGGCATCTGGCCGGGTTACACTCTCCCTATGGCCGTCACAGCCGTTCATGCTTGGGCGACGGCCATGGGTACAGCAAGGTGGGTCGATGGAGCTCGCTCGGCTGGGTTGGACACATTTGTAACTACAGGCTGCAGCTGCAGGAGTTGAGGTCGCCCCTCACACTGTATAACCAGCAAAGGTTTCTCCGATTCTTATTTTTTCATGTATCGCATGCGACACATGAAGATCATGGCGATGTACACATTGTCCATTCCCCGCCCGCAGCTCGACTGATAGCGGCTCGCTGCACGCTCTCCTTTGCCCTCCGTCATGGCCTATCGCCACAAGATATGAAGCGCACTGAGGTGGTAGCGGGAAAAAAAAGAGAAAGAAAGAAAAGCCGCCCCCAATCCTACTCCTCTGCTGCAGGAGCCGCGGGGGGGAGGTGGCGTAAGGAGGGTCTCCGAAGGATGGGCGACCGGCGATGACGGTCCAAAGATATCGGCTATTGGAGACTCCGACCGCCGGCCTGGGACAGTCTTCCCTACTGACCTCTGACACCCGTTGTATCCAGAGTGGATTTTCCGAATTCATCTCTATCGATCCCTATAATCGCAGCGTAATCATGTTAAACTAGAGAGTTGAGCTAGCAGAAGAAAAAGATAGGAAAGAGCGCCTACCTATGCAGTAGAGATAGCTGTTTCTCAGGATTATGAAACCGAATGTGAAAGATACTTGATAGTTAGGAATTCCGTTGCCGCATCTCCGAACGATGTATATACTTGCATATCCAATCCGTTATCCGCCACGACCTCAGGCGTCCGTTATCTGTCAAGTCCATCGAATCGCGTGGATCCCGTCGGTGGCAACTCAACTTACCGCCTCCGCGTCTAGACGTCCCCGGCGGTAGCTTGCCACCGGCACCACCTCATGCCATCTGGACACTGCCGCAACGGCATAGCCTGGCCTCGTTGGGCGATCCATATATCCAACACTGATGATGATGGCGACGGTGTAGACTCCCATTGTAGAGGCGGCGGGTACGATACGATACGATTCGGAGTAGTCCAAAGGATGGCTCACCCGGTCGCACGGCACATGGGAAGTAAGGACGTCACGAAAAGCAGTGCCACTGGAAAAACAGTCATTTGTCAACATTGTGCAAAATCAACTTTTATTATTCGGGCGAAACAGTATACAACAGCAAAACAACAGAAATGGTATTCAAATGAAAGGCCACATGCCAACTACCGCTTTTTTTTTGAAGTGAACAGCCATTTGAAAGGGGCCAGTCAAGAGAGGCTTCCGATCAGAGATGCTAATGTTCGACAGGAACTGCAAATCGTAAGACTGCCGTCCGAAGAATTCGCAACTCGAAAGGCTGACAGTCGAAACAGAATGGAAAAAATCGTAAATCAATTGAACCGCTTGAAAAGAACTGCCCGGGGAAATCCTCACAAACACCAACTGAGGGAACACGCCGAAGTTGTAGAAGTCTACCCTACGCCAGTCAAAACACATGAAAATTATGGGATCTTCCGGAGAAAGTTGCCTGGTTGGGGGCACCGCCTATGAGCGAGCCTTCTTCGTATGAGAACGAGTGACAGCAGGATCCGGAGCCGACCGCTTGCTAGGAGGCGCCTTCGGGAACTCGGAATCCTGAGGGTGGGCCAGGTTATGTGCCATCTTGGACCTTGCAGGGGTGGATAGATTTTGATTCGACATCGCGCCCATCTTCGTTTGCTTCGAGGCAGGCTTTCGGGCGGTTCTATTGGCAGGCTTGATAGTAGGCTCCTGTGGCGGCGGCATCTCAGCATCTGATGTTCACACTTGGCATCCGGATAGGCTTACCTGATCACCCTCCTCCTTGTCGTCTCTACCACCATCCTCTCCCTTGTCGTCTGGACCATCCTCTTCATTCTCTTTCTGACTATCCTCTCCTTTGTCGTCTTTACCAACCTCTCCCTTGTCGTCTTGATCATCCTCATCATTGTCTTCCTGACTATCCTCTCCCTTGTCTTCCGAATTGATCGCCTCCACAATGGCGTCCCAGGCGAAGCCGATACAGGCCCATAGCTGCAAGACGTCTTCTCGCTGGCTTCCCTTCAATCCGGCTGCGTTAAACTTGGGTGCGAGGTCACGGAACTCCTCGAGAATCGCCTCGCAATGGACGAGGTTTTCTGGGGACAGAAAATCGACCGCGATCTTGATAGTCGACCGCCGGTTTCGTACCTGGTGGGCGCAACCTGCGGGGATGAATACGGCGTCGCCCGTATTTTGAAAAATACGGTACGAACGAGCACCCTTCCTGGCAAGATCCGCGAGCTCCTGCTCGGATAGGTAGTAACAATGGCGGTGGATGGGATCGTCCACGCCAGGAACCTTTTCCCTGAGGTACTCGCGTATGATGCGAGTAGCCGACCGAGGGAAGATATCCCAAATGGCGCCGCACATAGGGATCTTCTTCGCAGCAGTCGTAATAAGGGGAGCTCCTTCTCCACCGGCCTCGTAGACCATGATATTGACGGCATCGGTGAGATCTAGATGAAGATTCGTGGTTCCCTTCACATCATAGATGAGGTTGTCCTTCTCTTCTTTCGTCAATCTCTTTTCGGCTTTTCCAAGTGCCAAAAAATCGACAGCCGGATATGCGTTGTACATCTTGGGACCAAGATCGGGAGCCAAGCAGTCCTCGGAAAAATGGGATGCCAGGTTTAATGGACCAGTACGACGAGTGTACGATGGATATGGAAGCGCATTCTCGAAGTCGGCGAAAAGCTCAGGGAAGGCCTTGGCAAACTCCGTGGTGGGTGGCCAGTCCTTGAGCTTCAGCGACTCCGATCCTTTGGACTCAAAAGCGGAGAAAAACGTGTCGACACGTGCGTTATGCGACCTGTTGCCGTCGCCAGTACAGTCGTGGAGAGTGCATGGCTCGCTGCCATGCTGATCAATAAAGTATTGTGGATCCCATGGGAGCTGGAACCTCTCCCTGAGACCAGTGAGTACTAGCGGCCTCCCTTCACGCCAAAATCTCTGAAATTCAGCAAGCGGTAGGTCGCTCTCCGTCGTGGTCGGTACTGGAAGATACTTCTGCCCTCCTGGGGAATCGGCGGTCAACAAAGGGAGGTTCATTCTGGTAACTCGCGGCAGCGTAGGGGCTATCGTAGTTAAAGCCATAAGCTTCTCCAAAGTTTCGAAGAGTTGACCAGGTCTCGCCCTGGTAACGAACATCATGTTCTTAAAAACATGACGGCGCTTGAGGGTGCATGTATCCATGCGGCTGAGTTTACCCGAGGTAAGCTCCCCAGATGGCACCCACTCCTCCAGACATCCCAAGCAGAACTCGCGACCACAACACCCACACATGTAGGAACCCATAAAAATGCCAGTAGCACACATGTCGCAGAGCGACCTGGTCTCCGACATATCCTTGGTTCGAACTAGCGGGAGCGCACCGCAAGATAGCAAGTTGGCCTCCTCTAATCCCACGTGGATATTCTCATGAAGGAGTTCTCTCCTCACGTTCTTCTTGAAGAAAGGAATGAGGTATGAAAGAATGTGCTTAGCCTCCTCCGCGGAGAGCGTCATCTTTGGAGCCAGGGTGGGCGTGGGATATTCACCTCCGCTCTTCCCTATCTCACTGTCGTCCACTCCAGCGCTGTCAGAGGCACGCTTCGACCGCCGTTTATCAGATCCCGACGTCTCCTTCCTCCTCGGAAGGTGGGTTTCGTCGTCCTGATTAGAACGGAACCCATAAGAGGAGTACACGATCTTCTCTTTCTCTCCAGCCACCGATGTTTCGAAGACTCGGAATCCGACAAAACGGCAGCTTCCGGCCGAGGCCGACTTCTCGATGCAGGACTGGCATTTCTTGTGAATCTCGGTCTGAGGGAGGCGATTACAGGCTCCGTCCTGCAATTGACCGAAGATCTCCTGGTAATCATCGATAACTGGCATGTATTTGGCGATATCTCTCGGCTTGGAGGCTCCTACCGGAGTCTGGGAAGCCTGGAGCTTTCCACTTCCAGAAGACTTCTTAGAAGGATTCTTTCGCGGCATAGTGTCTCTTTTGTTCTAGAAGATCGTTAGGAATGTGGGAGAAGGAAAGAGCAACAGCAGACGGAGACGTAGGAATTGGTTGAGGATCACATGGCTTACCGGGCAATTGTGTATGACTTATTTTCGGGTGTTCCTAACTATCGGTTGTTTGTGAAGAACGAGACAACACACTGTGTAGTAAAGAGGATTGCAGTGAGAGGATGTCCGAAAGATACGATAGTGGTTGGGAATATCCAGCAGGTTGAATCGGGTTGCTGCTTGAGGCTTTGATACTCAGAGGTGGGGTTGTGGAGACTACTCAAGCGAGGGATGGCGACGAGGTATTGGAGGATGTCGGAGAGAGCGGGCACGCAGGGGCGGACGTGGAGGGGTTGGTGAACGGGAGAGAGGAATGAGCAGGAGGGGAAACAAAGGGGAGGAATGAACGAGTGGGAGTGGGGAACGTGAAGGGTAGAGGAAAGAAAAGGATGGGGGAAGAGGAGGGGTGCGTTTGGTTACTAAACACGGGAGGCCCTGAGATGATCGCACGTGCCTGGGGTTTGGGCTTGGACTCAGAAGCCCTAACACTCTAACACGTGGCTCAACTTCGAAGTCACGCGTTACTCACAAATTGTAGCCGATGAAATAGGTTACCACGCACTGCCCTAACAAGGTCGGGGACGCAGCTCCACGGAATATTCTAGGTGTTCTATACGGCTGTGAAATAATCGCTGTTTTTTAGTGGGCAGGCCTGTTCGCCTGTTTGTCAGCAGTAATACTATTCGGCCAATGGGCTAGTTTGACTGGCAGATCCAGCGGCCACCAAATGGTCCTATTTCTCAGGTCAGGACGTCTCCATTGATGAGCGATGCCGCCAGCCGATACTGGAGTTCCTCGCCATCACGAGGGTAGCAGGTTAGCCCTAGCCGCGGTTGAACGAACGGAGCGAGTCGTCAGAGTGCGAACTCTCATAACAAAGTTTGCTTGAGGTGTTTTAGGTAAGTTGAAACGGGCAACAAGGTTTTTCTCCCCCCTGTGTAATAACACACGCATACAGCCAAGCTAGTCTATGACGGTGTGGTTCCTACCGATTGCTTCCCGCGCGATGGCGGCCGTTGGCCTGTCCCAAGATGATGTAATGCACAACAAGAAAATTACAAAGGAAAAGAAGCAGAGTGGGCCTGAAAGACAAAAGAAAGAAAGAAAAAAAAGAGAGAAGCGCAGCGCTCCCCCTAGTCCTCGCCCGAGGATGCCACGAAAGAGGGCGTGGGTAGGAACATTATAGCTCACCCACGACATCCGGTTCTCCCGCTGTACCCAGCTCCTCCGCCTCCCTCTACTCTTCCTCCTCTCGGCGCCCCCCTGCCGTTCCAATATCTCACCCACTGCATCCTCCTCAGCCGGAACTCGTCTCCCAACATCTGTAGTAGAGAGAAAATCCAGCACCGCCAGACTACATCGCGCATCGGACAGGAGGTCGTGGATCTTCCACCAGCTCTTCCACTTCACAGTCTGCTTCAACACCTTCGGCCAAACGATTTTCTGTTGGGCCTTCCGCTCCAGGCACACCTTGAGGAGGAGCTCCCGAGCCTGGGTCCGATGCCGGCACCACCACTACGCGGTAGGCCGGTTTTTCGTGCGATGGAGGTACCGCCCGGAAAGACAGTGCCCCGTCTTCACCTGGTAGAGCCGGAAGGCGAGCCTCCGGGTACTCTCAAACACGGCGCTGTCTGACCTCGGACTTTCGGCATCTTCTGCTTCACCTTCGAGGCTCGCCCTCTAGCCCACTGCTGTGCCAGCGCTCACATATTCTCAGAGATCTTCCACTTGAGGTGCGCGAGAGGTCTTGGGAGAGGCATTGCACGTACCTCGGCCCGGTCCGGGCGGCACAGCCATTCCACCCCGCGAGCGTCAGACTCTCCCGCCGGAATCTTTGCCCACCCATCAGCCTTCATTCATCGGCCTTCTCAATTCCAGCGACTCCATTGGGTGCCGGGCACCACCGAATCCCGATGACGATGTCCGATGGCCCTCTGCAGTTTTTTTTGTTTAATCATTACTCGTATGCAACCTATCTAGATCACGGCGAAATAATATATAATCCATTTTTCCCGTCAGCGTTCCGCGCGGTGGCGGCACATCGCAAGCTACCCTTTGCCCTCCGCCCGGGCTTGACCTAAGGAGATGTGCTGCGCACCAAGGGAATGGCAGGAGAAGTGGCGCGGGAAAGAAACCAATAAAAGCCGTCCACCCCTCTCCACCGGACGCCATGAAGTCATGCGTGGGCAACAAAAGTGGAGATTCTGCCGCGTGGGACAAATCCCCGGCCTCTGTCACCTCCTCCCACTCCGCAGCTCCGCCTCTGCTACTTCGATCACTGCGTCCTCCCCAGCCGGTACCCGCCTTCCCAAATCCGCAAAGGAGAGGAAGGGAGGCACCGCCTGACTACACCTCTCATCTGCCAGAAGGTCCCGGATATTCTACCGGTTTTCCCCCCTCCCCGGCCTTTCCCTCCGTATTGTGGCGATATGCTTTCTCGCCTGGAGCGCGCACTGACGACCGGGGCTAGGCTCCTCTGATGCCATCCGTCTGATGACGGCTTGGGCGCCCGTGGAAATCCTGACCCGCTCCGGCGTTGCCAGTCTTCGAGATGCCGTTTCCAGCGCTCTTGCGAGAGTGGCGCACTCTGCGTTGTAAGCCTCCGGTTGTAGCCCATGTGGGTTTTGTTGCCCATCCTAGATTGGCCGTTCTTCTACCCCACTCCGTACCAGGCCATTCCATCGTCTAGCCGCGACCCGCCCGTGAACATGGTGAGTCCAGGACAAGCCCTCTCTGCCACGGCCTCTTCTACCTGCAGTAGCTCCGCATCTGGGGTTTCCCGCTCCTCTTGGAGAACTATGCTCTCCATTGTTCCGGCTCCATTTCAAGTGCCTCCATGCGCCTGCCCAGTTGCGCCCTGCTAAAGTTGTTGATGGCCGACTTGACGTCCATGAACAGTGCCCCCACCACTTACTTTTCCCGCCATGCCTGTTGTATGCGGCTCATGAGGATTGACACTACGTCGACGCAGGACCTTCGCTTTCGCCGCCCGAATTGCCCATCGGGGGGTCGGTCCCTTCCTTCCCTCGGGTATCAAGGTTGGGCCAGCGCCTTCCTTCATAGGGGTAATATTGGTCCGGTCCCTCAATGAAGCTACTTTCACATCGCACGCTTAATGCAGTTGGCGTTTACGCTAACTCTCGGGGAAGTTCTCACAGCACCACTGCTGGTTTCTTGTTGAATTATACTCGCATACCGCCAAACTAGACTATGGCGGCGTATATTTTATCCGTTTTTCCCATCCGCTGTCCGCGCGGTGGCGCCTCGTTGCAAGCTCTCCTATCTCCCCCCTGACCAGGCCTGTCCCGAGAGAAAGCCGACGCGCACCAAACAGAAGCATAAAGGCAATAACAAAGAAAGGCGTGACCGATCCCTACTCCTTCTCCGCCGATGCCATGAAGGAGGGCGCGGGCAGGGACAGCGGTAATACCTCCCCATCACCCCGCTCTTCTTCAGCACCCAGTACCGCCGCCTCCTTCCTGAGCTCATCTTCCCGTTCCCGGCGTTCCCGGAGCTCCCGCTCGGACACGTCGGTCCCCGCGTCACCCTATTCCACGGCCGGCGCCAGCCTTCCCACGTCCGTAGAAGAAGGGGAATCCAGCACAGTCTGGCCATACCTCTCGTCTGCGACACGGAGAGCACAGTTCTGCATGAGGAGCCAGAAACCCTCGACGCAGAGTTATTATAAGAAGAGAAAGTCGAGGTCAAGGATTAGGCGGAGAAGGTCCAGCCGGGGCTCACAATGTTTACAGACGGGTCGCTGCTGTGTCAGAATAATGGGCGTCCGGAGATGACAGACCGGAGGCGGCACATCCGGAGATGACAGCTGCCCGAGTCTCCTGAGCACCGGCTCAGGGGGCAGTCTTCCGTCTTTGCCCCTGGCGAGCCCCTCAGGCCCGTTGTATATAGAGAGAGTGTTCCTCCTTCGAAGTTGTATCAATCAACCAATTCACTATCTTCATCTCCATCGATCCCTATATTCCAACATGCTGGACGATGGGGCTACGGGTACGCGGTGGTGTGGAGGAACGGCCAAACCTGGAAGGGCATCAAAGCCTACTTGGGCTCCAACAAGTAGGCCTCCCACGCTGAGTGTGCTGCTCTCGCCCGTTCACTGAAATCGGCCTCACGGAGGAGCACGACCCCGAAACGGGTCACCATCTTCTCGGACGCGCAGGCAGACATCAGGCGGATGGGATCGGACGAACCCGGCCCAGGGCAGCAGTACGCCATCCAGGCGCGGAAGCACATTGCGGCACTGCGACGGGCTCGGCCAGGCATCGCCATTGAGATCTGGTGGCGCCCGGCTCACAAAGGCATCGCCGGCAGTGAAAAAGCTGACAAGTTGGCCAAGATTGGGGCAGAGGAGGCAGACACCCACGGGATGGAATGGCTGAACTACAGCTATGACGGCCGGTCGCAAGTGCGTGCGATGCCCCTCCCACGATCGCTTGCCAACCTCAAGCGGGAGATCTTGGAAAAGAAGTGGGTGCCGGCGCGCCAGTGGGCAGGAGGTCGGACCTCCAAATCGAAGTACCGCATGCCAACGAGCCGGAAGCCCGATGACGCGGTGGCCGGTAGCACCAAAAGACTCGCCCCACGGCCCCAGCGGCTCAAGACGGGGCACCGCTTATCCAGTAGTACCTCCACCGGACGAAGAACCGGACCACCCCGCAGCGCTGGTGGTGCCGGTACCGAAATCAGACGCAAGAGCACCTCTTCAAGGAGTGTTTAGAGTGAAAGGCCAAGCAGAAGATCTTGTGGGCAGAAGTTACGAAGGAGACCGGGAGGGGGAAGGACCAGTGGAAGATCAGGGACCTTATGGCGGACGAGAGGCTCGGACGGGCGGTGCTGGGCTTTCTGTCCACCACGGATGTGGGAAGACGGGTGCCGGCCGAGGAAGAGGACACCGTGAGTGCGGTGTCGGAGCTAGAGGTACAGGAGTGGCTGGAGGAGCGGGGAGGGGGGGAGGAGCAGCCGGGTGCTGAGGGGACTTCACTGTTCCTGCCGCCGCGCGACTTCATGGCGTCTGCAAAAAAGGTTTAGAGGCTGGGCGGGGTCCTTTCCCTATGCACTTTCCTTTGTCCGCCACGCTTACTTACCTTTCTTTGTAATTCCCTTAGTGTGCACCACATGTTCTTTGGACAGGCCTGGGCGGAGGGCAAAGTGGAGCTTGCGACGTGCCGCCACTGCGCGGACAGCAGACAGCAAACGGACTGTACATAATATCGCCCTGATCTGATCGGTCGCTTGCTAGTAATGAATAAACAAACAAAAAACCTCTCCTCTGCGAACAGATCCCTGATCTTCCACAGGCTCTGCCACCTTCCGGTCTCCTTCTGCACCTCCGCCCACAGGATCTTCTGCTGTGCCTTCCACTTCGGACACACATTAAGAGGTGTTCTTTCGTCTGTGTTGGCCCTAGCGCCACGATCGCTGAGAGATAGAACGGACCTTAGCGAGTGTAAGTATTGTCCGATGAGAGCTGACCAGTTTTCAGCTGGTAAAACCTTATGGAGAGCCCTTTGGCGCTCCCAACAACCATACCGTCTGGCTTCTGGCTTTTCGGCATCCAGTATTTCTTCTTTGAGGTCTCGCCGCTAGCTCACTGGTGTGCCTCTACTCATTTCTTTCCGAAATCTGACGGGTGAGATGGGCGAGAGATCTTGGAAGAGGCATAGCGCACTCGTCGGCCTTTTCGTTGCAGGCAACTGCCTTGTGGGCCGGGTACCACCGGATCTCGATGATAATGCCTGGCCGTACCCTGTGCAGTGCGGCGATGTGATTCCATCCCTAGAGCGCGTACTGCTAGCCAGGGCCCGGCTCCTCTGACGCCATCCGTCTGATGGCGGATTTGCGTCCGTGAAGATTGTGAGCCGCTCCGGCGTACTCTACCTTCTCGAAGCCGATCCCAGCGCCTTGCGAGAGCGGGACACTTAGTATCGCCTGCCACTTGGGTGTACAGCATCTGTAGTGGTGGCGGACGTGGGATCACTATACATCTGTCTGAATGTGTAACACTTGCAGATTAAGAGGTGAGGAACGGCAATTAATTCACGTTGACATAATGTGGATAATATGTTGCTAATCCACTTGAAGATTCTCAAAAAGCACCCCATATCCTCGTCGGGGGTTCTGTCCTCCAACTACCTAATCCCTTACCCTCTCGCCCTATATTTCTTCCACCGGATGCACATCTTTGGCATTTAATGTGCGTTTCCATTTTGACTCGTGGAGCCTCGTTGTGGGACTTTTTTTTTGCTTGTTCGCTCGTAGGATCGCTCGTAGGATCGCTCGTAGGATCGCTCGTACGGTCGCTCACTTGATAGCCCGCGGTCGCAGCGCTCAGGATCGGAAACTCCTGCTGCAGCCACTTGCGGTCCTTGAAGAAGTTCTCGCGCGATACTATGTATGCAGACGACAGTATTAGCATGTGCAAAATAATTGTTGGAAATGCTTCTCGCGCCGAGACGGTCTTTAGGTTTGGCGCTTCTGTTTTACAGTTTTGTTGAGGACACGTTTCCGCAAGAGCGGGGAAGTAATAAGGGATATCTGCTGTTCTTCTTGTACTTCTCTTCCTGTTCTACATACTCGTACAAAATACTAGCTATTGATCATCACCACTATATCGATATTCTTTCAACAGTAATTGGGTTGGAGTGTGAACTGACATTGACCATTCCACTAAACCAAGGATTTTCAGTACATTTCCAAAACGGTAGATTCGTAAGGCCAAGGCAAATGGGGTTATTCAACAGGCACACTGCACCTAACGGGGAAAGAAACAAAATGCGTATGAAGGGAGTCGGTATCGTCTTGACACATATGGCGGAGGGACCAGAGACATAAAACTGTTAATATGTATACGCAAACAAGCTTTGGCATTACTGCGATGGGATTAGCAACTTCTTTAGGCAGAGTGGGTTCGCGAGGAGTCAAACGTTATCTAGAGGTATTGGAGGCAGGGTTGGTGATCTGTTGTTTGTGCACATCGTAGTTGGGTTATGTTGTAAAGGCCTGCAATGTTCTATGCGTCGCGGCATGCACTCTGTGTGCCGCTGGGTGAGGAAGGATCTGTATGCCCGTGGCGTGGGAGTTGGACCCGCGCGTTGAGGCGCTCCCTATTTTCTATCTTGCATCTGAGAAGCAACATCTATAGTTAGCAACAGTCAGCGTCACTACAGCCGCAGTTGTGCACGCTTCACCGCTTCTCGTCTCCACGAGCTGAACCACCGAGACTGAGCGAGGACCAGACCAAGGACGAGGAAATGTTGAAGATGCGCAGGAGAGAGGACGCGGACATGCGCCGAGGGGAGGACGAGGAGGAGTAGGTGGCGGGACCAGAGAGTCGGTTGCTTCCTTTCTCTTCTTAATTCATTTCTTGTTTTGGGAAAGGCCAGGCGGAGGGAGGAGCGGGAGTTGCTGTGGGCTGCCGGCGAACTTTGAGAGGTCGCGGCGGTCGGTGAACAGGGTACGGCTGTACATAAATATCTCCATGATACAAACAGGTTGCATGCGATCGATGAACCATCATCACCAGCCTCTTCTCCCCTAGTCTGCTGGCACCACGCCCACGACAAAGCCACGGCTGCCGTCTCGTCACGCTACCACTGTCAACCCATGATCGGGGAAGGGGTTTCTGAAGCGCTGTTAGCATACATGATCCAGACTGAGAGGTTTAGAGATCGACATAATATTCAGGGTGTTTATCGGGTGGAGATTGGAGCGCGAGGAGCAGACTTCATCTCCGCTGCTACACAGCACCATCGCCAATCGGGTTATCGCCTGAATTTGGCCACTGGTCAACTTCGGTTGGTGGGGTAAGGCACACAACTAGAAATCTATTACTGTATATGAAAATAGCAACGAGGCGAACCCACAATAGAAACCTTCGAATCTTGTAATGCACCGCGTCACTGTACCAGGGTGCGGCATTCTTCGTCTCAGGTGTTTGACTTCCCAGATCGTGCAGTTAGTAATCATGTATACCGAGCACAACATTCGTTCAATAGTACTTCATGATTATATGCAGGTGCACGTGGCTGTCAAACGGTTGATACCGGCAGATTAACGATTTTGGACCATCCATGAAATAGCAGCCCGGCGAATCCAATTATTGTCGTCAAAAAAAAACGTGATAAAATGACGGTACAGTCAAAGATTTAGCATAAATTCAAACACTCATAAGCTTTATGCTTTCCCACTCTCGGTGATTATACATTCGTTAAACCGTAGATACAAAACTTAGGAATTTTCAGTTGGCTACTTACGTGTGATTTTTGAAGTCGCCAACACGAATCCAAGACACCCACTCTCCAAAAGTGTGTGTATCCACCACTATGTAACGAAACTCCGGATGTCTGATCCCGTGTGGAACGTTCCACTCCGTTGGACAGCCAAATATGCTACGTCTGCGCTCCATGGATTGCGACACACCCTATGTATCTGTGATTGCAGCCACCGACCCCGATTCTCTGGTGTCCATCCAGCTCCCCAGTTCCGTCTTGTCCTCGCAGATGCAGTGCGCACGGCAATGGTCCAGCGTCAGTTGCAACCCATTGAAGCCTGTTCCGCTATGCAACCCCTGCGAATGGTACCCCCACGCTGCATGTAACTGCTTGTTCCCTCTTCGCTTGCCTCGCTGGCTCCCGCTCCCTACACAATCGCGACTCGCTGGAAAGGGAACAGACACACCTGCCGTGCCCGCGCAGCTATCTCCGTGCAGCCATCGATATCCCACTCTCTTCCCTCTCCTCCCTCCCCCCCTCTCCCCCTCTCCTCCTTCTTTCCTTCCACATCTATCTCCACAACTCTCTTGCTATCTCCCCACTATCGCACCATCGGTCACATCCAATCCGAAATAAACGCACGTTTTCTACGTCGAGGTCCAAAGAAATCAAACCTCATTCGTCTCCATCAGCCTCTCGCCTTTCTTTTACAATTCAATCAAGGCCGACTACCTTCCAGCGCTGATTGTGCGCCAGTCGGTAAGAGATCTCGCTCTTCCATTGACTCTATGTAGTTTGTATCCTACCTACTTCACCTGAATCTTTTCCCACTCCCCCCTGCCTCACCCCCAGGCCCCTCAGCTGCTTCCCAGTACGTCGGTTTTCGCGCTCCGGCTCACAGATTTCTACCTCAGTCCTCATCCAGCGACCAACTCACCCCTCGCGTCGCGGAAGAGCTCCCGAGTTCGTTCACGGCCATCCTTTTCTCCGGTACGCTCGACGCTTCTTCCCCTTTGCCAAACTTCCCGACCCGTCGCTGATCTGCAGTGGTTGTTTTCTTTCAGCCTAGTTGAGACCCCACCTAGCTTAACCACATCTTCTTCACCAGAGCCTACTGCAATACCACTTCGAGTCTGCGTTTGGCACCGGCTATCCCCGTCCCAGGTTGCAAGACCTGACACTATAGTACACCACGACAAGACTTTCATCCGCGTGACGATATCTCGTTCAGCAGTTGGTAGGGCTGAATCCCACCCCGTCCCGGAATCCAACCTGTACTGACAATTTGAAGCCGAAATCGGGTGGTCGGGTTGCCTATTGTCGTGTTCTCTCTGGTAGTTAGTGGAACTCTCCTACCGCTTTGGCCTTTGAGCCGTCGTTGATCCGACTTAGAAGCCAGCGAGTGGCTTCCAAGACGATTGAAGTCAAGAGCGACCTAGTCAGTACTGGGTAAGATTGTGCCCACTGATTGCGTTGACTTCTACGTCTTACTGATGAGACTTTAAAGCTGCTACTACACTCCACTTCACACCCACGACCTCCTCGTTTTATAGGTGAGTCTCATTACAGAACCACCTGCAAACACCCCTAACACTCGGAAGGGTTTCCGGTTCTCCTATCCACAATGAGCTCTGTCAAATCTCTTGCCGCGTCTAGCGAGAGCGCCCCGGAGCTGGAGAATACAACACCCGCCAATCCCATGTCGTGGAACAGTAGCTACCTTACTGCTATCGGAGCTACCCTTACTTTCGGCCTCCGCTTTAACAATGATCCCCCCCCGCCTGTGGAGCTATTGGATGCCGCGCAGGCAACTATCACCTTCCGCTCGGCGACGTTCCGGTCCTATGCAACTGTTTTCGCTAATCGGTACCCTTCGGCTGTATTCCGGAACATACGCTGGACGGTGAGGCGGTTAGTCAAGACCGAGGCTTGGCCATGGCAATGTGATGAACGCGAGGTGTATTGTACGAAGTTTATTGAGCAGGTGCTCAAATATCTGTGTCCCCAGTATGACCGTCCAGGATATGATCTGGAGCTACAGTACCACGATAGGCTCAGCGTTTGGAAGGCTAGGGGAAGAATCGGGCGCGAAGCTTGGCTGGTGGTTGCACGGCGTAGGAAGCAAGACTTCGCCGAGGAAATCGGCTATGCGATCTCTATAGCACAAGAATACAACCACCTTTACGCGTCCGACGACATCACTCTTTGGATGGTCACCCTCCGCGGCAGCTGGGCTGCGGTGATGAAGATCACAATATTGACAGGGATGTTGCGGTCGTCGGAGGAGCTTCGATCACTGAAGGCCGGAGATCTCATTTCGTCGCCCGGTTTCGTACGTGCTGAGGTGACTGGAGAGTACAAGTTGACGGACGACGATCAAAGGGTCGAGTTCGTCACGGTATTGCACGGCCTATCCTTGGTTATCAACACCATGGAGGCTCAAGCCTGGACCCTAACAGCTCCGATGTCCTGGCAGCCGGCGTTTTTCTGAAGGAATGCGGTTCGGAGACTTTGTGGCACTTCAGAGTGGATGTCCTCGGTTGGCTACAGACAGATGTTTACATGCCAGGTTGCATCGCAAAGGGAAACCCTGCATCTTCCCGAGATACTGGGGCGGCAACTTGTGGCGGTGTTCTTTTTGCCTTTTTTTGCAATTCTGATTTTCCAGTAATTTTTCGGTACTTGCCACTCCCTTTCGACAAATCTTTGCTTTTTCCATGTAATTCATTTTTTTCTTTGCGGGCCTTTACTTCACACGATTGTCTTCTCTTTCTAAATTCGCATTTTCTTTTCTAGCGCTTAGTCGATTCGAGTGGGTGGACGTCGCTATCATATCCCAATGGGGAAATAGCGGTCGCTCCGGAATTTTTTCAGTGGTAGGATGTGAGCGGTGAAGGAGGATTACCTGTTGCGTGCTTGATGCGGTGATTTTGCTTTTTTTTCTTGTCTTTTTTTCTGTGTTTTGAAGAGGCGAGGGGAGTGGGGGGCAGAATTCGAATTTGTTACCATAATGGCCACTACACATTACGCAGGCTCCTTACATATTACAGAGTAATACCTTTGGGAAGAAACTTGATATCTCACCTGCAAGGCATGCGCCTCCTCGGTCGCGGTGACCTGCCGTTAAATTTATGAACCGAACTAACTAGCACACTTTCGTGGGTGATGCGATTGTCCGATGACTACAATATGATTTGCTATCGCAACCGTGGCCACCATTTGAATAAGCTCAAGTTCCTCCGATATATCCATTAGAGGATGTTCGTGAGGCCCATGACCACGCCCCAATTCATCCACCTGCTCTTTTCTATCCTGGCAGGTGCGGCGCCAACTTCGTATCCATCTGGGTGCGCCAATTAGAGAGAAGTGGGGAGGGAGAGAAATTGGAGGAATCGCGGGCAGGAATCTAAGTCCATAATGCCTTTGAGAGCAGCTTCGTGCATATCATGGCAGTTTTGAGGTCTTCCTTGGTTGGTACACCACATTGAGGGGCGGCGAGGAAGAGCCGCTCATCCTCGGACACAATCACCCTCGCCCATGGAAACGTGATGGCCGCGAAGATCAAGATGAAGGGATACGTCCCCAACTACGCCCGCGTGGTAACAGTAGTCAGGCTGACTAAAAAGAGAGTAGCCTACATATGCTAGATTCTCCCACCAGGTGCAAAGCGGAGTGTGTCAACGACTTCGTAACTCATACCACGATCCTTATCTTCAGTTGACCAATTTAACACACCCCGCCTCCTCCTCCCTGACGGCGAAAGTATCGTAGGAGTACGAACTCTCGCAGTCTCGTGGGGAGCCAAAGGTGATTCTTATAGATTTTATATTTCTGTGCGCTTTGTTGTAGATGAGGTGAACCCGAATCACGGACATGAGGATGGGACGTATGCGTAGCACGGACCACATTACGAATGGCAGCTCAAGTGGAGAAATTTTGAATCTAGTAAATCAGGCCCGGCTTGACGGGTTCCAGGTTCGAGTTGAGGTCCCCCAGGCCGAAGTCACAGCCGCCAACACACTTACGAGTCCCCAGGTTGCCTACCCAGTCAGATTCTGTCTAACCGATGACCGAAAGAAGTTGGAGTGGAAGGTGGCGGCAGCGAATGTGAAGGTATGACGTTGTCTTCACATACCGAAGGACTGTCCTTGCGGCGCTTAGGCCCTGTTTGGGTGAAACGGACGTCCGTCGTTCCGTTCCCTAGGTGTGTCCGTTCGTAAGCCGCGGGAACACTCCAACGGACAAAAGCATCGGCACTGTTTGGGACACACCACCCGTTGTTGCCACGTAAAGATCCCCGTCACCCCATTAAAAAAGTAAGTTCAACACATCGCGAGTGAACACATATATCAGAGTTAAATTCCATAGACCTCGCTTCAGGGTCTTAAGTTATGCGGAAAAGTTTGTACAGGAAATATTTTTTCACATTCCTCGGAGGACTGATTGGAAATGTCGAGAGATCACTGTTTTAGAAGTTCTCTTGAGCTTCACGGTTACTACTTTTGTGACCGATGATGCATAGAAAGCATGGAAGTGCAAATATTTAGGATTTCGCAATAGAGATCGTTGATTATAAAGTACAGGGACAAAAGTTTCCGTACAGGGGCCGTTTTACACCAAAAATGCCCGTTTTCACACAACCAAAAACCACTCTTTACTTGACGGAAAAAAACTGTGCCTTTCACAGACGTCTTAG
>Ga0307508_10000992_pt1 | contig 32986 bp, 17 predicted proteins | sample 9_EM_MG_FD_203089 | JGI IMG/M metagenome (GOLD analysis project Ga0307508, IMG submission 203089) | Populus trichocarpa ectomycorrhiza microbial communities from riparian zone in the Pacific Northwest, United States - 9_EM | ecosystem: Host-associated > Plants > Roots > Unclassified | place...
ATACAGCCAACGGCTGCCGGTGAAAGCGGCGACCGGCGCTCTGATGCCCTGGCGGGTGTAAGCGTTAATTATAAAAGCCCGAAAGATTCCACCAAAAGGCGATCGCTGTTTTCTGTGCCGTTCAATTTTACCGAATTCAATGATTTGCCGGCGTCGCAGCGTTTTGCCACTTCGATAGTGGAGTTTGCCTCGCTGGTAAAAAACTCCACGTATACCAAAAACCTTTCGTGGACAGACTGTCTTGTGCTGACCAATGAATCGTATAATCCCAACGACGCCATCCAGAAAGAGTTTCTGCTACTCGTGGAGAAGGCAAAGAAGATTTATTCGAAGAAGAAAAAGAATAAAGACTGATGTTTTAGGCGAGCCACGGTCGTTTGCTTAGCCTGGTTAACCGTGGCACGCCCTTTTGCTTCGATCGGCGTGCCACGGTTAACACGCGCCGTCAAACGACCGTGGCCCGCCTTGTTGCTTCGACTGGCCCGCCTTGTTAACTAAAGAACTCTCTCATCTTATCAAAGAATCCCTTTTCATTCTTTTCGGGTTTGGGATGGAAGCTGGCCGACTGGCCCATTTTCTCCAACGCTGCTTTTTCTTCCGCGTTCAGGTGCTGCGGCGTCCATATATTCACGTGAATGAGCTGATCGCCTTTGGCATAACCGTTTACTTCGGGAAAGCCCTTGCCTTTTAAGCGGAATACCTTGCCTGCCTGTGTGCCGGCAGGAATTTTTATTTTAGCCTTGCCGTCGATGGTGGGTATCTCCACCTGTGTGCCGAACACGGCATCGGGGAAGGAAATATGCAGCTCGTACGCTACATTAAGCCCATCGCGGTGCAGTTCCTTGTGTTGTTCTTCTTCTATCAGTACAATCAAATCGCCGGAAGGGCCGCCGCGTTCGCCGGCATTGCCTTTTCCGCCCAGGCTCAGCTGCATGCCTTCCTGTACGCCGGCGGGGATCTCGAGGGTCACTGTTTCCTCGCCGTACATGCGTCCCTCGCCTTTGCAGGTGCCGCATTTGGCGGTGATGGTAACGCCTTCGCCGTTGCAGGTAGGGCAGGCCGTTACAGTCTGCATCTGTCCCAGGAAAGTATTGCTTACCCGTCTTACCTGGCCGCTGCCGCCGCAGGTATGGCAGGTTTGTATGCTGCTTTTATCTTTGGCGCCATTGCCGCTGCAGGTGTTGCACAGCACGTATTTCTTCACTTTCACGCTGCGGGTGACGCCTTTGGCTATCTCTTCGTAGGTTAGTTTGAGCTTAATACGCAGGTTGCTGCCGCGTACGCCACGGCTCCGGCCGCCAGCACCGCCGCGGCCCGCCGAACGACCGCCGCCGCCGCCGAAAAAGCTGCCGAATAAATCGTCGCCGAAAATATCGCCAAACTGGCTGAAGATATCCTCTGCATTATAGCTGCCGCCGCGACTGTTGCCGCTCATGGCGGCATGGCCAAAGCGATCGTATTGCGCCTTTTTATCGGCATCGCTCAGCACTTCGTATGCTTCCGCTGCTTCTTTGAATTTTTCCTCGGCGCTTTTATCGCCGGGGTTGCGGTCGGGGTGGAATTGCATCGCTACCTTTCTGTAAGCCTTTTTGATTTCGTCGGCCGACGATCCTTTGGCTACTCCCAACACTTCGTAATAATCTCTTTTCATTCGATTTCAGGATAATTTTATTAAGCCGCGAGCCACGAGCTGTGAGCTTCTAGCCCTTTTACTTCGAATTGACTGTCGCCGCGAATAAAAGCTCGCAGCCCGCAGCTGGTAGCTCATAGCTTTTTTACTTACCTACCACCACTTTTGCAAAACGTATAATCTTATCGTTCAGGTAATAACCTTTTTGTACTTCGTCGAGTACTTTTCCCTTCTGGTTGTCGGGGGCGGGCACTTCGGTGATGGCTTCGTGCATATCGGGGTCGAAATCCCTGCCGATGCTTTCCATGGGTTTAAGCCCCCTGGCCTGCAAAACATTTCTTAATTTATTGAATACCAGCAATACGCCTTCCTGTACAGGACCTGTTTCGCCGGCCTTTTCCAGTTGCTTCTGCGCCCTTTCGCTGTCATCCAGCACGTCCAGCAGCGACACAATCACGTCTTTACCCGCGGTCTGTACCAGGTCGAGCCTTTCTTTGGCGCTCCGTTTCCTGAAATTGTCAAATTCGGCCACCTGGCGAAGGAATTTATCCTTCCATTCGGCGATTTCCTGTTTGCTTTTTTCCAGTTCCCCGGCTTCCTTGCCGGTATTGACCGCTTCGGGCGCCGTGGCTGTGTCTGTTCCGGCAGCGGCATTGTCTTCCCCTGTTATTTTTACATCTTTTTCTTCCATAGTCATACAAATTGTCAGCGAAGGTAAGGTACTCAATAATATTGCCAACAGGGGGTAGAAGGACAAAATGTCGCTTTGGAAGCTACGGGGCTATGAGCTGCGAGCGGCGAGCTGGGGGTTGATGTAATCATTTACAACGAATTATCCGGGGCAATGGCTCGCAGCCCGTGGCTCATAGCTCGCGGCTCGCATTTTTCCCTATGTTTGCGTACTGCTTACATGAGCGACGATTCTTTACATACCGATCGGTTAAGCGCCTGGTGGCAACTGGCACGACAGGGTGATACCCAGGCGTTTGAGCAAATTCACCGCGAACTGTTCCAGCCCCTGTATTACTATGCCCTGAAGCTGCTGGAAGACAACGAGCTGGCCGACGATGCCGTGCAGGACCTCTTTATTAAGGTATGGGTGAAGCGCGCCGCCATTGGCGAGCTGCAAAAAGTAAAGGCCTATTTTTTCTCCGCCCTCCGGCACCAGGTGCTCAACCAGCTGCGCAGTCTGCGCCTCCGCCAGCTCAATATCGGCCGGTTGCTGCAACCCGAGATAGAGTTTTCGCCCGAAGAAATCGTGGTGCACCAGGAGGAGGCCGATTCCCTGCGCGCCCGCCTGCTGCAGCTGCTCAATGCCCTGCCTGCCCGGCAGCGGGAGGCTATTTACCTGCATTATTTTGAAAACCTCGATTACCAGCAGGTGGCCGCTATCATGGGGGTCAACTACCAGTCGGTGCTCAACCTGGTACAAAAAGCCATGCAAAAACTGCGGGGGGCTAATTTGTTGTGGCTGCTTATGGCCATTACGGGGGTTACTTCTGCTAAATAGGCCGCCTTTGGCGGTTTTTTGGCGGGCTCCGCCCGGTTTTACCACAGAGGCCACAAAGGTTGGTTCACAGAGGTGCACAAAGGGCGTTTGCGTCGAATGGCGGTTGTTCACGACCAGGGACGATTACACCGGAATAAGCCTGCGTAGTTTTTTCTGCTGCGTAGCAAAAGCTCTGTGCGCCTCTGTGAACCAACCTCTGCGGTACCTCTGTGGTAAAATGTCGCGCCGAAGGCGCAATACACCCCTCCAAAAAAAATGTTAAAAAACAGGGTATCCCGCCTGCCCCTGTAGTGTCTTAGTATAAAACCACCCGCTGATGCCAGAAAACCAATCGCCCGGAGAAGACAAGCCATCGCTGCCTTTTTCCTTTCGCAGGAAGGAATTGCCGGGTGATCTGCAGCAGAAAAACTGGCAGGCCATCGAAGCGGCCATTGCCCTGCAGGACGTACCCGTGTCGCGTATGCGCCGCATGCTGCCCACCCTGGTTACAACCAGCCTGTTGCTGGCACTGGTAATAGGTGTGGTATGGTTTGCACAGCGAAGGCAGTCGCCGCCCATGGCAGAAGTGGTCACCCATTATGGAGAGATAAAGCGCGTGACCCTGCCCGACGGCTCGCTGGTGGTGCTGAACGCCAACTCAAAAATGAAGCTCCCCCAAAACTGGGGCGCACGGGTCGATCGCCAGGTATGGCTCGAGGGCGAAGCCTATTTTGAGGTAACGAAAAAAATAACCACCCACCAGAAGTTCGTCGTGCATACGCAGGATGTAGACGTAGAAGTGCTGGGTACCCGCTTTAATGTCAATACCCGCCGCAACCAGTCCGTTGTATCGCTCGAAGAAGGAAAAGTACAGTTGATAACCCACGGCGAAGTAAAGCAGGTGATGGAGAAAAAAGCCGCGCCGCTGGAGCTGAAACCCGGCGAAACAGCCATCATACAATCGCTGAAGGCAACCGTGGTGGATGAAAACAAAGAAGTGGCCTATCATTCCGGCTGGTCGAGAAACGAATTTCATTTCGATAATACGCCGCTCAGCGAAGTGGCGGGTTTGATAGAAGAAGTGTATGGCTATAAAATGCGGTATGCCGATAGCGTGCTGATGCACCGCTCCATTTCGGGCGACCTGCGCGCGGCCAATATCAACGAGTTTGTGCGTGTGCTGGAAGTAACGCTCCGGCTTACGCTCACCATAGAAAATAATAAAACCATCCTGGTCAATAAAATGCACCGGTAAAACCCGGATTTCACTAACGCGTTGTACGCCAAAAACATGCCATATGAGAGAAATTACCTTCTGGGGTAAACAGCTTCTTTTTGCCCTGATTTTCATGAGTTGCGCTCACCTGATGGAAGCCCGCTCACAAACCAACAAACGGCTGGTGGCCTATACACAGGTAAAACCCGACCAGCGCGGAACCTCCCGCCAGATTACCCGCATCCTGTCTGAAGCACGCAAGGTATTTGATGTAGACTTTATGTACGAGTCGAAGATCATACCCGATACGCGGCTGCAGATAGAGATAGAGCGGTATAAAACGGTAGAGGCCTTTCTCGACGACCTGCTTAAGCCGTTTAGCCTGAAATATAAAAAGGTGCTCACCCACGCGTATGTGATCTACGCCAGCGACGAAGACCTGGCGCATATCGTGGCGGGGCTGCAAAAGGAAGGGCTGATTACCCTAAACGATGTTAGCAGCAATATTATTCCTTCCATTCCCGTCAGCGGGCGGGTGACCGACCCCGTGGGTGGCGGATTGGAAGGCGTGAGCGTGCAGGTAAAAGGCACCACCAAAGGTACTATGACTGATAAGGAAGGCGCTTTCCACCTCGAAGCCGACAATGAAAATTCTGTGCTGCTGTTTTCACTCGTAGGCTACCAGTCGCAGGAAATCGTCGTTGGCAGGAACACCGCGGTGCTGCTCACCCTTGTACCGCAAACAAGGGGACTGGAAGAAGTAGTAGTGGTGGGTTACGGCACACAAAAGAAAGCCAATATCACCGGCGCTATCACGAGTGTAAAATCGAGCGACCTGGAAGCCATGCCCGTCATGCGCGTAGAGCAATCATTGCAGGGTCGCACCTCGGGTCTTACCATTGCCTCCAGTTCAGGCGCGCCGGGCTCGGCCGCTACCGTTCGCATACGCGGCACCACTTCTATCAATAACAGCGACCCATTGTATATCGTGGATGGCGTGCCCATCGACATAGGCGGCCTCGATTACCTGAACCAGTCTGATATCGAATCCATCGATGTACTCAAAGATGCTGCTTCCGCGGCTATCTATGGCACCAAGGCTGCCAGCGGTGTAATATTGATAACCACCAAAAAAGGCAAGGCGGGCATCATGCGTGTAAGCTATAACGGTTATTACGGAACGCAGTCGCCCGCCCGCAAGCTGGAGCTGCTCAATGCCACGCAATACGCTACGCTGCGCAACGAATCTTCCCTCGCCGCCGGCAATGGCATTGTGTACGCTAACCCCGAAGCGCTGGGAAAGGGTACCGACTGGCAGGACGCGATATTTAATAACTCGGCCCGCATACAGGACCATGAGCTGAGCATCAGCGGGGGCAGCGACAAATCTACCTATTATGCTTCCTTTGGTTTTTTTAACCAGGAAGGCATCGTGGCCACCGAGATTTCAAAATACAAGCGTTTTACCGCCCGGTTCAATTCCACCCATAAGGTGAAATCATGGCTCAGCTTCGGCAATAATTTCGGTTACTCCCATATACGCAACCAGGGCCTGGGTAATACCAACAGCGAATTTGGCGGTCCCCTTAGTTCCGCTATCAACCTCGACCCGGTAACACCCCTGGTAGTCACCGATCCAACGGTCGTCAACGCGCCGCCCTACAGCACCTATCCCCAATATATCCTGCGCGATGATAACGGAAATCCTTATGGTATATCGCCGGTAGTGGGACAGGAAATGACCAATCCCCTGGCGTATATCAAAACACGGCTGGGCAATTACGGCTGGTCGGATAATTTTGTGGGCAATGCCTATGCAGAAATTGAACCTATCCGCGGGTTGAAGCTTCGTTCCAGCATCGGCGCCAAGCTGGCTTTTTACGGCAGCGAAAGCTTTACACCCCTGTATTACCTGAGCGCTACCACCTCCAACCTTACCAATACGGGCTTCTACCGTGAAAATAATAAAGGATTGATATGGAACTGGGACAATACGCTCTCGTACAACCGCAGCATCGACGCGCATAATTTTACCGTCATGGTAGGCGCCAGTGCGCGGGAGAACTCGGCTTCCGGCGTCAATGCCAACTATCTCGGCCTGCAGGTAAGCAATTTTCACGATGCTTCCATGAACTACAGCCTGGCGCCCGCCAACCGCATTGGCGGTGGTTTTGAAAACCAGCCCTATCGCCTGGCTTCTTATTTTAGCCGGGTTATTTATGATTACGAAGGCAAATATCTTTTTACCGGTATACTGCGCCGCGATGGTTCTACTAAATTCGGCGGCAACAATAAATATGCTTATTTCCCCTCTGCTTCTGCAGGTTGGGTGCCTACGCGGGAAAGCTTCTGGCCAACCAATAAAGTGGTGAGCTTTCTCAAGCTGCGCGGTTCGTATGGCGTTACCGGCAACGATGAATCGCTGGGCTTTTTTCAATATGTGTCTACCGTAAGCGGGGGCAGCAATTATATATTCGGGAATAATACCATCGAGGTGGGCGTTAATCCCAATGCGCCTGCCAATCCCACGCTGCGCTGGGAGCGTACCTCGCAGCTGGACATTGGTTTCGATGCCGTATTGTTTAAATATTTTAACCTGACGGTAGATGTATACAATAAAAAGACCGACGATATACTCCGCCAGGTACAGCTACCCGGTTATGTAGGGTCTACCGGCCAGCCCTTTGGCAATATCGCCAAACTGGAAAACAAAGGTTTTGAAATAGAGTTGGGCTATGCCAATAAGATCGGGGCGGTGAACCTGAATGTGCATGGCAATGCCTCTTATGTAAAAAACAAGATCACCGATATAGGGCTCAATTCATTTATCTCCGCCGGCAACTTCCAGGCCAGCGCCTACGAAATAGGCCGCACGGTGGTAGGACAGCCCATTGCTTCCTTTTATGGATTCAAGTCGCTGGGCATTTTTCAAACGCAGGCCGAAGTAAACAACTATGTAGATAAAAGCGGTCAGAAGATACAGCCCAATGCCAAACCCGGCGATTTCCGCTGGGCCGATACAGACAATAGTGGGAGCATTACCAGCGCCGACCGTACGTTTATCGGCGACCCCACCCCGCACTGGGCTTTCGGGTTTACCGCTACCGCCGCCTGGAAGCAATTTGATATCGTGGCCTTTGGGCAGGGTGTGGCCGGCAATAAAATATTCCAGGGGCTGCGCCGCCTTGACATCCTGAAGGCGAATTATACCACGGCCGCGCTTAAGCGCTGGACCGGGCCCGGTACTTCCAACGATTATCCCCGCCTGAGCGACGACGATCCGAATAAGAACTTCTCGAACCCTTCCGCTTTTTACCTCGAAGACGGTTCTTATTTCCGCCTCAAGACCATCCAGGTGGGTTATTCCCTGCCCGAAAGCCTGCTCAGCCGGATGCACCTGCAAAAATTGCGCGTATATGTAAGCGGTAATAACCTGGTCACCTTTACCAAATACACCGGTTATGATCCCGAAATCGGCGGCGGCAGCTATAGTATCGACCGCGGTATATACCCGCAGGCCCGTTCATTTATGGCCGGTGTAAACCTTACCTTTTAATGCTTTTAAAACGATTGTATATGAAAAAGAAACGGATTGGTTTATATATTGTAATGGTCGTGGCAGCGGCTTCCTGCAAGAAGACCTTCCTCGATGTAATGCCCAAGGGGCAGGACCTTGAAAACACCTATTACAAGGATCCCGCGCAGGCGTATGCGGGAATGGTAGCCGCTTACAGTCCGCTGGGCATGCAGGCCGGCGGTACCGACAACACCTATGTGGATAAGCTGGGAGCGCTCAACAGCGCATCTGACGAATGCTATGCCGGCGGCGGCAGCGCCACCGATATGTTGTTCTGGCAGGCATGGAACAACTATACGCTGAGCGCGGCTACCGGTCCGCAGGCCGGTTTCTGGGACAGGAACTATACCGGCATCTACCGCGTCAACCTCATGCTGCAAAAGCTACCCGGCGTGCCCGGTCTTAGTGCAACCCTGCTTTCCCGTTATACCGCCGAGTGCAAATTTTTGCGTGCCTATTATTATTTCGAGCTGGTGCGCCTCTTTAAAAACATTATCCTGCCGATGGAGCCCATTACCGGCGATGACATTTATAACCAGGAGCAGGTAAAGCCCGAAGCGGTGTATGCGCAGGTAGAGAAGGATCTAAAGGAAGCCATTCCCGGCCTGCCTGCCACCGTGCCCACCACCGAAAACGGGCGGGCCACCAAGGGCGCTGCGCTGGCCCTGCTGGGTAAAGCCATCATTTACCAAAACAACAACAGCCGCATGCAGGAAGCCGCCGGCTACCTGGAGCAGGTAAACAGCTCGCCCAATTACCATTTGCTCACCAATTTCCCCGATATCTTCAGCCCCGATAATAAGTTCAATGCCGAATCTGTTTTCGAGATCTACCATACCGGTGCGCAGAATGCCGGCTGGGGCAACTGGCCAAATTTCCTGGGCAGCGTGTATACGCAGATGACGGGACCGCGCACGTATACCGGGCCCAGCTACTGGTCGGGCGGATGGAGCTTTAACCCCGTCATGGCCAGTTTTGCTACCGCCATGAAAGGCGATCCACGCTACAATGCCACGGTGGCCAATATAGACAGTATCGTGAACGCCGCTCCCGGCAGAAGCTATATTGCCGGTTATATGAACACGGGGTATTTTATCAACAAGTTCGCTCCGCTGGCCAAATATGTGTCGGCTACCGGGCAGGCAGAGTTGAATTTTCCCAACGACTATATCGAAATACGGCTGGCCGATACCTACCTGCTCGAAGCCGAAGCGCTGGTACGCGGCGGCGGCGATGCGGCCAAAGCGAAATTTTATTTTGACCAGGTGCGCGCCCGCGTAGGCCTGCCTTCGGTGCCCGCCACGCTGGACAATATTTACAATGAGCGCCGCTTTGAGCTGGCTACAGAAGGGCACCGCTGGTTTGACCTGGTGCGTACCGGCAAGGCTGGCGCCGCGCTGGCCTCCAAGGGCTTTAAGGCAGGTACCCACGAAATACTGCCCATACCGCTGGTGGATCTAAACAATACAAAGCTGGTACAAAACCCCGGGTATAATTAATAACAAAGGGTGAGCCGCCCCCGAAGGGCGACCCACCCTATAAAACCATTGCCATATGCGAATTGCTATTATAAAAAGAATGCTGGCGGCAGGTGTTCCGCTGTTGCTGCTGGCTACTGCTTTTCATGCCTGCCGGCCGGATACCGTGGGAAGCGGTCTCGGCGCCAAACCCAAAGCTGATTTTGTCGTTGTACAGGGCGCCACGGCCAATAGCCTGGTGCTGGTCAATAAATCGTCCATTGCCGCCATTCCTTACTGGAAAGTGGTCAGCACCGGCCAGAAGCTAACCGGCGATTCGGCGAAAGTGAATTTTGTTTTTGCCGGCACTTATAATATTATGCTGGTAGTGGCGGGCAACGGCGGCCTTGACTCCATCGTCAAACCCGTGGTTATTTCGCAAAACGATCCCAATGCCTGCAATGGCACGGCCATTGGTTTTCTTACCGGCTGCGCCACCAAAACATGGAAGCTCAATCCCGATGCGGGCACCTATAAAGTAGGACCTTCGGGGCCGGATGATGGAAGCTGGTGGAGCAATGGTACCGGTGATGTGCCGGCACGCGCCTGCGAGTTCAACGACACCTATACTTTTACCTTCAATGCCGCGGGCAGCTTTGTGTATGACAACAAAGGCGATTTCTATGCCGATGGTTATATGGGCGCCAATGGCAATGATTGCGAAAGCAATACACTGTTTACCCCTGTGCAGAAGCCATGGGGTTCGGGCGGTTTCAATTATACCGTTGCCGAAAAAACCGGCGCCAAAGGATTGGGTCAGCTCACCGTATCCGGCCTGGGTGCGCATATCGGCCTGCAAAAAGTAACCAGCAATGGGGAGGTGACCAGCGGCCCGGTAAGCAGTATCACCTATGATATCATTGCCATGACACATGATGCCGGTGGCTTCGACATCCTCAAAGTGGGCGTTGCCCTGCCCGGCAGCGGCTGGTGGACATTTACGTTACGTTCGTATTAATCGATCTCCTTATGAAATTTGGATTCTTATTATATGTTTTTTTTGCGCTGACCGCCTGCGCCAAGAAAAATGACAATGGCGGAACGGGTAATCCCGCCGCCACGCCATCGATGTCTATTGCCGATGTGACACAGGCCCGCACTGCGGGCAACAGCGTGTTCCGGTTTTATGTAGACATTACCGCTGCATCCACCACAAAGGTATCGGCAGATTATACCACCGTGGCGGCGACGGCGCTGGCCAATAAGGATTTTACGCCGGTATCGGGCACGCTGACCATCGATGCCGGTCAGACCTCGGCATATATCGATGTAATGGTATCGGGCGATAGCCTGCGGCAGGCCGACCAGCAGTTTTATGTACAGCTTGGCAATGCAAAAAACGGTACGCTGGCTGCGTCCAAAGGCACCGGCACCATCGTCAATGCCAATGGGCCGTACCTGCCCACCGATAATACAGGTTATACCACGCCCGCATCGTATGCCGGTTACCATTTGGCCTGGAGCGATGAGTTTAATGCCGCGGTATTCAACACGCAAAACTGGAATGTAGAGAATGGCGGCGGGGGCTGGGGTAATAACGAGCTGGAGTATTATACCGGCCGATCGCAAAACCTGTTTCAATCCAATGGCAATCTTATCATAGAAGCAAGAAAAGAAAACTACGGGAGCAACAGCTATACTTCGGCGCGGATCAATACGGCCGGTAAACAACAGTTTATATACGGCCGTATCGATATGCGCGCAAAGCTGCCCGTGGCCAAAGGCATGTGGCCTGCCCTGTGGATGCTGGGCGCCAACTTTGGCGCCGTAGGCTGGCCCGCCTGCGGCGAAACGGATATCATGGAGCTGATAGGGCAGAACCCCAAACAAATCATCGGCTCCATCCACTGGAAGCAGGCCAGCGGCGCTACCGGCACCTACAACAATGCCTTCAATGGCGCGCAGGACTTTTCGCAGCAATTTCATGTGTTCAGCCTGCTGTGGGATACCAACAGCGTGAAGATCCTTGTAGACGACCAGGTGTACATGAGCGCCACCAATGCCAATGTACCCACGGGCGTGTATCCTTTCAATGCGCCGTTTTTCTTAATATTCAATGTAGCGGTAGGAGGCGACTGGCCCGGCCCGCCGGATGGCAGCACCGTCTTTCCCCAACGCATGTACGTAGATTATGTGCGTGTATTCCAGCATTAAACCTACAGGCATATGAAAACATTTTTATTCGGAGTACTTATCCTTGCTATCATGGCGGCCTGCAGTAAAAAGCCGGGCGGCGATAACCCTCCCGCGCCCAATCCCAACCCGCCCACTCAGCCCGGTACCACACCCGTTGCCACCGATGTGGCGTTCTGGCTTACCAAAGCCGATAAGAGTGTGCTGTTGCAAAAACAAAACACCGGACTGCTGTTTGGCACTACTCCGAATGCCAACCCCGTGATTACGGTCGACAGCACACAAACGTACCAATCTATCGATGGTTTCGGGTATTGCCTTACCGGCGGCAGCGCTTACCTTATCAATCATATGGCGGCGGCAGACCGTAATGCGCTGCTGAAGGAGCTGTTTGCCACCGACAGCGCTTGTATCGGCGTAAGCTATATACGGGTGAGCATCGGCGCGAGCGATCTCAATGCCAGCGTATTTACCTACGATGATATGGCCGCAGGGCAAACAGATACCGCGCTAAGTTCCTTTAGCCTGGGTACCGATACCTACGATATGATACCCGTGCTGAAACAGGTAGTAGCCATCAATCCCAATATTAAAATACTCGGTTCGCCGTGGACGGCCCCCGCCTGGATGAAAACCAACAACAGCTCCATCGGTGGTTACCTGCAGCCGCAATATTTTGATGTATATGCGCGGTACTTTGTAAAATACATCCAGGCCATGAAAGCCCAGGGAATCCGTATCGACGCCATTACGCCGCAAAACGAGCCGATGAACCCCAACAACAATCCCAGTATGGTGCTGTCGGCTGCCGACGAAGCGGCGTTTATAAAAAACAACCTCGGTCCTGCGTTTAAAGCCGCCGGGCTCGATACCAAAATCATCATCTTCGATCATAACTGCGGCAATCCCGAATACCCGCTGGCCATACTGGGCGATGCGGCCGCCGCCGATTATATCGATGGCACCGGTTTTCACCTTTATGGCGGCGATATCAGCGCCCTGAGCACCATCCATAATGCCGCGCCTTCTAAAAATGTTTATTTCACCGAGCAATGGGTGGGCGGCCCGGGCAATTTCGCGGCAGACCTTGCCTGGGCGGTAAAAAACCTCATCGTGGGCGCCACGCGAAACTGGAGCCGCAATGTGCTCGAATGGAATCTGGCCAATGATCCCAGTTACCAGCCCCATACGCCCGGCGGCTGCAACAGCTGCCTCGGTGCGCTTACCATCGGCGGTACGGTGAGCCGCAATGTATCTTACTATATCATTGCCCATGCGTCAAAGTTTGTTCCGGCCGGCTCGGTACGCATTGCTTCCAACCTGAGCGGCAGCCTGTACAATGTGGCTTTTAAAACGCCGGATGGTAAAAAAGTGCTGATAGTGTTGAATGATAATGCCGCCGCGCAAACTTTCAATATACAGTTCAAAGGCAAATGGGTGAGCGCTACGCTCGATGCGGGTGCGGTAGCCACGCTTACCTGGTAGAACCGGGTTTTCGCTATATTATTAGTGCGTACATTTGCGCCCATGACAAAAGTAATCCTGAAGAAGAAGATCAGTCATCGCGTTGAAAACGGCCACCCCTGGATTTTTGCCAATGAGGTCAATACCATCGACGGCGCCCCGGAAGACGGGGATATCGTGGAAGTGCTTACGCACGACAAGAAGTTTATCGGCAAAGGATATATCAATGCCAAATCACAGATAATCGTTCGCCTGCTCACCCGCCATAAAAATGAGGACATCAACGAAGCTTTTTTTTATGAGCGTCTCCGCCAGGCCTGGCAATACAAAAGCCGGCTCGGCTACCGCGACAACTGCCGCCTGGTGTTTGGCGAAGCCGATTTCCTGCCTGCGCTCATCATCGATAAGTTCAACGACTATTTTGTCATCCAGACCCTGGCGCTGGGCATTGACAAATGGAAGCCCGCGCTGGTAGCAGCCCTTGAAAAGCTGTTCAAGCCCAAAGGCATCTATGAGCGCAACGATGTGCCCGTACGTGAGCTGGAAGGCCTGCCGCAGCAGAAAGGATTCCTGTCGGCGCCTTTCGATACCAATATTACTATCCGTGAGAACGGTCTCCGGTTTTATGTGGACATCGAAAACGGGCAGAAAACGGGTTACTTCCTCGACCAGCAGGACAATCGCCGCGCCATCCGCCACATCGTGGAAGGCGCCGATGTGCTGGGTGCGTTTACCTATACCGGCACTTTCGAGATACATGCCGCTCATTACGGCGCAAAGTCGGTGCTGGGCATCGATATTTCGGCCAATGCCGTAGAGCAGGCCAACCGCAATGCCGCGCTCAACGGGCTACAGGATACCGTTCGCTTTGAGGCACTGAATGCCTTCGATGTATTAAAGCAATGGGGTAAGGATGGAAAGCAATGGGATGTGGTGATGCTCGACCCGCCTGCGTTTACCAAAAGCCGTGAGAACATACAGAAAGCCATTACCGGCTACAAGGAAATCAACCTTCGGGGCATGAAGCTGATAAAGCCCGGTGGTTTTCTCGTCACTTCCTCCTGTACCAACCTGGTATCGCCCGAACTGTTTCTTCAAACCATCGATATGGCGGCCAAAGATGCCCGCCGCAAGCTGCGCCAGGTGGTATGGCAGGCGCAGTCGGCCGACCATCCTATATTAAGAGGGATAGAGAACACCCATTACCTCAAGTTCCTGATCGTACAGGTGGTTTAATTGTTTCCCATATTATATTTAATGATTATACCCGGCGCGCGGAAGACGTTATTAGTGCGCTACCTGGAATTTGCCGGTATCGATTACCTTACCGTTTTTGTCTTCCAGCCGGAAGATGTATACGCCGCGATAGTAATCCGTTACGTTGATAACGGTTTTGGGCGTCACGTTTTGTGATTCGAATACCTTCTTACCTACAAAGTTAAAGATCTGGAAAGAATAGTTCTTATCGATATTTTGCTCGAAATCGAATGTAATTTGCGACACAGCGGGATTGGGGTAAAAGCGGGTAGCCCTCGTGGATGGCTCCTGTGGATTACTGCGGGTCTGGCTTTTCCCCTGGGTCGATATAACAAGAATGATGGATAGTATGTAAAAAATCTTCATACACCTGATATTTTACATTTGTTATAATCCAAGATATACCCTTTTAACAAAATTACAAACATTGGGGGATAAAATCTGGAATATATACGTAATTTCCCCTATGTGAGGGTTGAAAATCGATATTTAACGCTTATTTAAGACTTGTTAACGTACTGTTGATGGCCTCGAAATCGGGCAGGTCGCCTGCGTTGTCCAACACCTGTGCATAACGCACAATCCCTTGTTTATCAATTACAAAAGCCGAGCGTTTGGATACGCCTTTCATCCAGCCGCTAAAGGTATCGTACAGGCTGCCCCAGGCGGTGGAGGCTTCCTTGTTGAAATCGCTCAGCAGGGAGAAATTCAGGCCCTGTTCCTGCCTGAATTTGGCCAGGGTTGGCGGGGCGTCCACCGAAATACCGAATACTTCGGCATCGGCATTATTGTACTGGCCAATGTTGTCGCGCACGCTGCACAGCTCTTTGGTGCAGGTGCCGGTAAATGCCAGCGGAAAGAAGAGCAGGAGCACGTTTTTGCCTTGCTGACCGGACAGGGTCACCGGCTTTTTATCGCTATCGTACAGGGTAAAATCGGGCGCTTTTTGTCCGGGTTGAATGGCCATTGCTGCGTTTTTTATGGATGGTTGATGCTATAAAGATAAGAAAGCAGCGCATAGCTAAAAAGCCCCGGAGGGGCTTTTTACTTTTGTGGTTGCAGAGGCGTCACAGGCCTCATTGTCTTCAGGGTACGTGATCAAAAACGGAGAAACCTATTTTAAGAAGAAGCTACAAGCTTCAAGCTGCAAGCCTTTGCGGATCAATAGCTTGCGGCTTGCAGCTAACAGCTTGCCGCTAAAACTTGGGGCATAGCACCTTATCCCTCGACGAGTTATCCCTGTCGAGGAACCCGATATAGGAAACACTCAGCTCCAGGCCGCCGCGGCCCTGGCTCACTGTTTTCAGCTGCGATACATTGACATCGTAGCTGAGGGCTATGGCAAAAGGGTTGTAATCTATTTTAATAACCGGTATCAGCGCATCTTTCCAGCGCAGGAAAGCGCCTGCATGCAGGGTATATGCCGGTGCATCGGGACTATCGCCCACCTTGATGGAATAGAGGGCCCCGGCAATGGTTTCGTGAAAAGTGCCCTGTTCCGAATGATCGGCCTGCAGGGTAAAATAGGTGTTCTCATCCATATTGAACTTCAGGCCGCCGGATACCACGTATTTGGGGTTGAGGGCGTCGGAAGCGGTACGGTAAAAAGAGGTATGGGGCCGGTTAAAGTGGTGGTAGGCCACCCCGATAAAATAACTGTTGGCATCTTCTGCCCCGAAGGCGGAGTTGAAGCTGGCGCCGAAGGCGCCGTCTAAATACGTGTATTTGGGAACGGTAAAGGTCTCCCCGTCGGCCAGCGAAGGGTTATAGGCCACGCCGTCAAACTGCGCATTGGTCGTCACTTTGCTGCGGTCGATGCTTTTTTGCACGAGGCCGCCCATAAACCCGAACGACAGGTAAGTGCGCTTGTTGCCGCTCAGCGATTTGTGGTAATTGAGGGCGGGCATCACCTCGGTGGTGGTAAGCCCTACGGTACCGGCCTTGTCAAACAGGCACTGGAGCCCCAGGGTCAGAAAATCGTCGCCCCTGCCCACCGGCGCCTTGTACTCTGCATTGAGCGAGCCGCTTTTATAGGCATTGGTAAAGCTGTTCCACTGGTCGCGGTACACCATCTGTACCCGCACATCGCCCTCAAAGAGGCCTGCCAGCGAGGGATTGCGCAGCAGGGGCGCCTCGAAGAACTGCGAAAAATGCAGGTCCTGGGCCCTGGCAGCGCCTGCCAGCAGCAGGCAAAGCAGTAAGTGGAACAGGCTGGACATAGAGCGTTTCATTCCTGAGTATTTAATTTTTCAAACGTTGGATTTAGTTAGATATATAAAATGACTGATTGGCATATCATCGTACGAGAGTAACGTTTCCTTTGTACGTAATGATGGTTGCATTCTCACAAATTATATCAATCATATATATATATGTATCTGCCGTTGCTGGTTTACCCTTATATGTGCCGTCCCATCCGCTGGTCGGGTCATTGGCCGGGAAAAACCGTTTCTCAAACACCATCTCCCCCCAGCGGCTGAAAATCCGCACGGCCTGGATGCGGTCGATACCCGTGCCCCGGGGATAGAAAACATCGTTGGCCCCATCCCTGTTAGGAGAGAACGTATTAGGGATAAAGAAATTTTTGTTATTGCATAAAGTTATTAACGTTATGTCACGGCTGCTGGTGCAATTGTTGGCATCGGTCACCGTAACCCGGTAGGTGGTGGTGAATTTTGGGTTGGCATAGGGATTCGGGCAGTCGGTACAGCTCAGGTGGTCGGTCGGCGTCCAGCTGTACGTCACCGCATTGGCGCTGTAGCTCAGCGGGATGGTGATGCCCAGGCCTACCAGCAGGGTGGTATCGCCGGTGATGGTTACCGAAGGCAGGGAATTGACCACGATTGTTTTGGAGGTGGTATCCTGGCAGCCCAGGCTATTGGCGGCGCTGGCATGCACGGTATAGGTGCCGGGTTTGGTATATACGGCGGTAAACTGCGAGTCGGCCGAAGTCTGCCCGTTGCCAAAATCCCATTTCCAGGCAATGGCGGTATCGGGTACGGCCAGCACGCCGCGGAAGTCGACGGCATTGTTCATACAAACGGCGTCATCGCTGCTGATAGACGGGTCGGGCGTGCGCAGCACCCGGATGGTATCTGTATACGACCGTACACAGGTGGCCTGGGTGGAGTCGGTCAGCGTAACCACGTACAGCCCCGGCTGGGTGAATGTATGGGTGGTGTTGGTATGGTTGATATCCGCCGGCGGCAGGATGATGTCCTGTGTGCCGTCGCCATAATCCCATACGCCTTTCATAACCGGGTCGTTGGCAATGGTAAAATTGGTAAAGGCCACGGTGCCCGCATCGCAGAATTTCTTTTTATCGGGACCAAATACCGGCAGGGCGCCCAGCACGCGAATGGTATTGGGGCCGCCTACACTGGCGATGCAACCCTGTTGATCGGTCATCGAAATAAAGGGTGCATAAAAAGCAGGGCTGGTATAGGAATGGTGCAGCTGCGTTTGCTGGGTGGAATCGATGGCGCCGTCGCCGAAATAGAAATAGGTTCTCGTGGAAGGCGGTGCTATAAAGGTAAAATCCACATCGATTTGGTTGCAGGCCGTATAGGGCGGCGGATAGTTGATTTTCGTATAGCTGTAAGGATCATACACATGCACTACGCTGGTGGCAGAATCAAGGCAGCCGCCATAACCCACCAGGTACAGCTTTACCGTATCTACGCCATAGCTGTTATAGAAATGCGTGGGGTTGAGCAGGTAAGAAAGACCTCCGTCGCCAAAATCCCACCAAAAGGATTCGTAATCCCTGCCCTGGAAAGTAAACTTCGTTTCCAGCGGCGGGCAGATGGTGGTGGTATCGGTTATGCCGAAAGCAGGCTTGGCTTTTTTGATGGTCACATATTTAACGTAGGTAACCGAATCGGAACAGCCATAGGCATCGGTGATCACCAGCTTGACCGAATAAACCGAATCGCCGCCGGTATAGGTATGCACCGGGTCTTGCGTGTTGGCCGTGCCGCCATCGCCAAAGTACCAGGTCCATGCTACCGGCGAGCCTTTTGACGTGTCTTTGAACGTCATGGGGCCGCCGGGGCAAAACAGGGTGGCATCGGTCATAAAGCCGGTAAGCGGCTTTGTAATATTTGCCGGCAGCTTAGCTGTATCGGCACAACCCTGGTTGTCTTTTACAATGAGCTCTACCGAATATACCCCCGCATTGGTGTAGGAATGCGTGCTGTTTTGCGTGGTGACCACGGCGCTGTTGTCGCCGAAGCTCCACGTCCACGAATTAATGATGCCCGAGCTGCTGGGAATAGACTGGTCGGTAAACTGCACGGTGCTTTTTAAACAGCCGCCGTTGTTGGAAATGGCAAAAGCCGCCTTCGGGCCTATCACCGTAATGGTTTTGGCGGGCAGGGAGCTTACGCAGCCGTGGATATCGGTGATGAAAAGTTGTACGCTATGGTTGCCGATAGTGCCAAATTTGGTTGTAAGGATGCCCGTAGCGGAAACGTCGTTGATAGATACGGGGCCGCCATCTACCAGCCAGGTATAGCTGTTTATATAGCTGACGTTGGCTGCCGGCGTGAATGTTACCGCCTGGCTGCGGCAGGGCGTTGTTGTATTGGGTGTAAAGTCGGGCGACTCTTTTACCAGCAATATGGCCCGGGTGAGGGTATCCGAGCAGGCGCCGTTGTTGACAATCATCCGCACACTATAGGTCTTCGGAAAATCTGTTGCCGTACCGGGAAAAACGGCCGTGGGTGATGCGATGAACTGCTGTGGTACCGAAGGATCGAAGTCCCATTGGTAGCTGATGGCCCCGTAGGCGGGATCGACCGTAGAGAGGTTGGTAAATTGAACGATGTTATTGTTGGGGCATTGCACGGCATAGTTATAATCTGCTACCGGCGGCAATATTTTTATAAAGTTCGGTTTTGTTGCCGTATCGGGGCACCCGTTGCTGATATTGATCATGGTAACGGTAAAGGTGCCCGTATCCGCATATTTATGCGGTACGGCCAGGAGGGCTGACGATTCACTCCCGTCACCAAACAGCCACTTTACTTCATCGCCCGGCGGTACCGAGGTATTGGTAAAGGTGACCACGGAAGAACGGCATACACTGGCCGGCGTCTTGGTAAAGTCGGGTGTCGAATGCAGGCCCACTTTTACCGCGTTGGGAATGGTAACGGTATTGGTGCAGCCATCGGTGGTGGTTATTGTCAGCTTAAGGGTATAATTGCCCGGGTTGGCATAGGTATGCGTGGGGTTGGCGCCTGTGGCGATATTACCCGCCCCGGCGGGGTCGCCAAAATCCCAGTCATAACTTACGATGCCGTCTATCTGTATCGACGACGAAACAGGGCTATAGGCAAAAGGCGCGCAGCCGCCGATGGGCGCATTCAACACCTTCGCTTCGGGCGGCAGTATCCACACAAAATCAGTTTTGGTCAGCGTATTCTGGCAGCCTTTGCTGTCGGTGATGGTAAGCGTGACCGAATATTTGCCTGCTGCGCCGTATGCATGCGAAGGATTTTTTACATTGGAGGTCCCGCCATCGCCAAAACTCCATGACCAGCTGGCCGCATCGGGCGATGTATCCACGAAAGACACCGTAAAAGGCTTACAGCTCGTGGTTTTGGGCGATGTAAAATTGATGTTCGGCGGCGTGCGCACGACAATATTTTTGATAAGCGAGTCGATGCAATTCGGGAACGTGGCCACCATCGTAACCGGGTAAACGCCGGGATTGGGATAGGTTTTTACCGCGTTGGCCTGGGTAGATTCGGTGCCGTCGCCAAAACGCCATATCACCGCCGTGGGGGCAGGAGTGGAGGTGTTCTGGAAATTGACCGGGCTGTTCTGGCATACCGAGTCGGGGGCATTGAACGAAGGCGTATTAGCCGCCAGCGTAATCGTTTTTTGTATGCTGCCCTGGCAGCCGTAATCGCTGCTGGTGGTGAGCTTGACCGTATAGGTACCGGCGGCGTTGTAAACGACCGGCGGATCTTTTTGCGTAGAGGTAGTAGCATTGCCGAAGTCCCAGTTATACGTAAGGTTGCCCGGGCCGCTGCTCTGGTCGCTGAAGCTAATGGGAAAGGGCGCGCGGCAAACAGCCGGGGTGGTATAAATAAAATCGGCTTTTACACCCGGTACGATGCGGATATAGCGCGAGCCGCCCGTACCGCCGGTACAGCCGGTACTGCTGGTCACGTTTAAAGACACATCATAAAATCCCGGGGTATTGAGCGTCAGGGAAGGGTTTTGCGCGGTGGAAGTGGTGCCGTCGCTGAATACCCAGGTCCATTTTACAATAGAGCCTGCGGCATCGGTGGAATGATCGGTAAACTGGAAAGTGGAAGGCGCACAGCCAATCGTGCTGTTAACCGTAAAAGATGCTATCGGCGAAGGGTTTACTGTAATGTAATTGGTTTTTGTGATGCCGGCCGGCCCATTGCCATTTCTTACCACGAGGGTGACCGAATAAACGCCCGGTGTGGAGTATACGACGGTCGGGTTTTGCAGGTTAGAGAGCGTGCCGTTGCCAAAATCCCAGTTCCAGAACTGGGGGCTGTTGGTGCTCTGGTCGGTAAAAGTAACCACCAGCGGCGCACAGCCGGATGTTTTCGATGCGGTAAAAGCGGCTACAGGCACTTGCGCGAGCAGGCGGGTAGAGATTAATAAAGACAGTGTGGCGTATAAAGCTATTCTCAACGGCTTCCTTTTATAGTTAGCAGATTGCCTTTTGCGGCAGGGTTTCAAAGGAATGCAGATTATATTTACCGAAGAAAATATCCTGCCAAAGTTAGCTTTTTAAAGGATAGGCTTAACGAATCAGGGCCAGGTTACCGGAATAAGTTAGTATCGCATTGTTTTCACACACTACTTCTACGAAATATACATACACATCGTTGGGTGCAGGGTTGTTTTTATAGGTGCCCGTCCAGCCTTTCGAGGCATCGTTTGCCTGGAAGTTGGTGGCCTCGTACACCGGTTCGCCCCAGCGGTTGAAAAGCCGCATGCTGCGAACGGTATACAAACCGGTGCCCCTCGGGTAAAACACATCGTTGTTGCCGTCGCCATTGGGTGAGAACGTATTGGGCAGGAACACATTACCGCTGTTGCACACCACGAATACCGTTATCTCGTCCTTGTTCACACATCCGCCCTGGTTAGTGACGGTAATATGGTAGGCGGTCGTTTGTTTGGGGCTGGCTACCGGGTTACTGCAATTGGTACAGCTCAGTCCCGTAGACGGCCGCCATTGTATATCGGTCACATCATCGCTCGTGCTCACTTTCATGCTGGTAGCCGAGCCCGCCGGCAGGGTTACATCGAGGCCTGCGTCGATGGTGGGAAACTCGTATACCATCACGTTTACATAGCTGGTATCAAAAAAGCATCCCGCGCTGTCGTACCCAATGACCCTGTAATTGGTGCTCCTGTCGGGTTTTGCCAGCGGCGTGGCCGAATGGCTGTTGTCGAGCCCCGTTGCCGGGGTCCATTCATACAGCTCGGCATTGCCGGCCTTCATTTTAAACGATTCGCCTTTGCAGAGCGTATCGCCGCGCCCCGTCATCATCTCAAACGGATGTTTTACCCGTATTAGTACAGTGTCGTCGTCTTTGCAGCCAAAAACCGTTTCGCCGTGCAGGTGATACAGGGTGTTGGAGTCGGGCGACGCCAGCGTGGTGGCGCAATTACCGCAGGAAAGCGATGCTGCCGGGCTCCACGTATACGTGTCGGCGCCGGTAGCTTTGAGCAGGGCGGTTTTCTTTTCACACATCACCGCGTCATTACCTGCATTCACCACCGGTTTGGGGTGGATGAAGACCGGTTCGCTGACCGTTGTTACGCAACCCGATGAATTGGTTACGTTTACTGCTACGGGGAATGTGCCGGCCAGCAGGTATTGTACCGGCTGGGGCGCCTGTGTGGCGGAAACGATGCCGTTGCCGAAATTCCACTGCCAGCTAAGGGCAGACGTGTCGGCAACGGTCACCATGCCGAATAGGTTAAGAGTGGCAGGGGCGCAGGCGCTTGAATCACCCCGAATCATTACCTGCGGGCTGGCTGCCACCTTAATATTGGTTGCCTGGCCGGACGTATTCGTACAGCCATTGAGCGTAGTTACTGTTAATTGTACCGGGTAGCTGCCGGTTACAGCATAAGCATGCACGGGAGCGGGGTCATAGCTCACGCTGCCGTCGCCAAAATGCCATTCGTAGCCGGTGATAAGATCATTGGTCAGCGAGGCATCGGTAAAGCTCACGATGCCGGCATCGCATACTAATTTCTTATCGTTGTCGAAGGCGGCGGTCACACCATAGATGCTGATGGTATCGCGTCCCGTAATGGGTACTTTACAACCCTGGGCATCTTCGAGTATCATTTTAGGTACATAAATACCCAGTGCGGTAAAGTTGTGGCTTACGGCCGTATTGGGCGTTTGCAGGGTATTGCCGTCGTTGAAATCCCAAATCAGCGAGGTGGTGTTGGCCGTTTGCGCGGTAAAGGATACCGTGCCGGGCGCGCAGGCCACCGTTTTATTGTAGGTAAAGGTGCCGGTAGGCCCTTTGATATCTATTTTACGCGACAGCGTATCTGTACAGCCGCCGGGGCTGGTTACCACCAGGCGGGCATAATAGGTGCCGGGATAGTTGTAATAGTGCACGGGGTTTTCCAGCTGTGCGCCGGTGCCATCGCCGAAATCCCAGTTCATTTGCCGGTAGTAGCTCGACTGGTTGGTAAACTTTACCACCAGCGGGGGACAGGTGCCGGCAGAATCACTCAGCAGGTACGACGATTGCGGCTGGTCGATATGAATGTACTGGAACAGCAGCATCGAGTCACGGCAGCCATATACGTCCTGGATGCGCATCTCCACATCGTAGGTGCCTGTATTGGCATAGGTATATACGGGGCTGGCGATGAAAGACCGGGTACCGTCGCCCATGCGCCAGTTATAAGTAAGCGCGTTGCCGGTAGAGTTATTGATGAAGTGAATGTTCTTGTTGTTGCAGCTCATGGTATCGGGGCTGTAGAACTCCGCTTTAGGGTCGCCGATGGCGATGGTATTCGACTTGCTGATGCTGTCGGAGCAACCCGAGGCATCGGTCACTTTCAGCGCTACGGTGTAAGTGCCGGCGGTTGTATAAGCATGATTGAAAGGCGGTGCGGTAAAGGTTTGGCTGCTGTTGTCGCCAAAGCTCCATTGCCAGCGCTGGATGGCATGCAATCCGTCGGTAGTGGTAGCGTCGCTGAATTTTATTTTGCCGCCTTTGTTGAGGCAGGCAGCGGCGTTTGCCGGGGTAAAGCCGGCGATGGGCCCGTTTACCCGCAGGTAATTGGGTTTGGTCATGGTATCGGTACAGCCGTTGATATCGAAAATAACAAACTGTACCGTATAAGCGCCCGCCTGGGAATAAGCTATTTTAATGCCCGCGCCGGTGGTATCGCCGCCGGTGGTATACCACCATTGGTAGCCCTGGACATTGGCGCTATTAAAGCCGGTGGGTTTTAAGGTAATCGAATCGCCCTTGCACACGCTGACGGAAGAAGCGGTAAAATCGGCTTTCTCGTCTATCACGCGGGCGGGGTATACGGTACTGTGCTGGCAGGTGCCGTCGCTCACGGTTAGCCGCACATTATAATTGCCCGGTGTGCTGAACACATGCACGGGATTGCTGGCGGTGCTGGTGCTGCCATCGCCGAAATTCCAGCTCCAGCTGGTGGCGCCAATGGCGTAATTGCTGAAAGTATATTCATAGGGCGTATGGCAATCGGCGCCTACGCCAATGCGGGCGATGGGCGCTTTGATATGCACGATGTGCGATATGTCAACGGTATCGGCGCAGCCATAGTTGCTGGCTATCAGCCGCACGCTGAAATAACCGGTATCGTTGTACAGGTGCGCAGGGTTGTGGCTGGTATCGGAAGATCCGTCGCCAAACAGCCAGAGCCAGCTGGTTACATTGCCGGTGCTGTTATCGGTAAAATGGATGGGCGTTTCGGCGCAGGCATCCGGGGGCAGCGCTGCAAAGGCGGCCGTTGGTTTCTGCCCGGCCAGTACGGCATTGGGCCAGCTGATGGTGCCCGAGCAGCCATCGGCCGTGGTATACGTAAGCTGCACGGTATAGATTCCCTGGGCAGTGTATGTATGCACCGGGAATTGCAGGTTCGAGGTACCGCCATCGCCAAAATCCCAGTGGTAGCTGGTAATGGACACCACCGACGATACGGCGTATACAGGTGTATAATTCAGCGGCAGGCAGCCTTTGAACGGACTGCTTTTGAGCTGCACGCTTACGGGCTGTATGCGGATATAGTGAAATGATTTGAGCGTATCGAAACAGCCGGTGCTGTTGGTTACCACCAGCGATACGGTATAATCGCCCTCCTGCTGGTAAGTATGCGAGGGGTTTTGCGCGGCAGAAGTGCTGCCATCGCCAAACAGCCATTGATAGGTTTTGCCGGCGCTGCCGGTATTGGTAAACTGCACGGTAAACGGCGCCTTGCAGGAGGCGGTTTTATTAGCGGTAAAGCTGATAACGGGTTTGCTTACCACGGTAATTAGTTTCAGGGCCGTATCGCGGCAGCTGCCAAAATCGGCCACCAGGCGTACAGAATCCGTGCCGGGTATATTGTATTGTTTAACGGGGTTGGTATCGGTGCTCATGGTCTGGTCGCCAAAGCTCCAGAGATAGCTGCCGGCCGTTGGCTGTGTGGTATTGGTAAACCGGAAGGCAACGCCCTGGCAAACACTGTCGGGCGCTGATATCCCTGCCCGCGCCATGCCTACGATGATGGCGTCTTTTTTTATGAGCGTATCGGTACAGCCCTTATCATTTGTCACCACCAGCCGGGTGGTATACAGGCCGGCGGTTGCATAGGCGTTGGTGGGATGAACGAAGGAAGACGTATGGCCGTCGCCGAAAGTCCACTGGTAGCTCAGCGTGCCGGTGCCCGTGCTGCTGTTGGTAAAGTTGACCAGCGCCGGCGGTTTACAGATATTGGTGTTTACAAACGTGAAACCGGCTTTTACGCCGTCGTTGATCTTTATGTATTGTTGTTTTGACAGCGTGCTGGTACAGCCGGTGCTGTTGGTAATACGAAGGATGATGTTATAGTTGCCGCCCGCGGTGTATACATGCGAGGGGTTTTGCAGGGAAGAAATGGTGCCATCGCCCAAATCCCATTCCCATTTGATGATGCTGCCTTCCTGGGCCAGGCTCTGGTCGGTAAACTGTATGTTGAGCGGGTAGCAGCCCGTGGTATCGGATGCCTTAAATTGCGGTTTGGGGAGGGCATTGACCGTTATATAGCTTGTCTTTACGATAGAATCGGCCAGGTTGCCGTTTTTAACGACTAGTTTAATGGTGTATTTGCCGGGGGTAAAATAAGTAGCCGAAGGATGCTGCAGGTAAGAAATGGTACCATTGCCCAGGTCCCATTTCCAATAGACCGGGTTACCGGTGCTTTGGTCGTGGAAGCTCACAAAGAGCGGGGCACAGCCGCCCGAAGGGCTGGCGTTGAAGTCTGCGTGTACCTGGGTAAAGGCCGTTTGACCGGCTATTACGCATAGGAACAGACATAGTATGGCACGACGCATGGATGGCGTCTTTTTCGTCTTCATTATGATACCTGGATTGGGGGTGATTCAAAGGGATATCAAAGCAATAACGTATGTTTAATATTTAAGGTATGTAGGTACGGGGCAAGTTTCCATGCCTACAGGTTTCCCTTTAAATAAAAAACAACGGACTTTGACACTGTTTCTGTCATTGGGAAAACCCGGTAAAAAATGCACCGGGAGCTTAGCGGGCAGGTTATTGGCTGGATATGGACGGGTGGTGGATAATGGATGCCCGCTTTCTGGAATACTATTTTTGTAGTACAGGACTGTTTCCCGCTGCAAGCTTACATAAAATCCACGGCTGTCACGGCATGCAGGGGCCGCCATTTTGGCTGCCTGCACAGGGTCTAAGCGGGATGTCCCCCATTTGTCCCCCTTGTAGTAAGGGTTTTTATGGAGTTGTAGTTGGGTATGGAGGGGCTGTAGTTGGTGGATGTTCGTTGTTCGATGTCCGTTGCCCCGCGCACTCGCCAGAGGCGGGACGAGTGGCGCGGATGGTGCGCGGCAAGCCTACCGCAGCAGCATCACATTGCCGGAATACAGCATCGTTTGTCCCGTGGTGCATATTACTTCAATCGTATATACATATACATCTGATGGCGCCGGTTTGCCCTTATGGGTGCCGTCCCAGCCTGTGGATGCATCGTTGGCATGGAAGGCGAGGCGCTCGAATATCATCTCGCCCCAGCGGTTGAAGAGGCGGAAATTTTTGATGGTATAGAGGCCGCGGCCGCGGGGATAGAAGTAATCGTTCTGCCCGTCGCCGTTGGGCGAGAAGGTATTGGGCATGAAAATATTGGCGTTGTTGCAAAACACAAACAAGGCAATATTATCCCGGGCAATGCAACCGCCCTGGTTGATCACCTCCGCCCGGTAAGTAGTGTTTTGCAGGGGCTTGGCCAGCGGGTTAAAGCAGGTATTGCAGTCAAGGCCCGCCGAAGGCTGCCATTTGATGGCCACCACGTCCGACGACAGGTTGGGTTTGAGCACCACCGAATCGCCGGCCGATACATGGATATCCTGCCCCAGGTCGACGCTGGGATAAGAATACACCACAAAAGGAATATAGGCCGTATCCGAAAAACAATGGCTGCTGTCCCAGCCCACCACGCGGTATACCTGGCTGGTAACGGGGGTGGCGACGGGATTGCTCACGGCATCGTTGCTAAGACCATAATTGGGTGTCCACTGGTAAAGCTCTGCGCCGCTGGCGCTGAGCTGGCGGAAGTTGCCCACGCAAATGGTATCTGCCGGCCCCGTCTGTATCCTGAAAGGTTGTTTTACTTTGATGCGCACCGAATCGCTGCCGGCGCAGCCGTATTGCGTTTGCCCGTACAGGTAATAAGTGGTATTCACGGTGGGCGCCGCCAGGGTGGTAGCGCAGCTGATGCAGGAAAGATCCGTCTCCGGTTTCCAGTCGTACTGGTCGGCGCCGCTGGCCTGCAGCGTGGCGGTGCTGTTACGGCATATGGTGGCATCCTGCCGGGCTTTTACCACCGGCATGGGATAGCTGTGCACGGTGCGCAGGACCGTATCCACGCAACCGGTGGAATTGGTGCCTGTCATGGTAACGAGGTAATCGCCCGGCACGGGATAGTTGACCGCCGCCGGGTTTTGCAGCTGCGAGGCGGGGGCGCCGTTGCCAAAATCCCATTTCCATTGCAGCGCCGAGGTATCGGGCACAAGGATGGTAGCGGCAAACTGCAGCAGGGCGGGCGCGCATTTGCCCAGGTCGCCCGTAATATCCAGTTGCGGGCTCCGCACTATTTTAATGGGTTCCGGCAGGCGGGCGGTATCCACGCAGCCCAGCGAGGTTTTCACTATCAGCTGTATGGGATACAGGCCGCTCACGGGGTATTCGTGGGTAGGGTTTTGCAGGGCGGAGCCGCCGCCGTCGCCAAAGTCCCACTCGTAGCTGATCACCGGCTCGTTGGCCTTCGACGAATCGGTAAACCGCACCAGGCCGCTGTCGCACAATACCGGCGGGGTGGCGCCGAAATTTGCGTTTACGCCGTATACCTGTATGGTATCGGGGCCGGGATAGGGCACGCGGCAGCCGCCGGGATCGGTCAATATCATTTTAGGCAGGTAATTGCCGATGCGTATATAGATATGCGTCAGTATAGAGTCGCCGGTAGCTACTACGGTGCCATCGCCAAAATCCCAGGTAAAGCTGGCAATGTCTTTGGTGGTGCCGGTGAAGTGAACGGTATCCGGGCTGCAGCTGATGGGATTATCGTAGGTAAAGCTGCCCTGCGGCCCGCGTATGACCAGCTGGTGGTACGATACGTCGGTACATCCGCCGGGGCTGGTTACCGTTAGCTGCGCCTGGTAGGTGCCGGGAAACGAATAAAAGTGCCTGGGATTGCTGAGGGCGGTGCGGGTGCCGTCGCCAAAATCCCACATATAGCTGGTATAGTGGTCCGATTGATTGGTGAAGTTCACCACCAGCGGCGGGCAGGTGGCTTCCGAATCGCTGATGGCGAATGCCGACCGCGGGTTAAAGATGCCGATGTACTGGCCGGCGCTGATGCTGTCGATGCAACCGTAGCGGTCGGTAGCCGTGAGCTTGATGGTAAAGGTTCCTTCAATGGTATAGTTATGTATGGGGTTGAGCGCCGACGAGGTTTGCCCGTCGCCAAAATCCCAGGTATAGCTGGTAGGCGTGTTGGACGCCGTTTGGTTGACAAAATGAACAGGCCCGTTTACGCATGACAGGGTATCGGGCGTGCTGAACAGGGGTGAGGGTTTGGATATCAATACCGACCTGGGTTTGGTAATGCTGTCGGTACATCCCATACCATCGGTCACCACCAGGGTCACATTGTACTGCCCGGCCCTGTTGTAGGTATGCTCATAAGGAGGTGCGGTGAGCGTATCGCTGGTGCCATCGCCGTATTTCCATCTCCATTGCACAATGGGGTTACTGCCGTCGGGTACGGAGGCATCGGTAAACACCACCGGTGTAAAGGCGCAGATGCCGGTGGCCGGAACGGTAAACCCCGCCACGGGACCATTGGCCTGTATATACAGGGGCTTGAGCAGGCTGCTGGTACAGTTGTTTACATCGGTGATGGTAAGCGTTACATCGAATTGTCCCGATTGCCTGTAGGTATATGATATCGTGCTGCCGCCGTTGATGATATTGCCATCGCCAAAATCCCATCGGTACCGCGTGATATTGGCGGGGGTGGTATTGAGGGCGGTGAATGTTTGCGCCGTATTGCGGCATACAACGGTATTGAGCGCGGCGAAGTCGGCCGTTTCATTGGTGATGCGCACGGTTTGCTGCGTGGTATGCTCACAGGTATCGTTGCGCACGGTGAGCGTTACGTTATACGTGCCCACGGCAGCATATACATGCATAGGGTCCTGGAGTATGGAGGTATTGCCATCGCCAAAATCCCATGACCACGACAGCGCGCCGATGGAGCGGTCGCGAAACCAGCGCGTAAAGGGCGTGGCGCAGTCCATCGAATCGATAAAGCGGGCTATCGGCGGTTTGATGTACACAAAGTTGGGCATGACCAGCGTAGCCGGGCAACCGTTGTTGTATACCGTGAGCGTTACGGTAAACCAGCCGGTATCGCCATAGCGGTGGGCGGGGTTTTGGGCGCCGGAGCTGGTGCCGTCGCCAAACTGCCATAGCCAGCGGTCGATGGTGCCGGTGCTCTGGTCGGTAAACTGGATGGCCTGGTAAGCGCAGGCGATGCGCGGCGTGGCATTGAATGCCGGAACGGCCGGCGTGCCCACCCTGATGGCCATAGGTACAACGGTAGAATCGATACAGCCGCCGGCAGTAGTGTATACTAATTTGACGGTATAGGTGCCGGGGGTGATATATATGTTCGTGGGGCTGGGGCCGGTAGCCGTATTGCCATCGCCGAAGTCCCATGTATAGCTGGTGATAATATCGCCGGTCAGCACGGTAAACAAAGGCGAGAAGCTATAAGGTACGCAGCCTTCCTGCGGCGTATTGGTGATGGTTACCCGCGGACGGGCTATCTGTACAAACCGGGGTTTAACCAGCGTATCGGTACAGCCCGCGGCATTGGTCACAATAAGGGTGACATCAAAGCTGCCAAACTGGTTGTAGGTGATGACGGGGTTGGGGCTGGTGGACGTTTGCCCGTCGCCGAACAGCCATCTGTAACTAACGGCATTGACGGCATTGCTGGTAAAAGTTACGGTGAGCGGCGTTTTACAGCCGGTGGTGTTGACGGCGCTGAAATCTGATTGGGGTTTTTGCAGCACGGTCACCGGCAGGGTGATTGAATCCTTACAGGTGCCAAAATCACTTACCAGCTTGACCGGGAACATCCCCGCCGAGCCGAACACCTTTACGGGGTTTAGCTGGTTGGAAAAGCTGCCGTCGCCAAAATCCCAGCGTGCGCCCGCGGGCATGGGGCCCGACGTATTGGTAAAGGGAATGCCTGCGCCCATACATACGGGGCTGCCGGCGGTGAAGCCGGCGCTTACGGTGCCCAGCACGATGGCCTGCTGCTTTACGATAACGTCGGTACAGCCGGAACTGTTTCTTACGGTGAGCGTGACTGTATAATTCCCCGCAGCCGTATAGCTGTGGGTGGGGTTGGTGGCGGCGGAGGTTTGCCCGTCGCCAAAATCCCAGGTATAGCTCAGCGTGCCCAGGCCCGTGCTCGCATTGTTGAACGATACTGCGGCGGGCGGGCGGCAACTGTTGGGCGTGGTAAAGTTGAAATCGGCGATAACGCCGCTGTTGATTTGTATATAAACAGGTTTTGTAAGCGTGCTGGTACAGCCGTCGCTATTGGTGGCCTGCAGCGATACGTTGTAGCTGCCCTGGGCCATATAGGTATGGCCGGGATTGGCCACCGAATCCACCTGCCCGTCGCCAAAATCCCATAACCACGACACGATGCTGCCGTTGGGCGTGGTGGCCTGGTCGGTAAACGATACGGGCAAGGGAAAGCAACCCGTGGTTTGCGAGGCATCGAAGTTAATAGTAGGGGTGGCGAATACGGTGATAAGATTGGTTTGGGTCACTACATTGCTGCCGCCGGAATTGGTGGCGGTGAGCTGCACGGTATAGGTGCCGGGCGACAGGTAAGTGGCGGCCGGGTTTTGCTGTGTGGAGGTATTGCCATTGCCCAAATCCCATAACCACGACGTGGGGGCGCCGGCAGACATATCGGTAAAATGTACGACAAGGGGAGCGCAGCCCTGCACGGTATCGGCCTTGAAAGCGGCCTGCGGCTGCGCAATAGCTGCTACAGCAGCCAATAACAGCAGCCCGCCTGTGAGCAGCAGTGGCATGAAGAGAGAACCCGCTTTCTTCATAGGGTTACAGATAGTAATTTTCCCTGCGGGAAAACCAGTTTTTTTAATAGGATTTCGTATTAATACGATTGTTGCGTTTCTACCAGGGCTAGAACGCGGGGCCGGACCGGATTAGTATTTATTTACAAATGATAATCTAACGCAGCAGCATGATGTTGCCGCCATAGTTCATCTGGGCGCCGTTTTCGCATACCACCCCAATGGTATACACGTAAACCTCCGGCGGTGCGGGCTTGCCGTTGTGCTGCCCGTTCCATCCCATATGTTCTTCGTTGGGCCGGAAGCCGCTGCGCTCGAATACTACCTCGCCCCAGCGGTTAAAGATGCGCAGGGTTTTGATGGTAAACAGCCCGCGCCCGCGGGGATAGAAATAATCATTTTGCCCGTCGCCGTTGGGCGAGAAGAGGTCGGGCATAAAAAGATTGGCATTATCGCAGAAAACAAAGAGGGTCATTTTATCCTGGCCTATGCAGCCGCCCTCGTTGGTGGCGTACACGGTATAGGTAATGGTTTGCCGGGGCGAAGCTACCGGCGTGGTGCAATTGCTGCAGCTCAGGCCGGTGGCCGGCTGCCATTTGATATTGGTGACATCGGGCGAGAGACTGGCATGCAGGCTCACCGAATTGCCGACCGATAAATGAATATCCGGCCCCAGGTCCACCACCGGTATCGGGTATACGGTAACAGGCACAAAAGCCGTATCGAAAAAGCAGTTGTGATTGTCATGGCCCACAACGCGGTATAGCTGCGAGCTGGCTGGTTTTGCCACGGGATTGCTCACCTGGCTGTTGCTGAGGCCGGTGGCGGGCGACCACAGGTATAGCTCTGCGCCGCTGGCATTGAGCTGCCATGATTCGCCCACGCAGAGCGTATCGCCCGGTTCCATGCGCAGCCGGAAAGGCTGTTTTACTTCTATATGGATTGAATCGGCGGCCGTACAGCCGTATTGCGTTTGTCCCTGCAGGTAATACATGGTGGTGGCCGTGGGCGCTGCCTGCGTGGTGGCGCAGTTGGCGCAGCTGAGCCCGGTAGCAGGCTGCCAGCTGTATTGCGCCGCCCCGCTGGCCTGCAGCATGGTATTGTTGTTAAGGCATATCACGGTGTTGGCGCCGGCCCTTACCACGGGTATGGGATAGCTTTCCACCGTTTTATTGATGGTATCGCGGCAGCCGGTGGAATTGGTAGCGATGAGCAGTACGGTATAGCTGCCCGCTGTGTTATAGGTAGCGCTGGTGTTTTGTTGGGTAGCCGAAGCGCCGTTGCCCAAATCCCATTTCCATTGCAGGGCCGATGTATCGGGCCGCAGCAGGACGGCGTTGAATTGCAATAGGGCCGGCGTGCATTTGCCCGTATCGCCGGCAATGGCCAGCAGCGGGCTTTGCACAATCTTAATGGGCTGGGGCAGGAGCGCCGTATCGGTGCAACCGAGTTTCGTGGTCACGATCAGCTGTACGGGATAATGACCGTTGGCAGTATAGAAATGCGCCGGGTGCTGTGTAACCGAAAAAGCGCCATCGCCAAAATCCCAGCGATAGCCCGTTACCAGGTCGCTGGCCTTCGAAGAATCGGTGAAGCTTACCAGCCCGCTGTCGCACAGCACCTGCTGCCGGCTGCCAAACAAGGCATCGACGCCGTATACCTGTATGGTATCGGGGCCGGGAAAAGGCACGCGGCAGCCACCGGGATCAGTCAGTATCATCCTGGGCAGGTAATTGCCGATGCGCGTATACATATGGGTAAGGATAGAGTCGCCGCTGGAAACAACGATGCCATCGCCGAAATCCC
>Ga0307508_10000993_pt1 | contig 32982 bp, 23 predicted proteins | sample 9_EM_MG_FD_203089 | JGI IMG/M metagenome (GOLD analysis project Ga0307508, IMG submission 203089) | Populus trichocarpa ectomycorrhiza microbial communities from riparian zone in the Pacific Northwest, United States - 9_EM | ecosystem: Host-associated > Plants > Roots > Unclassified | place...
TTTTCTCCGGACGGCACGATGGTCGCGATCTCAGGAGATGGCCGAGATCTGGTCGCGGCTGACGGAGGCGAGCTATTGTTCCGGCCCGCGGTGCCAGTTGACGCGGGCCCCGAAGGCTGCAGTCAGGCGTACCTCAATTTTTCGCACGACGGGCACTACTTGGCGGGCGGAGGCTACCGCTATGTGGTGGACGTTTTCGAGACGTCGGGCCACGCGAAAGAAGCGGCGCTACCGTCCCAGAGCTGCAACTCGTCGGCCGCCTTCTCACCCGACGACAGCCTGATCGCCACTAGTACGCCAGAGCTTTACCGCAGTGCAGACTTCAGCCGGGTCTGGCCGGCCGAGGTCCCTCAAGAGGCGACCGACGCAGGCGTTTGGGCCAAGGCTGTGGAATTCTCGCCCAACGGAAAAGAGTTGCTCGTCTCAAGATGTTCGCTAGCAGCGCGCAGTGCGACCCGAATGGAGTGCCAGCACGCGTTGTACGACGTGGTGAACGGTGACCTCTTGGATGCGCTACCCAGCAAGAGCCCGGGGTTCGCGGTGTTCTCACCGAGCGGCGAACAGGTGTTGGTTGGTAACTTGGTGCTCGATCGCAACGGCGCCGACCCCCAGTCGTTGTGGCCCGACTTCGCCAACGAGCTGGAAGCCTACGCGTTTACGCCGCATGGCGACATCATAGCGGCCAGCTCTGGCGGCGTTCTGCACCGTTTTTGCGTCACCCACTGATGGCACGCCCGGCACGGCGCCTGCCCACGTGGCGGCGCCTGCCGCGCAAGGTCAGCAAACTGCCGAGGGACAGCAGGAGGGCGGTGGTTGCTCCACCGGGCGACTTTCCGACCCCCAGCGCACAGCTGGGGGCCGGGTCGTTGGCGGAGGCCACGCCGGAAGCCAAGGGCTTCATGTCGTCATCCTGCGTGTTGTCAGCAAAGGAGATGGGCGTACCGCCCTTGGCCTCGAGGGTCGTCAGCTGGGAGCCCGACGTCGCCGACAACCGAAAGCGTTGTGAGGCTGCGCTGCTGCAGTCACGTAGTTCGAGGTTGGACTCGCTTGCCAGGTTGTTGCCTTCCACGTCCAGGCAACGACCGGAGGCGGCGTTGCGCAGGGTGTATGTGCCGCCCGTACCGGTCGTGTAGAGTTGCCAGCGATCGAGATTGCTCGACTGGCAGGTCTTGAGCTCCACGTTGGAGCCGTCGGCCGTGCCGGTGGCGTGCGCGCACTTCTGGCTTTGGTGATGAGCGATGCGCACCAGCCCCGACCCCAAGCTGGTCAAGTCGAACTGCTGCGCTGGCGTCGTGTTGCAAGTGAATTGATCGATGCGCGTGCCGTCGGTCTCTTGGGCATGCCACACGTCCATGCACAGATTGCTGTTGACGTTGCGCACCTCGGCCTGGCCCGTAACGATCGCGCTAGCGACGGGATTGGTGAAGGGCGAAAGTTGCCGACCCGGAATGACCTCGCTCGGAACGTTGCCGCTCTGACCGGGCAGGCGCCAGCCGACCTCGAGGTGGTCGCTGCCACTGCTCTCCTTCAACAGCGCTTCGATGTAGTAGCGCTGCCCCGCCACCAGCTGCACGTCCTGCGATTGTTGAGTCGAGTATTTGTTCCACTCGTACTGGCCTGTGTAAGCGTTGTTGTAAGCGATCTGGCTCTTATTTTCGGGGCCGCCGGACTGCGCCAGGTACAGTGCGGCGCTGTCGTCACCCGCGACCCAGAAGCGATACGCGCCCGTGGTGGGTGCCGTTAGCCAGCCCCGCATCCGAATGCCGTAGTTGTCGCCCATGTTGGCCTGCGCCTCGAAGAGCGTGCGGCTTTCTACGGAGCTTGGAGTCGTGCTGAGCGGAATAGTCGAGACGCCGCTGCCGCCGATGTTCAGCCACTTAGCTAGCTCGATGGAGCCGTCACCGCGTGGAACGAAGGGCGCCGAAAAGGCGAGTGGCACGATCGCGCTCGGCACACTGCCGGATTGACCCGGCTTGAGCCAGCCGACCGAAACGTTGTCACTGCCAGAGCTCTCTTTGAGCACGGCCTCGATGTAGTAGCTGACGCCTGCAGTCAGCGTCACGGCCGCAGAACGCTGCGTCGCAAACTTGGTCCACTCGCGAAAGCCCGTGTAGCTGGTGTGGTAGGCGATCCGCGTCTTGTGTGCGGATGAGCTGTCGGTGCTCAAATACAGGGTCACGTTGTCGTCGCCCGCGATGAAGAAAGTGTAGCTGCCGCTCGTTGGCGCTACCAGCAGGCCAGCGATGCGCAAGCCGTAGTTGTCGCCCACGTTCTGCGGTGCCTCGAGGGTTGGCAGCAGTTGACTAAAGTCAGCCGTGCCATCCGAGGGCACGCTGGACGTGGCGGATCCCGGCAGGTTGTTGAAGCGCATCATCGTCGGAACGGGCTCGACCGCACCGAGCGAGCAACTCGTCGCCGTGGGGCGGGCGAGCACGCGTTGATCGGTGAGCGGGCACGCGCTGGCCAGTGCGACGTTGGAGGCGCCGCTGCCGAAGGCCGCGATGGCGCCGCTCCCGATGCCGAGATTTTGGCTGCACTCGCCGACTGGAACCTGATCACATAGCTGCATGATGCAGGCGGTTGACCCCTCCGCACCTGGGTCGCACGTGAACACGGAACAAGTTCCGCCTCCAAAGCCCTGAACGCAGTCAGAGTGGCCCTTGCAGCTGGCGCCGACGTTCCCGATCGTGCACACGCCAGTGACCGGAGGGTCTATCGGCAGGTCGGCCAAGATGGGGTCCTTGGCTTGCTGCGGCGTGCCAATCAAAACGTTGTCAGGAGCGCCCAGCTGCTGACAGGTACCGCCGCCCTTACCGATGAAGTTATGGCCTGCCGTCACGGTCGGGGTGCTTTCGATCACGCAGTCTGGCAGGTCATGGCTCGCCCCGATGTTCCTGGCGATCAGGTTGCCGTAGGCCGTTAGCCTCGAAGCTGAAGCGTAGAGGCCCGGAGCGTTCGCGCCCATGACCGCCTCCGCGGTGTCCGTCTGATTGCCCGCGATGGTGTTGAAGCGGAGCGTGGCGTCTGTTTGGCTCGTGAGGGCGAGACCGCAACCGCTCTGCGCGCAGCGGTTGCCGCTGAACGTGCTGTTGAGAATGACGGCGCTGCCGCCAGTGACTGCAACGCCACCCCCGGTATCGCCGACGTTGGCGACCGCAGCGGAGCTTTCGAATCGAAACACCGAATCTGCGGTGGAAATTGCTCCGCCGTGCGAGTTAAGGGCAGCGTGCATGTCGTGGTTGTAGCGGAACAGGCTGTTACGAATGTCGAGAATGCCGCTGTTGACCTGGATCGCTCCGCCCTGCTGATTGGTCTCGTTGTCCTCGAACACCGAGTTGTCGATATTGAGCTGCGCCCCCATCGTGTGGGACGCGATGCTTCCCAACTGCTACCTGGCAAAACCAGAAACGTCCCCCATGCGAGTGGCTGCGGTGGAGTAGTCGAAAGTCGTGCGTCTCGCCTGCGCTCGGCTAGTTACCAGTAGTAGTCGCCCACAACCTGCATCGCGATCGCTTGCGCGGCTAGCGTAGTGGCGAGCATCTGCCATTGTCCGGGGGCGAGGGTTCGATCGCCCCCGGACAGGGTGGCAAGCGGTAACGCGAGTGTCGGGAGCACGAATAGGCAGGCGCGCGCCGTTTCGCCGGTCTTGAACGCGCCGGTCAGAAACATCAGGCCTAGAACCAACGCAGAGCTGACCGATAACAGCGCTAGCTGGTCTTGTTTCGGGCGGGCGCCGAGCCCACGTGCCCAAGCTACAAGGAGCAACGGACCCGCGAATAGGCAGATCTCCGCGACGTCCTCCAAGCGAGTGAACAGGTAGGAGCCGGGGTTCCGAAATAGAGCAAAGCCGCCGGGGTTTTCGTAGTGCGCGGCGGTGAGCAGCGACGCTAGCCACTGAAAATTGGTAGCCAACCCGACTGCTCCCGACACGAGCGCGCTCAGACCTGCCACGACGAGGAAGGTGCGGGCAGTGCGGCGCACGACGACGTCGTAGGCTGCCAGCACGGGGAACAGCAGGAGCGACGCGAAGCTCAAAGACATCGTCAGCGTGAGCAGAAGCAACGTGCCGCTGTAGCGCACGACGCTTGCACGATGCACGAAGCAATACAGGGTACCGATGCAGGTAGCGCAAATCACAGCGTCGAGCGACGAGATGAAGTAGACCTGGATCGCTGGCGCGAACGCCAGCACCAGAACAACGAGGCCCGCCGCTTGGTGTCCGGCTCGCGGGCAGACGATGCCGTAGGTAAACGCAAGCACGGCCGCGAAGGACGCAACTCCGAGGGCCAGCGAAATCACTCCCGGGCTCCGGGTGATTTGCAGAAGCGCGTAGTACAGCAAGACGGCGCCTGGAGGGTGCGTGCGGCTATGGGTTCGGAGCGTGAGTTGACGATCGTTGAAGTGGTACAGAAAATTCGCTGCGCTCCGAATCGCCTTCGCATCGGCGAAATACATCTGCGGTCCGGCCGTGGGGAGCACGTAGCCGGATCTCCAACCGTACAAAAGGTTCGTCGTCACGAGCACCGTCAGCGCGACCACCGCCACGGACTTGACTGACAGGCGGCCTCGCACCGCAAGATGGATGGCGCCCGCCGCGGCGCTCAACAGCCCCAGTGCCGACAGCAAGACAAGGAAGGTCGGCGCCCGTGCGTCGTAGACACTGATGGGGAAATGCGGGGGATCATCAATGTGGTGTACCAGCACGTGAAAGACTTCAGCGCAGGTTGCTAGGGCCCATAGCATCGCCGCCAACAAGGCCCAGAGCAGCGCCGTGCGCTTGCATGAGAAGGGCCTGGGGTCCGTTAGCAGTCGGCTTAGGGCACGGCCCGCCCGGTCGCGCCACTCTCGTTTCATCAACGCCACGAGCGCGAGCGCCGTGGCTAGCGACGCCGACAATAGGTGCTGCCAGATGGACAAGCCGTCGGTGAGACGCGGCAGCGAAGAGATCGAGTAGACCGTGCTCGATTCTCGAATGCCCTCGAGCAACGTAGAATCGCCCAGCCCGGTTACTGACGCCGCGACAATGCGCGCCGACGGGTCCGGGCTAAGCAGCTCGATCCTCGCGGCCGTGGTCCGAAACCGGACCTTCAACGAATAAGTCTTCGACGCCGGCGAGACCGCGCAGCTCAGCGCGTCCCCGTCGTAAAACCCTCGACCCACGTCAGGGTAGACCTTCAGCCTGCCGGCCCCGCTGCTTTCTGTCTCGACCTCGATTGAGCGAGTCTGCGGAATGAAGAGCAGCCGTAGCGTCACAAGATAGAGCAGCCCCGCCGCTGTCAGCGTCAATGCGGCGAGAAATGCCCTGGACCAGGTGGCGTGCTTCAGCAACGCGATGCTAGTCGAGAGAGCTCGTCAGTCCAACGCGGACGCGGCGGGCATGGGCCCGACCGGGAGCAAAGAAGGCCCAGTCGGGTTCGCTGCGCCGCGGCAGCTGGGCAGCGAAACCCGGCGTCAACCCGGACTACGAGAGCCCGGGGGACCTGCGAAGCCGATGACGCGACCGCCGGGTCTCGTTCAAGGCGATGCGGCCCAGGCCGCGAACCCGGCCTATGCAAAAGAGACGGGCGCGGGAGCGGGGGAAAGGGAAGGGGAAGGCGTGGGGGCGGGCGAGGGCGCGAGGCTGAGAGCGGGCGAGAATGAAGGCGCGTACCGCGCGGTTGCCGCAAGTCGAGGGGTGGCGGCAAACCGTCCGGTTGCTGCGAGCCGCTCGGTTGCGGTATGCCGCCCGGTTACCGCAGGTGCTGGGCTCTCGAGCGCTCATCACCTTTACGGAGATAAGCTCGCGCGCAGCGCGAGCTTGGATCGCCCTCAACAGTCCTTGGCAGACCAGATCACGATCGGCGCATGAGGCAACGACCCAGAATAACCGGCCGGACGGGCGCCGATCCCGCTTCAGTCCGCGAAGGTGGCAGGGCGCTTGGGCAAGGCACGGAGGAAAACAAAACCCGCACGCGCAGCAGCCCAGGTGGACTGGGAGACAGGCACGCCGTGCTCAAGACCTAAGTCAACCATCGGGGCGGCGAAAGCCGCCCCGATGGTGGAGCCAAGCGGGATCGAACCGCTGACCTCCTGACTGCCAGTCAGGCGCTCTCCCAGCTGAGCTATGGCCCCGGGAAAGGGACGGCGGAGCTAACACGGAAGAACTAGCCCCGCCAGGAATTTCACACCGGCGCGCCGCGCGGTTTCACCTGGGCGTCATGGCCGAACGGCTGGCTGCGGCGAGCCGGGCGGATTTGGCGGGGCGCCGCGCAGCGCCGGATTCGGATTGGGGGCGCTGGGGTTCGGGGGACCGCCGGGGTTGGCGGGTGGTGGTGCAGCAGTGGCGCTGACGTCGGCGCTCGGTACTGCCGTGAGCTCGGCGGTGGTCTTGTTATCCGGACGGGTTGCAATGAACAGGATTCCGGCAGTCAGGAAAAGACCGATGCCGAGCAGCGTGAGCCATAGCGGGGTCGCCGGCTCTTCTAGCGGCGGCGGCGCGTGATGATCATCGTCGTGATCGTGCCCGTCGTCGCCGTGCGCTTCGTCGTGTGCGTCGCCGTGACCGCTCATGCGTGGCTTATTTTCGGTTTTTTGCCGGAGGTCAAGCGGATCCCACTCGAACGGCGGCTTGACCCTTCTCCGGCCGGGGCCTTAGGGTAGGCCTCGCGGCGCGTTTTTGCTCGAAGACTGCCGCAGCCAGACGATGGCCACACCCCAACAGCGCTACAAGGTTCTAGAGAAGGTCGCTGCCGGGGGAATGGCGGAGGTGTACCGCGCCGAGAGCGCGGGGCTCGAGGGCTTCAAGAAGATCGTCGCCATCAAGCGCGTTCTGCCGCACCTGTCCGAGAAGAAGCAATTCATCGGCATGTTCTTGGACGAGGCGCGGGTCAGCGCCCACCTCTCGCACTCCAATTGCGTGCAGGTGTTCGATATCGGCGTCGGCGACAACACCTACTTCATCGTCATGGAGTACGTAGACGGCGCCGATCTCAAGGGCGTCATCGAGTACCGCCGCAAGCTGAATCAGCCCTTTCCAATCGAAGAAGCGTGCCTGATTTGTGTGCGCATCTGCGAGGGGCTGGCCTACGCGCACGAGCTCACCGACAGCAAGGGCGAGAGCCTGCACATCGTGCATCGCGATATGTCGCCGCCCAACGTGCTGATCACGCGCTTTGGCGAAGTGAAGATTGTGGACTTCGGCTTGGCCAAAGCCAATAGCCAGCTCGAGCGCAGCGAGCCCGGCATCATCAAGGGCAAGTTCAGCTACCTGTCGCCCGAGGCCGCCAAGGGTGGCACGGTCGACGCGCGCACCGACATTTTCGCGGTCGGCATCATCTTGTGGGAGCTGCTCGCTGGGCGCCGGCTGTTCATGGGCGAGAGTGATCTCGAGACCGTGCGCATGGTGCAAGCCGCGCGGGTGCCGTCGATCCGCGAGATCAACAAGAACGTCCCGCCCGAGCTCGAGCAAGTGCTGATGAAGGCGCTGACCGAAGATCCGGACAAGCGCTACCTGCGCGCTCGCGATTTCGGCGCGGCGCTGAACAAGCTGCTGTTCAAAATCGGCCGTAGCGTGTCGTCGTTCGAGATCGCCGAGCTGGTCGAGCCGATCCGGAAAGAGCGCGAGCAGAAGCGTCTGCGCGCCAAGCGCCAATCGATCATCGGCACGTTGATCGACGAAGCCATGCTCGAGTTCACGTCGATCGATACCGGAACCGATCGCAAGTCGAGCACGGGCGCCTCGGTCGTCGGCTCGTTGCCGCTCGAAATGGGCGGCTTCAACGCGCCCAACGACTGGGGCGAAGATCTCGGCAACCTCGGGCTTTCCAGGTCGCGCGAACGTGAGCAAGCCGGTGAGGCTTTCGAGATCGGCAACCTCGCCGCTTTGGAAGACGATCCGCTGTCGGGCCGCGTTCGTTCGTCGAGCTCGCCGACGCCGCCGAGCAGCGACGATGATTCCGAGCCGCCGCCGTCGCGCGCCGTCGAGTCACCGAAGCAGCTCTCGTCGGTCGCGCCGCCCGAGCCCTATCCTGAGCCGAAAGGCGGCAAAGGCGGGCTGGTGGCCGCGGTGCTCGTGTTTGTGCTGTTGGCCGCAGGCGCCGGCGCTTACTTTGGCGGCCTGATAGCGCGCTAAGTTGGTGCTGGCCGCATCTTCGCGGCGGAAGATGCGCGTTCGGGAGCAACCTTTGGAATTTTAGGCCGTGTTTGTGGTGGGGCTGCCCAGCTGGGCAGCCGCATAGCTGGGCAGCCATCCGCTGCCCGCCAGGAAGGCCGTTTTGGCGAGCGAGAATGACTTTGTATGCGAAGTCATTCCGGCGCGCGCAAAGCGCCAGCTCGTTTCCTACCGCAGAGCCGTCGCTGAGGGCGGCAAGAGCCGTTTTGGCGCGGGAGGGTGCTTCTCCCGCGAAGTCATTCCGGCGCGCGCCAAGGGCCGTTTTGGCGAGCCAGAATGACTTTGTATGCGAAGCCATTCGGGCGCGCGCGAAGGGCCGTTTTGGCGAGCGAGAATGAGTTTGTATGCGAAGTCATTCCGGCGCGCGCGAAGGGGCCGTTCTAGGGAGCGAGAATGAGTTTGTATGCGAAGTCATTCCGGCGCGCGCGAAGGGCACCCTGGCGGGTTGCACGAAGTGAGTGGCGGGGAGCAGTTAGCTGAGCGCTCGACCGCAGGGTCCTGAAGACCTCGTAAGGTGGGAAGCCGCGGGCTTACCCGTAAGTTGGGGGTGCCGAGCGATCGATGGGACCTTCAGCCGGCATGATGAAAGTCTTCATTGGCTGGCTAAAGGAAGTTTCGTTCCCGTGCTTCCAGTATTGGTGGAATGTGGGTCAACTGGCTGTTTTTCGCGGATGTTTCGTCTCGATTGCCGTTGGCATCGGGCGTGCAGAGCTCGGCAGGCCATCGTGAATTTCTGCACTGCGCGTCGTTTGAGAACTGCGTGGCGGCCCGCCGCCCTGCTCGCTCTGTCCATCAGCGTACTGCGGCCTAGCTCGGCCGCGGCGGCCGAAGGAAGCGCCGAGACGCCGGCCGACACGCGCGTTTCGGTCGCCGCCCTGCTACGTGAAAGCTCGCGGCTTCAGGCTTGGCTCGCTAGCCATAGCCCCGAGATTCGCGCGGCACGCGCGCGGCTCGCGCAAAGCAGCGCCGATACGCGGACCAGTCACTTGCTGCAAAATCCGGTGCTCGATGCGTCGCTCGGTAACGTGGCGCTCGGCACGACCACCCCGGCCGGGCTCGGCTTCAAAGACACCGCGATCTTCAACGTCGGCCTGAGCCAGACCATCGAGCTCGGTAAGCGCGGGCCGCGCATCGCCGGCGCCGAGCTGCGCGAAAAGTCAGCGGGGCTGCAGCTGCTCGCCGCAGAACGCGACCAGCTGAGCTCCGCGCGCTTCGCGCTCGGCAACGCGCTGTATCGTGGGCTGCGCGTCGCGATTTTCGAAGAGTCACTGCATGACGCCGAGCACGGGGCCGACCTCGAGCGCACTCGCTTCGAGCAGAAGGCGCTGAGCGGCACCGAATACGACCGGCTGCTGCTCGACTTGGCCAACCTGCGCGCCGACTTCGAGCGCGAGCGGGCGGAGTACAGCGCCGCGCTCGCCGACTGCACGGCCGCGCTCGGCGCCGCCTGTGAGCTCGGCGGCGCGCGCCAAGACGACCTGGCTACCACGGCACCGGTCGACGTGAGTCAGGCGTCGGCTGGGCGGCTCGAGCGTCGCCCCGACTTGCAAGCGCTCGAAGCCGAGCGCCAAGCCGCCGAACGCGACGCGGCGCTGGCGCGGGGTCGGGCCGTTCCGGACCTCACTTTCCGGCTCGGCTACACGCACGATCGCTTCACCGTTTCGGGCGACAACCTCAACACGCTGAGCTTCGGCGTGGCGCTGCCTTTGCCGGTGTTCGACCGTGGTCAACACGACTCTAGCAAGGCGCTCAGTCGGGCGCAGGAGCTACACGAGACGCGTGCGTCGCTGCTGCTGCAAGCGCGCGCCGACCTGGCGGGCCTGGTGACGCGCAAGGCGACGCTCGAAAAGGTGCTCGACGGCATCGAGCACGAGTCGCTGCCGCGCTCGAGCAGCGTGCTGCAGTCGACGCAGACGGCGTTCGATCACGGCGGCGTGAGCCTGACGGACCTGCTCTTGGCTCGCCGCACCCATATCGCATTGCAGCTCACTTTGCTCGACGAGCGTTTCGAGCTGTTCGGTATCCGTAACGAGCTAGAGCGCGTGCTCGGCCTCAGCCTGCACGACGAAGAAAAGAAACCATGACGAGTCTGGAACCCGATAGCAATTTAATCATTGGCTCTACTAGCCAGGCGACCTCGCCTGGCGGGGGCGCCGGAGGACCTGTGACTCGGCAACGTTTGACAAGTCTTGGCATCGCCGTGTTCGCGAGCGCGCTGGCGATTTTCGCGGCCATTTCGTTTCACAGGAAGCCCCCGCCCGAAGCCAGCGCTGCGGCCGGCATGAAGGTCGGGGCGGACGGCCTGAGCCTGACGAGCGGCGCTCCGCAGTGGAAGGTGCTGAAACTCGGCCAAGTGGTGAGCCCCACCGAGCGCTGGAGCGATCCGTACCCGGCGCGCTTCAAGGTCGACGAAGCCTTCGCGGCCAAGGTCGGCTCGCCGCTTTCGGGGCGCGTCACCAACGTATTCATCGAGCTAGGCCAGCCGGTAAAAGCGGGTCAGCCGCTGTTCGCCGTCGCCAGCCCCGACATCGCGGAGCTGCGCGCCGGGCAGCAGAAGGCCGCCGTGGATCTCGACGTCGCCAAAGCCGCCTACGAGCGCATCAAGGCCATGGTCGAAGCGCGCGCGCTGCCGGCCAAGGATGAAATCGAGAGCGACCAGCAGCTGCGGCAAGCCGAGCTTTCGCTCCGCTTGGCGCAGACCAAGCTGTCGAGTTTGAAGGTAACGTCGTCGGGCGACAACGAGTTCAAGGTGCTCGCCCCGCGCGACGGCGCCGTGATCGAAAAGTCGGTCTTGCCGTCGCAGCACGTAGACAGCGACGACACGCTGGTCAGCATCGCCGATTTGGACGCCGTTTGGGTGGTGGCGGACTTGTTCGAAGCCGACGCCGTAGGGCTCACGACCGGCATGAAGGCGCGCGTGACCAGCCCGTCTTTGCCCGGATTTAGCGCCGACGCCGACGTGGAACGCGTGTCGTCGGTGGTCGACCCGGAGCGCCACACCGTGGGCGTGCGCGTGAAGCTTTCGAATGCCGACGGTCGTATCCGGCCCAATACTTTCGCCGAAGTGCGGTTCCTGACGGCGTCGAGTCACGAGACGACCGAGGTCGCCGCGTCCGCGCTGGTTTCAGACGGCGCCAAGCAATACGTCTACGTGCAAGATTCGCCCGGGCACTTCGTGCGTCGTGACGTGGTCGCCGGAGCCGTGCGCGACGGTCGCATCTCGATCGTGAGTGGGCTCAAGGCGGACGAGACCGTCGTCGAGCAGGGCGCCGTGCTGCTCGACAACCAAATCGACCTGTCTCTGTGATGCGTTCAGGCTTCTGATGCTGGAAAAGCTGCTTCAATTCTCGCTCGCCAACCGCCTCGCGGCCTTCGTGTTTGCCGCGCTTTTGGCGGCTTTTGGCTATTACTCGTTCAGCAACCTGACCATCGAGGCCTTTCCGGATCCCACGGATACGCAGGTTCAGGTGATCAGCATCTTCCCGGGTCAGCCCACTGAAGAGGTCGAGCGCCGCGTTTCGTTGCCGCTCGAGCGTGCGCTGAACGGCACGCCGGGCTTGGTGCGGCTGCGCAGCATTTCGCTGTTCGGCTTGTCCTTCGTCACACTCACGTTCGACGAAGGCATCGACGCGCTCGCGGCGCGGCATCAGGTGACCGAGCGCATGAGCGACGCCGAGCTGCCGGAGGGCGTCAAGCCCGGGCTCGGGCCGATGGCGACGCCGATCGGCGAAATCTATCGCTACACGCTGAAGAGCCCCAAGGCCGATCCGATGACCCTGCGCACGCTGCAGGAGTGGGTAGTGCGGCCGAAGCTGCTGCAGGCCCAGGGCGTCGCCGACGTGGTGTCGTACGGCGGCCTGGTGCGCGAGCTTCACGTGCAGCCGGATCCGACGCGCATGGCGTCGCTCGGCGTGGCGCTCGGCGACATCTCGGCGGCGCTCGAGAAAGCCAGCGCCAACGCCACCGGCGGTTACGTCGAGCGCGGCTCGGAAATGTTCGTGATCCGAAGCCTCGGCATCTTCACGGGTCTGGAAGACGTGCGCCGCGTGCGCGTCGGCTACCACGAGGGCGTGCCGGTCACGGTGCAAGACGTGGCCCAGGTGAACGACGGCTACGCGCCACGCCAGGGCGTCGTCACCCGTGGCGCCGACGAAGACGCCGTCGAGGGCATCGTACTCATGCGCCGCGGCGGCAATCCGTCAATCGTGCTCGCCAACCTGCGCAGCAAGGTCGAAGAGCTGAACGCGCGCGTGTTGCCAGACGGCGTGAAGCTCTGGCCGTTTTACGATCGTACCGACTTGGTGAACACGACGCTCAAGACCGTGTTCAAGAACCTGGCGGAGGGCGCGGTCTTGGTGATCGTCGTCTTGCTGGCGTTCATGCTCTCGCTGCGCGCCTCGCTGATCGTGGCGACGGCGATCCCGCTGTCGCTGGCGGCGTCGTTTGCGTACCTGTACGTGCGCGGCATGTCGGCCAACCTGCTGTCGATGGGCGCTGTCGATTTCGGCATCATCGTCGACGGCGCGGTGATCTTGGTCGAGCACTTGTTCCACAAGTTATCGCCCTCCGATCACCATCAGCCGGAGGCTAACGGTAAGTCGCTGACCGAGAACATCTTCAACGCCGCCAAAGAGGTCGCGCGGCCGACGCTGTTTTCGCTCTTGATCATCATCGCCGCGTATTTGCCGATTTTCTCGCTGCAGCGCGTGGAGGGTCGCATCTTCTCGCCGCTCGCCAACACGGTGGTCAGCGCGCTGATCGGCGCGCTGCTCATGACCTTCACGCTGGTGCCGGTGCTGTGCTGGTTTGCGCTGCGCAAGCCGAAGAAGATGCGCGAGTCACCGCTGCTCGTCTGGGCGCAACGTGCCTTTGATCCGACGCTGCGTTTCGCGATGCAGAACGTCGCGGTCGTGCTGATTCTGGCGATGGGTGCGCTGGGCTCGGCGGTCATGCTCTTGCCGCGCCTGGGCTCGGAGTTCTTGCCGGCGCTCAACGAGGGCGCGCTGTACGTGACCGTCACGCTGCCCGGCAACATGTCGCTCACCGAGGGCCGCAAGCTGACGCCGAAGCTGAAGCAGCTGCTGCTGCGGACGCCGGAAGCCACGGAAGTGCTGTCGCAGCTCGGTCGTCCCGAAGACGGCACCGACGCCACCCTGCCTAGTAACCTCGAAATCTTCGTGAAGCTCAAGCCGCTCGAGCAATGGCGCCCGCAGCTCCACGATCTGGACGATTTGGTGGCCGAGATGACGCGCAACCTGCAAGAGGTGCCGGGCATCGACTACAATTTCTCGCAGCCGATTCGCGACAACGTTGCCGAGAACATTTCCGGCCAATTCGGCCAAATCGCCCTCAAAATCTACGGCGACGATCTGGACGAGCTGCAGAAGGCCGCCGAGAAGGCCGACGCGACCATCACGAAGATTCCCGGTGCGGCCGATGTCGGCGTCGTGAAATCCGGCGAGACGCCGCAGCTGGCCGTGCACATCGACCGGCGCGCGCTGTCGCGCTTCGATCTCGATCTAGGCGATGTCCAAAACTACATCGAGACCGCCATGGGCGGCCACGTCGCGAGCGAAATTTGGGACGGCGAGCGGCGCTTCGACGTCACGGTGCGTTTGCCGCCCTCGACCCGCGACGACCTCAACTCGATTTCGCGCATGATGCTGCCGCTCAAAGACGGCTCGCTGGTGCCGCTGTCGGCCGTTGCCGACGTGAGTATGGGCACGGGCCGGGCCGCGATCACACGCGAAAACGGCCAGCGCTACGTCGGTGTGCGCATGAACGTCAGGAACCGCGACCTGGGCTCGTTCGTGGCCGAAGCCCAGCAGCGCGTCGGCGCCGAGGTTAAGATGCCAGCGGGCTATCAGATGGCCTGGGGCGGCGAATTCGAGAATCAGGAGCGCGCCATGAAGCGCCTGTCGCTAGTGATCCCGCTGGCGCTGCTGATCACGCTGCTGCTGCTGTTTTCGGCCTTCGGCTCCTTGTTCGACGCCACGGTGATCCTCGTCAACGTGCCGTTCGCGCTGGTCGGTGGCGTCGTCGCTCTGGCGGTCGCCGGCATGCCGCTGTCGGTCTCGGCAGCGGTCGGCTTCATCGCGCTGCTCGGGCAAGCCGTGCTCAACGGCGTGCTGGTGCTGGCGGCGATCCGCGCGCGCATGGCCAATCGCGAGCCGCTGATGAGCGCCGTCGTGAACGGTACGCGTGAGCGCTTGCGCGCGGTTTTGGTGACGGCGCTGCTCGCGTCCCTCGGCTTGCTGCCAGCCGCCATGTCCCACGCCATCGGCAGTGAGACTCAACGCCCAATCGCCGTGGTGGTGGTGGGCGGCACGATTTCAGCGGCACTGCTGACCTTGGTGGTGCTGCCCGTCACGTTTTACCTGGCCTGCCTAGCTCGCGAGGCCTTGGCTCGCCGGCGCGGCGCTCCGACTGAGGCGATAGCGACCTAGCTCTGCTGCTTCTCCAACGAGGAAACCATGATCCCTGCCCTTCAAGTTCCGGTAGTGACCGACCCGATGGCGCGCATGCGCGAGGAGCTCGAGCGCTTGCGGCAGAGCCCCTGTACCCCAGTCTTGTTGGTGGGACCGCCAGGCGCAGGCAAACAGCACACGGCCGAGCTCTTGCACAGTCTGAGCTACGAAGGCCACGAAGCTGCGCCCTTCGTCACGGTCGATTGTGCGGCGCTGCCGCGTGAGTTTTTGGAGAGCGAGCTGTTCGGCCACGAGCGCGGCGCCTTCGCCGACGCCACCGCGGCGCGGCGTGGCCTGGTCGAGTTGGCGCACGGCGGCAGCCTGTTTTTGCATGAAGTCACCGCCTTGCCGCTGGCTGCGCAGGCCATGTTGCTCAAGTTCTTGGACGGCATGCGCCTCCGCCGTCTGGGCGCACAGCGTGAGCTCGAGCTTTCGCTGCGCGTGATTGCCACCGCCAGCCGTGAGCCGCGCGAGCTGGTGAAAGCCGGTCAATTTCACGAAGATTTGTACCGAAGGCTCAGCGTTTTTCGCCTGAACGTGCCGCCGCTCCGCGATCGCAAAGACGAGATCTGCGCCCTGGGTCAGCTGTTCGTCGACTACTTCGGCGCGCGCATGAAGAAGGACGTGAAGGGCCTGTCCGAAGAGGCGCAGGCGCTGCTCACCGGTTACGGCTTCCCCGGTAACATCCGCGAGCTGCGCACCATCATCGAGCGGGCCGTGATCAGCGCACCCGGGCCGCTATTGTCCGGCAAAGACTTGGCGTTCGGCGAGAGCAATTGGCGGCTGTCGCAGCCGCCGGGGCGATTTTTCCAAGTCGACGCGGCTGGCGACGGCGTGCCACCGCCGCTCGATGCGGTCGAGCACGCCTACGTGCGCCGCGTGCTCGAGCACACCGGCGGCAAGCGCATGGCGGCCGCCCAGCTGCTGGGCATCTCTTACCCCACGTTCCTCAAGCGCCTACGCGAGCTCGGCCTCGACGGCCCCGAGAGCTCACCGCGCAGCTCCGCCGCTTCCTCGAGCGGCACGCGCCGCGCGCGCACGTAGCGCGCCGCTCGGGTAAGCGTCATTTCGTCAGGGCAGGAACGGCAGGCCCGTCGGATTCTTCAAGATCTCCCAGGTGACGTTGTCGCCGTGCTGCTGGGTGTAGAAGGTGCGCCAGCCGCCGCTAAACGGCTTGGGCACACCGGCGCCCAAGATGCCGGCGGCCGTAGGGTCGCCGTTCGAGGTGTGCCAGCCGGTGATCTCGTTGTCGCCTTCGTTCTGGAAGCCGGTGCTGCCCAAGAACCCGGAATCGAGCGTAGCCGAAGCGTCGCGACCCTCTGCCAGCAGACGCGCCGGTTGATTGGCGGGGTTCGAATAGTCGAGCGTGACATTGAACGCGAACGCCGAATCGAGCTGGTTGATTTGCTCGTGCAGTGTGTCACCCGCGTCCTGCACGAAAACTACGACGTCCTTGGTGAGGAAGCTGCAATTGTCGAAGCTCGAGTGGTCGATGTCCGATTGGTAAAAGAGCGTGAGCTTGCCCTGGTTCGCGCTCGGCGAGGTTTGGGTGAGCTTCTGGATGCCGCCGAAGCCGCCGTGAGCCGCGTCGGCGATCGTGCGCTGGTCGGTGTCGCCCGTCTCGGAGAAGTAAAACTCCTTGAAGCCCACGCCGGGACGGAATTGGCCGTTTTCGGGGCGTTTGAACGGCGTTGCGAGCTTCGCCTTGGCGAGTGCGTTGGCGTCGAAGGGCATGCTGCCGTTCACGTCGGTGTCGTGCAGCGTCACCCACTTGGTGTCGAAGGCGTTGCCGTAGCTGTGCAGGTCGGCGATGTCCTGGCTCAGCGCGTCGGTCGACTGGAACGCAATCGGTGCGCCGCCTTGCAATGAAAGGACCTGCAACGCCTGCAGCTTGCCGAAGCGTAGGTCGTCGCTGCGCTTGGGCACGAAGCGATAGATGAAGCTGTTCGGCAGCTTGGCGCGGCCCGTCGGCGCAGCACCGCCCGAGTCTTCGACGAGCCACACGTTCCCGGCAGAGTCGTTCTGGATGCCTTCGTAAGCAGCGTTACCCAGCGAGCCGGCAAGACCTTGAACGAACGACGGGAAGCCGAGCGTCGCTTGCCAAAGACCGCCTTGGTTGCCGTTCTCGGCGCTGAACAGCAAGCGCTGCGCGAACGGATCCCACGTCGAGCCGTCGAACACCGGCAGCGGCTTGCCGTCGCTGTCCTTGGTGGCCATGATCGTCACGCGGTGCGGGCCGTCGGCATCGAGGTTGACGCGCGTGATGCTGCTGCCCTTTCCGCCCAGAGTCGCGGCGCTGGCAGCGCCGTTTTCATGGCCTTGGTAGAGGAAGTGCGTGCCGTAGTCGTAGCCCGGATCAGCGCCGTTCTGACCGGCGAGCGTGAGGTAGGTGTTCTTGTCGGGCTCGGTCTTGGTCGCTTCGGTGTTGGTGCCCGGCGCCGGCAGCAGCGGCCCGTCGTCGACGTAGCCGTAGTGGCCGATCGTGAACGTCGCGCCGTCGCCGAGGTCGACCGTCGCCGGATTCTCGACGACGGTGGAACCCATGGCGACAGGCGTTTGGATCAGCTCGGGCGGCAGCACGTCCGGCGACGAAGCGCCGACCAGCTTCGGATTGGCGCTTGGCACCGGGCTCGTGCCAAACGGCCCACTGCCGATGAGATTTTGGTCCGATTCTCCGGATGCTTCGCCATGACCGGGACTTTGGTTGGCGCACCCGGCCGCAATGATCAGAGACAAGAACGGAGTCAGCTTCGCGATTTGCATGTGACGAACCTCCTGCACGGACTTACGTGCAAGGACGATCTAGGCCTCACGACAGCGCGCCGGCGTGACTCCTTCGCAATCTCGCTCTGGCGATTGGATGACTCGTCACGCTTTCACACCCGATGCGCAACGCGCTCTTCTCGCGATGGACCAACTGGCGTGTCGCTGACGTCAGGCGCGCTGATGTTGTAAAGAAATTGCGGTAGCGTTGCTGCGCGGCGGGTGCGGGCAAGGTCTTGAGCCTGCAGGGTGTAACGCGCGCGCAACTCGGCCGGCAGCGCGATCGTGGCGGCGTGGTTGCCCTGGCGTTTTCGTGGGTTTGCGCGGCCCCGAATTTGGACTACCCTGGTAGGACAATGGCTCAGCATCGCGCCGGAAACACCGTCAAAGTCAGCGTTTCGCTGGCCAAGGAAGACGTCGCGGCCCTCAAACGGCACGCCAGGCTCGCGCACGCTGGCAATCTCTCGGCGGCCTTTGCTGATGCAGCTCGTTGGATTCGGCAGCGAGAAGCCCATCGACGCCTGATCGACAAGTTGGGAGGCTCATCCTTAACGGCCGAATCCGCCGCCGCCATCGACGCTGAGCAGGCTGGTGGTCCGCGCTATGTCCCCAGAAAGTCGCGTCGCAAGCGAGCCGCGTGACCGGCATCACCTTCGATACCGGAGCGCTGATCGCGCTCGAGCGGCGGCGACAACGCATCAAGGAGGTGGTCGAGCGCGCGCTTCAGCGCGATCAAGCCATTACGGTGCCTGCGGACGTTGTCGCGGAGTGGTGGCGGGGGAGAACGGATCTGCGCGACATCATTCTCGAAAGGGTCGACGTCGAACCGCTGACGGAATCACTCGCCAAGTTGGCTGGGGAAGCCTTGGCTGCGGTGCGGGGTGCGACGTTGGTCGACGCCATCGTCATGGCGTCGGCGGCTGCGCGCGGCGATGTCGTGTACTCGAGTGACGTTGAAGATCTCGAAAAGCTCCGTCACTACTTTCCAGGCGTGCGCGTGCTAGCGGTCTAGCCCGGAAACTCGATCAAGTAGGCGTTCTCGCGGACGAAGCTGGCGCCGCGCTCGACGGGGCCGGGAGCGTCGGCGCGTGCGTCGTCGCTCGACAGCTCGCTGATGCGCGCGCCCGCGTAGGCCGAGCGCACTTCTTCCGGCGAAACCGAGAAGGGCGGCCCACCTTCGGCGTCGTAAAACAGCGTGACCAAAAGCAGCTTGGCTTTGGGCGCGAGCAAGGTTTTGAGGTGCGCCGTGTAGCGCGCGCGCAGCTCGGCCGGCAGCGCGATCATGGCGGCGCGGTCGTAGACGGCGTCGAAGTAGTCGAGCCCTTCGGGCCGCGCCGCGAAAAAATCGCCCACCAAGATGGTCACGTTGCCGTGCTGAAGCTCGACGAAGCCGCCGCGCTCGCGCCGGCTGGGCAAAAAGCCGCGCTCGGTGAAGAACGCCTGCGCCGCCAGCTCACTCAGCTCGGTGCCGACGACCTCGAAGCCCTGCACGGCCAGCCACTCGAGATCGACTGATTTGCCGCACAGCGGCACCAACACGCGCACCACGTCGTTCAGCACGCGCGCATGCTGAATGAGGCGTGGATTCACATCGGCGCGATGAAACCCGATGCGACCTTCTTGCCAACGCTCCAGCCAGTACTCCGGCTTCATGGACTGAACCGTTGATCCTGACTGGTGAGCACGCCAGCCGATTTCGGGTCCTGGCTGCGTTTTGGCTGCGGTCCGATGCTCACGTACGCAAGTACGCTCCGCGGGAGGTGCCTGCTGCAGGCACTTGGTCCTCGCCAAAGCCCGAACTTGGCTGGCGGGCGGGCTTTTGGAGTTGGGGGATCTGGCCAATCCCCCCCGGAGCCCTCAGGTCTTTTCGGGCTCGTCTCCAGCCTCTTCATCGTCATCGTCATCATCATCATCGTCGTCGGGCTCGTGCAGCTCTTCTTCGGGCTCCTCTTCGGGCACGTCGAGGCTCTGTCGATCGCCGCTGAGCCCGGTGATGCCGGCCTTTTCGCGGGCTTTGTCGCGGTCGCGCTGCAATTGCTGCAAGCGCTGAAACACGACCGGCTTGGGCGACACCAGCATGGCCATCGTGCGCTGCTCCATCATCGGACGCTGCTCGATGTTCACCAGGTCTTCGATGGCCTTGATGATGTCTTGCAGCTGCCCGGAGGCGACCTGCGGATGCATCATCTCGCGACCGCGGAAGCGGCACACCACCTTGACCTTGTTGCCCGACTCGATGAAGCGCCGAATCGCTCGGATCTTCACTTGGAGGTCGTGCTCGTCCGTCTTCGGACGAATCTTCACTTCCTTGACCTCGACGACGGTCTGCTTGCGCTTGGCTTCGGCCGCCTTCTTCTTCTCTTCGTACTTGTACTTGCCGAAGTCGAGAATCTTGCAGACCGGAGGTGTGCCCTTGGGGTTCACCTCCACCAAGTCGAGCCCTACCTCTTGAGCGCGCTTCAGCGCTTGATCGGTGGGCAAGACGCCGAGGTTCGAACCGTCCTCGGCCACCACGCGCACCTCGGGCACGCGAATCCGGTGATTGATCCGGATCTGTGGTCCACGAGTGTCTCGCGAGAATCGCCTTCCGCCGCCGCCAGGTAGTGCCAAAGTGTCTGTTTCTCCTCTAGGTGGTGCTGCCGTAGCAGCCTAATTTTGCTTTTGTGTGACGCGCGGTGGTTGGGCTTCCTTGACCAGCCGCTCCGCGAATTCGGCCACGCTCATCGGGGGCAAATCGCCCGCCTCACGAGAGCGCACCGCAACGGTGCCGCCCGTGACTTCGTTCTCACCAATCACGCCAATGTAAGGCGTCCGCATGTTTCGTGCGTTCCTAATTTTGGCGCCAAGCTTGTCGGAGCCCGCGTCGACGACGATGCGCAAACCGCGAGCCTTCAGCTCTGAAGCAACCTTGTAAGCGAATTCGGCCTGGTTCTCGCTCACGGTGACCAGCGTCGCCTGCTCGGGCGCTAGCCAAACCGGGAACTTTCCAGCGCAGTGCTCGGTGTAGATGCCGAAAAAGCGCTCGACCGAGCCCAAGATCGCGCGATGCAGCATGACTGGACGGTGCCCGGCGCCGTCGTTGCCCACGAACTCGAGCCCGAAGCGCTCGGGCATCGAGTAGTCGAGCTGAATTGTCCCGAGCTGCCAGCCGCGCTTCAGCGCGTCAACGACGTGGAACTCGAGCTTCGGGCCGTAGAACGCGCCCTCGCCGGGCAGCTTTTCGAAGGGCACGCCGGCTTGCACCAGCGCGCGCTCGAGGGCGCCCTCTGCCTTGTCCCACAGCTCGTCGTCACCGAGGCGAGCCTCCGGGCGCAGGGCGAGCTTCACGCTGATGTTCGTGAAGTCGAAGGCCGCGTAGACCTCGAACAACAGCTTGTTGAACGCCAGAATCTCGGTTTCGAGCTGGTCCGGCGTGCAGAAAATGTGCGCGTCGTCTTGGCAAAAGGTGCGCACGCGCGCCAAACCATGCACGACTCCCGCGCGCTCGTAGCGATGCAGCCGCCCGAAGTCAGCGACGCGCCACGGCAATTCGCGGTAGCTGCGACGCCGCTGCCCGAACATCAAGCAATGTCCCGGGCAGTTCATCGGCTTGGCGGCGATCCAATCCAAGTCTTTGCGCGGCTCGTCGTCGTGCTCGGCCTTCAGCTGCTCTGACGGCACCGGCAAGTACATGTTTTCCATGTAGTTTGCGAGGTGGCCTGAGGTTTCGTACAGCTTCTTGTCGAAAAACTGGGGCGTGATGACTTCTTCGTACCCGTAGTCGACGTAGAGACTGCGAATGTAGTCGATGAGCCGGTTATAAATGCCCGCGCCGCGCGGCAAGAAGAAGGGCATGGCCGGCGCGTACTCGTGGAACATGAAAAGCTCGAGCTCTTTGCCCAGCTTTCTGTGGTCGCGCGCCTTCGCCTCTTCGAGCAGCCTAAGGTGCTCGGTCAGCTCTTCTTCGGTCGGAAAAGCCGTGCCGTAGATGCGGGTGAGCATCGGGTTGTGCTCGTCGCCGCGCCAGTAAGCCCCGGCCACGCTCATCAGCTTGATCGCGCCGATTTGGCCGGTGTGCTGCACGTGCGGGCCTCGGCACACGTCGAACCAGGTGCTGTTCGTCCACTCGGGCAAGCCGTGGCGGTAGAGCGAGATGGCGTCGCCCGCCGGAATTGCGTCGATGATCTCGAGCTTGAACTTCTCCCCCATCTTCTCGAACAGAGCCTTGGCCTCTTCGCGCGACACTTCTTGCCGCATGAACGGGCGTTTCTCCTTGATGATCCGCCGCATCTCCTTCTCGATGCTGGCTAGATCCTTCTCGGTGAAGGGCCCTTCGGCGCGATAGAAGTCGTAGAAAAAGCCGGCGTCGATTGCCGGGCCGATGGTGACCTGAGTGCCTGGAAACAGGCGCTGCACGGCGTCGGCCATCACGTGCGCCGCCGAGTGCCGAATCACCTCGAGCGACGCGGGCTCGCCGAGCTTGATCGGCGTGACCTGACTGCTCGGGTCGACGGGCGTGTGCAGATCACCCACATGCCCGTTGACCTTCACGGCCACGACATCCGCCGTCCGCTCTCCCTGTTTCTCGAGGAGCTGACCGGGCGAGACGAGCTCGGGCCCCGACATGGTCACAAGGACAGCTGCTCGGAGCCCAAGCTCCGCGCCCCAAGCTCAACACCTAGAAACGGAGCGGGGCCGGGGCCCCGCGACACGCGACGGCGAGCGGGGCTGGGCCCCCGCGATATGAGCCCGAGCCCCCGCGACACGAGACTGACCCAGGAAACAGCGGCTTTTGTAGGCGCGATTGGGATTGAACCAACGACCCCTACCGTGTCAAGGTAATGCTCTACCACTGAGCTACGCGCCTGTGGGGAAGCGGGCCGAAGCCCGCAAGCAGACTGTTTCCGTCCAAGAATCAGGGACCTGCCTCTACAACCCGATTCCCAGGGTGTCAAGGCGCGGGAACGGGTCCGGAGCGAGGGCGAAAGCGTGGGAGAAATGGGAAGCGGGAAAGCGGGCCACCGGAGCGAGGGCGAAAGCGTGGGGGAAGGGGAAGGGGAAAGCGTGGGCGTAGGGGATGGGCGCGGGGCGATCGCTAAAGACGCGCCCGCCTGCTCCCCCCGCACCCGCGCCCGCCTTCCCCTTCCTTTTCACACGGCCCCCCGCCTCGCCCTCTCGCATTGCGCCCTCGCCCTCTCGCGTTGCGCGGCAGGCCAATTGTGGGTATAGCCGCGGGCCCGAGGCGTCCCCAAGCCATGTTTTCCCTTCAAAATATTCCTCCCGCTCCGGGTCACCCCGGAACGGAAGCGGCGCCGTCCGCTCCGATCACCCACGATTCGTCGGCCCAGAGCCCGGGCATCTTCGGCTACCTGCCGCTGCTGCTCATCGTCGTGATGATCCCGCTGCTCCTCTTCTCGTCTCGCTCGCAGTCGAAGAAGCAAGCGGCGCTGGTTGCGGGGCTCGCCAAGGGCGACCGCGTGCTGCTCCAGGGCGGCCTCGTCGGCAAGCTGGTCGAGCTGGGCGATCGTTACGCCAAGGTCGAGATTGCGCCGGGCGTGAAGGTCGACTTTCTCAAGAACTCGCTGCTCGGTAAAGACAACCCCGAGACGGCGGCGCAAGCCGAGAAGAAGTGAGCCATGGGGATTGAACGAGTGCTCACGGCGGTGTTCGGCGCGTTCGCGCTGATCCTGCTTCTATCCGGGCTGGTGGGAAGGCAGCGGCGCGTTTCGAGTTGGACCGGCGCCGCCTCAGCGGCAGCAGCGGCGTTCGCCGCCTACCACAACGGCTTCTGGCCCATGGTGCTGCTTGGCACGATTGCCTTGACCTGCACCTTCGCCTCAATCGACGTGTTCGAGCTCGGCTGGCGCTTACGCTTTTCGCTGGCCGCCAGCGTCGCTGGCATCGGCTTTCTGGCGATGTGGCCGACCTTGCCGGGGCTGAGCGGCGGAAAAATCCCCTGTCCAGCCTTCATTCAAGAGCACGTGTCGTTTCGGCTGGTGGCCGGGCTCGATCTGCGCGGCGGCCTGCGCCTGGTGTACTCGGTCGACGTCGACGAGGCCATCAAAGACAAGCGCGACAACTACTACGAAGAAATGCGGCGCGAGGCTGCCAAGGTGCTCGGCATCCACAAGTCGGACGACGGCAAGGACGAGGTTCCGACCGACGACGAGTACGCGAAGCTGCGCGAGAAGATCGAGATCGACGCGCCGCGCCGGCCCGCCAACATCATCCGCGTCAAGGTCAAAGAGGGCACGGATCCGACCAAGCTGGACGAGCGTTTTCTCGAGAAGTTCCGCAGCGAGCTGTCGTTCACGCGCACGAGCGATCAGCGAAACTTCGAGTTCAAGATCAAGTCGTCCGTCGAATCGGGCATCCGTGAGCGCGCCGTCGGCCAAGCCAAAGACATCATCGCCCGGCGCGTCGACGAGCTCGGTCTGCGCGAAGCCGCGGTCTCGACGCGCGACGAGGACATCATCGTCGAAGTACCCGGCGAAGACGAAAAGAGCTTTTCGTCGATCCGCGAAACCATCAGCAAGACCGCGCGCCTCGAGTTCAAGCTGCTCGACGACGACACCGACTTCTTTGCCGGCTTGAGCAAGAAGGCGGCGCCCGAGTCGCTGCCCGAAGGCCTTTCGTTCTTCCAAGAGGGCGTGCCGCTCGGCAAAGACGCCGACGGCAAAAAGCGCTCTAAAACCAGCACTTACGCCTTCCTCAAGAAGGGCGACAAGGAGACCTCGACGCAAACCTTGCAGCGCTTCCGCGCTTGGGTAGCCACGCTCGAGGTCCCGAGCGATCGCGAGATCGGCTACCAGCTCGAGTACAAGGCCGGCGACGACTCCGTCCCGGGCGCCAAGCAAGAGGAGTCGGGCTTCCGCACCTACTACCTCAAGAGCCGCTCGGAGGTGACCGGCGATCAGATCCGCGACGCCGGTGCCGCGCCTCAACAGGGGCAGGGCACGCTCGGCGGCTGGGTCGTGAACCTCACGTTCAACGACGCGGGCGGTCGCATCTTCAGTAGAATCACCGGGGCCAATGTCAACCGTCGCTTCGCCATCATCCTGGATGGTCGAGCCTTCAGCGCGCCGGTGATTCGAGGCCAGATCTCGGGCGGCCATTGCGAAATCACCCTCGGCGCAGGCGACGCCGATGCTCAGTTGCGCGAGGCCAAGCAGCTCGAGCTGGTGCTGCGCTCCGGCGCCTTGCCAGCGCCGATCTCGCCGTCGAACGAGCAGCGTATCGGTCCCTCGCTCGGCCGCGATTCGATCAAGCTCGCCGTGCAAGGCACGCTGGGCGGCACCTCGCTGGTGCTGATCTTCATGCTCGTTTACTACCACCGCGCGGGTCTAATCGCCGATTTGGCGGTGGGCCTGAACCTGTTCTTGCAGCTGGCGGTGTTGGCCTCGGCCGGCGCCTCGATGACGCTGCCGGGCATTGCTGGGCTGGCGCTCACGGTCGGTATGTCCGTAGACAACAACATCCTGATCAACGAGCGCATACGCGAAGAAATGGGCGCGGGTAAGAGCATACGGGCGGCTGTCGAGGTCGGCTACAAGCGCGCGCTCGCAGCTATCGTCGACGGTCACGTCACGACGGTGATCGCCGGCGTGGTGCTCTGGCAGTACGGTACCGGCTCGCTCAAAGGCTTTGCCATCACGCTGATCGTCGGCGTGGTCTGCAACGTGTTCACGGGCGTCGTCGTGACGCGTTTGATGTTCGACCTGTGGGTCCGCTGGATTGGCCGTTCTGGTCAGCTGGATATGGGGTAAGCGCGAATGCGACTTTTCAAAGGTGACAAAGTCTATGACTTCATGGCGGTCCGAAAATATTGGATCGCCCTGTCGCTCACGTTGACCTTCGGCTCTATTTTCCTGATCTTCGGCGGCAAGCCCAAGCTGGGCACCGACTTCTTGGGCGGCACCGAGGTCGAGCTGGCCTTCAAAAAGCCGGTTCAGGCCGGTGCCATCCGCAAAGCCGTCGAAGACGCAGGCTTTTCGACGCCCACCGTGATCAAGGTCGAGGACGCCAAGAATCCGAGCCGCTACATGGTGCGGGTGCACGAGGTTTCGACCATCGCGCACGACAAGCAGCTCGAGATCGAGAAGCGGCTGTGCTTCGAGTCGGCCGATCCGGCTTGCTCCGACACGCACAAGCCCACCGAGGTCAAGTTCAGCCCCGGTGGTGACAAGATCACGCTGCGTTACCGCGACGCACCCGACCTGTCGTTCGTCAAAGAGCGCATCTCGGCGGTGAAGGGCATCGCGCTCAGGCCCGGCGAGAACAATCCGCTCCTGCAAAACGAGCGTGAGAACAAGGTCGAGATCCAGCTGATGAGCAAAGGCGACCAGCTGATGGGTGGCCTGCGCAAGTCGCTAGGCGTCGACGCCGTGCCCGACCAGGCCCTACGCACGGAGTGGATCGGTCCGCGCGCCGGCGCTCAGCTGCGCGACGCGGCGCTCAAGAGCATCGCCATCTCGATCGTGCTTATCATGGCCTACATCGCGTTCCGCTTCGATTTGCGGTTCGCGCCGGGCTGCGTCGTGGCGCTGATTCACGACGCCGTCGGCACCATCGGCATTTTCGTGCTGCTCGGCAAAGAGATCAACCTGACCACGGTCGCGGCCGCCATCACCATCGTCGGCTACTCCGTGAACGACACGGTGATCGTCTACGATCGCGTGCGCGAAAATTTGGGCAAGCTGCGGGGCGCCAGCTTCATCAAGCTGATCAACGTCAGCACTTCCGAGATGCTCGGCCGCACGATCCTGACGGCCTCGACGGTGCTGTTCAGCTTGCAAGGCTTGTTCATCTGGGGCACCGGCGAGCTGAAAGACTTCGCGTTGGCGCTGACCATCGGCGTCGTGCTCGGCATGTACTCCTCTATTTACGTCGCGCTGCCGCTGACGGAGTGGTTCGAGACGCGCTTCTTCGCCAAAGCGGGCGCGAACAAGAACAAAAACAAGCGCCCGCCCGCAACCCGTAACGTAGCGCCCGCGGTTTGAAACAGCAGCGGCGAGGTGTGGGTCGCTCTGCCTGGCGCAGATCGACCTGGAGGCGGTTCGCCATCGGGGCCGCATTTCCGCTTGGAGACCCCGCGGACGCCCGCCTCGTGGCCCTGCGAACCGCCGCCGTTGACACGGCGGGACCGGTGCTTACGTTTTCTCGCATGGCCGTTTCTCATCCCCCGGTCTCGACGCTCGAAAAGCTGCCGCTGGCCCTCAGCCAAGAGCTTTGGGAGGCGCTCACGCCCACGCAGCGCGAGTTGTTCGAACGCGCCGATCACCTGCTGGGAGAGTTCACGTTCAATCCGGAGCTAGCCCAAAGCCTCGACGACTTGGTCGAAAAGAGCGGCGACGACGCTGACGAGGTGCTTTCGGCGCTGCGCCTGCTCGACACCATGGCGCTCGTCAACGTCGAATCGTCCGAAGATGGCCCCATCTTCTCCCTGCGCGCTACGCCTGAAGAGCACATGCGCATCCAGGGTCCCGATAACAAGCCGAGGTGGGTGTTCATCGCGAGGCCCGTGGAGCCCAGAGACGTCGATCCGAACACTCTGAATTGACGCAACTGCGGCGAGCGGTGTGCCGAAACCTCAGGTAGTACATGAGGTTTTCGTGGTGGACGCGGCTTTGGGGGCGTGGTCGAACGCGTGCGTTGGAAAGCGCGCGCCAGAGCGAGCTCGAGGAGACGCCCGATGGGTTTCCGGCGCCGGCGTCGCTGCGGGCGCAAGCGCTGTCGCGTGCGCTGGGCGTCAGCGTCACGGTCGCCGGCTGGCTCGAACGTCAGGGGCACTTCGATCCTGAAGCGACCCGGCGCTTCTTGAACCCGCGCTTGGCGGAGCTCACGGCGCCGGACGCCATGCTCGACAGGAAGCTAGCCGCCGAGCGCATCGCCCACGCGGTGCGCCAAAAGCAGCGCATCGTCGTGTTCGGCGACTACGACTGCGACGGCATGACCAGCGCCGCCATCTTCACCGAGGCGCTGCGAGCGCTGGGCGCCGACGTCACGCCCGTCTTGGCCAGCCGTTTCGGCGGCGGCTACGGCCTTTCCAGCGCCGCGCTCGACCGCGTGCTCGCGCTGCGTCCCGAGCTCTTGATCACCTGCGATTGCGGCTCGTCCGATCACGCTTCGCTCGAGCGACTGCCGCCGCTGGGCGTCGACGCCGTGGTCGTGGATCACCATTTGGTGCCGGAGCAGCCCTTGCCGGTGCTGGCCTTCTTGAATCCGCATCGCCCGGGCTGCGGCTTTCCTTACAAGGGACTCGCGTCGTGCGGCTTGGCGCTGTCGGTGCTGGCGGCAGTGCGTGCAGACCTGGGGCGCGCGCTGGATTTGCGACCGCTGCTGGATTTGGTGGCGATCGGCACGATCGCCGACGTAGCCCCGTTGGATGGCGACAATCGCGCGCTCGTGCGTGCCGGCCTCAAAGTACTCAGCGAAGCACGTCGCCCTGGCGTGCGCGCTCTGCTCGAGCTCGCGAACATCGACCCCGGCACGCCGCTCACGGCGGAGGACGTCGCGTTTCGCATCGCCCCCCGTCTCAACGCGCCTGGTCGCCTGGGCGCGCCCGATTTGGCGGTCGAATTGCTGCTTGCTCCGACGCTCGACGCCGCGCACGCGCTCGCCGCCGAGATTGAGCAGCGCCAGCTCGAACGCCGAGCGGTGCAAGACCGCATGCTCGAAGAGGCCTTGGCCGAGGTCGAGCGCGAAGGTTACCGCGAGCGCGCGGCGCTGGTGATTGGCCGGGAGGGCTGGAATCACGGCATCGTGGGTATCGTAGCCGGCCGGCTCGCGAGCGAATTGCAAAAGCCGGTCGTCGTCATCGGCTTCGAGCAGGGCATCGGTCGCGGCTCCGTGCGCGGCCCGAAGGGCGCGCGGCTCCACGACGCGGTCAGCGCCTGCTCCGCGTTGCTGCGGCGCTTCGGCGGCCACCAAGCCGCGGCCGGGCTGGAAGTCGAGGTCGAGCAGCTCGACGCACTCCGTCAGGCCTTCGAGACCGCCTGCGCCGCCCAGCCCAGAGCTGAAGCCGTCGACGACGTGCCGCGCGTGCCGCTGGCGACGGGCGACGCTTTGCCTAAAGTACTTGCCGACCTCGCCGAGCTCGAGCCGTGCGGCGAGAGCAACCCGGCGCCGGCGCTCGCGCTGGTCGGCCGTGTCGTTTCAGCCCGCGAGGTGACAGGCGGTCACTTGAAGCTCGAGCTTCAGCTGCCGAGCGGCGACCGGCTGAGCGCCTTTGGTATCGCGATGGGCGCGCGCGCCGCCTCGCTTTCGGGCAGCGTGGCGGTTTCGGGCAAGCTTCGCCCCGACCGTTACCGTGGCGGCAACGCCATCGAGCTGAAGCTCGACAAGATTTGGTAGGCTAAGCGTCCGCATGGCCGCCCCGGACGAACAGCCGCTGATTCGCTTCAAGAGCGTGCGCAAGGCGTTCGGCCCCAAGGTCATCTATTCGAGCCTCGACCTTTCGATCATCAAAGGCGAGGTGCTGACCATTTGCGGCGGCTCCGGCGTCGGCAAGAGCGTCATGCTCAAAATGCTGATCGGGCTGATCAAAGCCGATCGCGGCAGCATCTTGTTCGACGGCAAGGAGGTCACCCAAATGAAAGAGGACGACCTGGCCGTCGTGCGGCAGCGCATCGCCATGCTCTTTCAAAGCGGCGCCTTGTTCGATTCGCTCAGCGTCGGCGACAACGTCGGCTACGGGCTCGACGAGCATTTTCGCAACAAGCTGACACCAGCAGAGCGCAACGAGCGCGTGGCTTGGGCGCTGGGCCTCGTGGGCCTGACCGGCATCGAAGAGATGGCGCCGGCGGACTTGTCCGGCGGCATGCGCAAGCGCGTGGGCCTGGCGCGCGCGATCGCCGTGCGGCCCGAGGTGTTGCTCTACGACGAGCCGACGACGGGGCTCGATCCGATCAATACCGCGCGCGTCAACCACCTGATCACGGGCTTGCAAGAGCGGCTCAACATCACCAGCATCGTCGTCACGCACGACATGAAGAGCGCGTTTTCGATCAGCGACCGCATCGCTATGGTGCACAGTGGCCGCGTCATCGCCGTTGACACCGTCGACGCTTTCCGCGCCTCCAGCGATCCGCGCGTTTCCGATTTCATCGAAGGCCGCGCGCCGGTCAAAGAATCCGTCGAAACGCTGCTCAGCTCCTAGATCGGGCCGCGCTTGACGATGATGCCGACCGACGTCGTGGCGTAGCGGCCGAGCATCAGTCGCAGATGCGGCACCCACTTGTACGGAGGAACGTCGATGTGATGATCGAGCGGCTCCGACCCCGGGTGGCAATTGAGCGGCAACACCAGCGCGCCTTGCGCGGTGAGGCGCCGCGCCAGCTCCTCGAGGTCACGCTTGCGGAACAGCACCGTGCCCTGGTCGTCGACCGTCTTGTCGTTCGAAACCAGATTGAATTCGGTTGTATGAACCGCCACGCCGCCCGGCTTGAGGCAGCCCATCGCGCGCTCGATGAAGCGGAGTCCGAGCTCGATGCTGCCCAGGTGCTCGAGCGCGCACGATGACCACAAGAAGTCGAAACCCGTCAGGTCGTCGGGAATCGCGTTCATGTCGACAGCTCGGAACGAGGCGTGCTTCTTGAGCTGCTCCGGCGCGCAAATCTTCGGGTGAATGAGCTGCTCGACGTCGGCCGCGTGCTCTTTGCTGCGGATCCAGCCCGTGCCCTGCGCGCTTTCGAGGCTCTGGTCGGTCGCGACGACGTCGATGCCACGCGCCGCGAAGACGGAAGGCAACGGCTCTCTACCGACCCCGAATCCGAGCCCGCGTTGCGCGGCGCGCAGGCCCAGCTGTTCGGTCAGCCCCTGCAGGGCGTAGCAATATTCCCAGACCTTGCGGCGCTGCGCGTCCGGCCGGCGACCGATCACGTCGCACCATTCCAGGTAGGCGGGCGCGCGCGTCTGTGCGGTCGTGCAAAGCTGCCAACCGAGGCCGGGAAAGGTCGGCTCCGGACCCTCGGGCAGCGAACGCCCGATGTCCCGCCCGAGTCGTTTGGCGCGTCCCTTTCGGATCAACCGCAGCAACATCGGCAGCCCTCTATCACGGGCGACACGCTAAATACAGCCCGGGCCCTCGGTTCGGTCACGTTGGCCCCCAACTGCGAGACCCGTACGGCCGTCGGTCAGCACGTATCGCAGATGCACTCGAGGGCATCGCCCATGAGCATGCAGCGCGCGGCGCCGCACAGTCGACCGGCGCACGTGCAGGAGGTCGTTTCGAAGAGCTCGGCGCAGGGGTTCGTTTCGCAAGAGTAGACACCACCGAGACCCTTCGGCGCCACGCACAGCTCGTTCACTTTGCAGCGCAAGGCTCCAGGCCCACACGGCCGATCCGCACAGGGCTCGCGCGTCACCTGCCAAGTGCGGTTGTCGCAGACCGCGTGAACTTTGCCCTGATCGGAGCAGTCGTCGATGCTGCAGTCGAGCATGCCCAAGCAGTCGCAGCTCGCGCCGTCCTCGGGGATCGCACCCGGGCCAAACGACGCGCACGTGTAGGCCGCGCCGTCGTTGTGCGGCGCCTCCGCCCACTGCCCCGCCCGGCACTCGATCGCGACACCGCCGCAATGATCGATGGCGTAGTTGCACTGAGGCCCTTGGTAGTTGCAGCTCGTTCCCAGCACTGGTTGCTCGTTTGGGCAACTCGAGCTAGGGGCCCCGGCGCTGCTCGAGTTGCTGCCGCCAGCAGCCGCCGCCCCGATTGCGGACGCCCCTCCCGTGGCACCTGCCCCAGCTCCGTGCTCGTCGGCGCCGCGGCTCTTGCCGCCGCACGCCGCGCCAAGCACCACGAACAGGCACACCAGGGCCCAGGACGCGAAGGGACGGGGCTCGAGTCGTGTGGACATCAGACTCTGTGGTGCATCATACATGCCGGAAGTGCGCCGAGCATTCAGGCGGAATTTCGGCCCGATTGCGCTGGCCGAGAGCGCGAGCGTGCCAAGTGTTGCATTGAGGGTGTCGCTGCTGTTGATGCACCTGCCCTTGCGCCCCTCGCCAAGAAATCTGGGCCCGCGGCCGGCCGCTATTTGCCGTGCAATGCCTGGTTTGCGGGGAGGGGCGGAAGTGGCAAGCTGTACCGTCTGTGTGCGGCTGGGAACAGTGAGCGATGGCGATCTCGCGAGAATTCAAGGTCGGTGCGTTTACCCTCGCGGGCCTGTTGGTGCTGGGCCTGGTCGTGTTCATGATCGGCGAGGAGCGCAAGCTCTTCGAGACCAAGCTCGAATACAAAGCCAAGTTCGAAGACGTGCAGGGCCTACGTCGGGGCTCGCCGGTGCGCATGGGCGGGGTCGACATCGGCTCCGTCACCGCGGTCGCCTACGGCTCGGTCGCCGAAGACAAGCAGATTCGCGTCACGATGGACGTCGTCAAGGATGAATCGCGCCGCATCCGGCAAGACAGCGTCGCCACGATTGAGGGCAAGGGTCTGCTCGGCGACAAGATGATCGTCATCACCGTCGGCAACCAGAAGTTGCCGCAAATCCCCCCGGGTGGTGACGTGCCGTCCAAAGAGGCCGACGACCTGACGGCCTTGATGGGCAAGCTCGGCACCATCACCGGGCAGGTCGAAAAGGTCGTCAACAATCTCGAACAAACCACCAACTCGCTCAACGACGAAAAGCTGCAGGGCAACCTCAAGAGCAGCCTCGAATCGATGAACGGCATCCTCAAATCGGTCGATGCCGGCGACGGCTACGTCGGCAAGCTGATCAAGAGTCCCGAAGAATCGCAACACCTGTCGCAGGTCATTCAAAACCTCGACACGGCCACGGCGCAGCTCAACAAAACTACCGCGAGCATCAACGGAATTTTGGGCCGGATCGAGCACGGTCCGGGCCTGGCGCACGAAGTCTTGTACGGCGAAGAATCGGCCAAGGCCGTGAGTCAGTTTGGTGGCGCCGCCGACGAGCTACGCCAGACGTTGAAGGGCATTCGCGAAGGCAACGGCATTGCGCGCAGCGTGATTTACGGCGACGAAGGCTCCGCGCAGGTGATGAACAACATCAACCAAATGAGCGGCGACCTGAAGCAGATTGTCGCCGACATGAGGGCCGGAAAAGGCACGCTCGGTGCGCTGCTCGTCGACCCCTCGGTCTACGAAGATTTGAAAGTCGTGCTCGGCAACGTAGAGCGCAACAAAGCGCTGCGCGCCCTGGTGCGCTACTCCATTCGTCGCGACGGCGCGCAACCCGGCGTCGAAGTGCGCGATCCCGCACCCAGCGCCGTCGGGGCCAAGAAGCCCGACGGCGCCGAAAAAGTCTCGGTCGAAGCCGGCGGCACCAGCAAGACCCCCGACCAGTAGCCGCGCGCCCCAGCGTTGGCTGCCGAACCGCGGCCCGCGTGCAGAAGCTCACGTATCGTCTCTCGGTCGTGGCGAGCGGCACGTCTCGGGCCGCCTCCGTCCGGATCGCTCGTGGCGACGACCTGCGAGACTTCACAGGGAGCCGGAGATGGCGGAGGACCGCCGCCCTGGTGCAACGAAACGGGTGCACGGCCCTGCCGAGGTGGGGGTAGAGCTGGGGAAAGTCACTTCGTACCCGCTAAGGATTCGTCACATCTGGGACCACGTCCCGCGATCTTGGGTTTTGGCGAGGTTTTCGCTGCGCTCCGATGCTCACG
>Ga0307508_10000994_pt1 | contig 32978 bp, 18 predicted proteins | sample 9_EM_MG_FD_203089 | JGI IMG/M metagenome (GOLD analysis project Ga0307508, IMG submission 203089) | Populus trichocarpa ectomycorrhiza microbial communities from riparian zone in the Pacific Northwest, United States - 9_EM | ecosystem: Host-associated > Plants > Roots > Unclassified | place...
AAGTACTGCAGGTAAGGGCCGAGGAACACCAGCTCGCCGCGCTCGGTGAGGATCGACGGCTGGAAGTCGCGGGTCAGCATGGTGACCGGGGAGACGCACAGCCGCTGCAGCGTCTGGCCGTGCTCCACGTTCGCGTTGAGCAGCGCGTAGCGGATCACCTCGAAGGTGACCGGGTCGACCTCAGCCGAGCCGGTCTCGTGCAGGGCCAGGGCGGGATCGATCGGCAGCGGCTCGGACGGTATGTAGCCGCGCTGCACGCCATCCCAGGCAAGTGCGGTCATCGGGTCGCCTCCCGGGTGGGCAGGTGCAGGTGAAGGTGGCCGCTGCCGGCCGTCAGCGCGGCGCCCCGGGGCACCGCGACCGTGGTGTGGGGCAACTCGACCAGGGCGGGGCCGGAGATCCGGTCGCCGTCGGCGAGCCGGGTGCCGTCGTACACCGCGGTGGCCAGCCGCTCGCCGGCGTCCGGCCAGAACACCACGACCGCGTCCGCGGTCCTTGGGGCCGCGACCGCGCTCCCGCCGGCATCCCGCGGCGGCGGGGCGGACCGCCCCGGCCCTGGCACCCGGGCCCGGCAGCGCAACGCGAACACCTCAGCCGACTGGAACGCAGACGCCGCCGCGGCGCCGTAGCGCTGCGCGTACTCCTGAACGAACCGCTCCACCAGCCGGTCGGCCTCGCCGTCCGGATCGACCGGTACCTCCAGCGCGTGCATGAGCTGCTCCTGGTAGCGCATCAGCGCCCACACCGCGACCTGCGGCTCAGCGGTGACGCCGGCGTCCACCATGGACTGGCGGGCACGGTCGACCGCACCGGCCACCGCCCGGCGCAGTGCGGCGTCGTCGAAAGGCGCCCGCAGCGCGGTCTCCACCTCGACGAACCGGGCCACGTCGCCGGCCGCGATACCGTAAGCCGACAGCGTCGAGGCACCGTTGCCGAGCGGGATCAGCACCTCGGCGACGCCGATCTCAGCGGCATAGCCGAACGCGTGCACCGGGCCGGCCCCGCCGTACGAGTAGAGCAGGAAGTCTCGCGGATCCAGGCCGCGCTCCAGGGTCTGCTGGCGGATCAGCGTGGCTGCCCGAAGGTTGTTCACGTTGACGATGCCGGCCGCCGCCTCCTCCAGCCCCAGGCCGAGCGCCTCGGCCAGCCGCCCGACCGCGACCCGGGCGGCCGCCGCATCCAGCGGCATGCGGCCGGCCAGGAAGCTGTCCGGGCGCAGCAGGCCGAGCACCACGTCGGCGTCGGTCACCGTGGCCTCGTCGCCGCCCCGGCCGTAGCAGGCCGGGCCGGGCTGCGACCCGGCGCTGTGCGGACCGACCCGCAGCGCACCGGTCTGCGGATCGCGGCGGGCGATGGTGCCGCCGCCGCACGCGGTGGTCCGCACGTCCAGGTGCGGCAGCCGGTAGGTGTACTGGTCGATGACCGCCTCGTTGGCCACCACGGCCCGGCCGTCCACGACCAGGCCGATGTCGAACGACGTGCCGCCCATGTCGGTGGCCACGACGTTGCGGTGGCCCATGGCCGCGGCCAGCGCGGCGGTACCGGTCAGGCCGGCGGTCGGCCCGGAGTCGAGAGTGCCCAGCGCCAGCTCGGCGGCGGCCGCGGCCGGCACCACCCCGCCGCTGGACTGCATCACCAGCAGCGGCGCCGACATCCCGGCGGCGGCGAGCCGGTCAGCCATGGTGCCGAGGTATTGGGTGCACGCCGGGCCGACGTAGCCGTTCAGCACCGTGGCCACCGTGCGCTCGTACTCGCCGAGCCGGGGCGAGACCCGCGACGACAGCGACACGAACACCTCCGGCACCTCGGCGTGCAGGATCTTCTCCAGCGCCAGCTCGTGCAGGGGATTGACGAACGACCACAGGAACGCCACCGCCACGCTGTCCAGCGCGTACCGGCGCACGAACGCGGACACCAGATCGGCGGCGCGCTCCTCGTCCAGGGCCACCACCACAGCACCGGTGACGTCCATCCGCTCGTGCAGCTCCAGCACCGCGCCCGGCACGATCAACGGAGCGGGCAGGGCTGTTCCTCGGACCTGGAAGACATCTTCCACGCTGCGGCCGGCGACCCGCCCATGGCCGCGCATGATGGCCAGCGCGTCGCCGTGCCCCGCGGTAGTGACCAGGCCGACCCGGGCGCCCGCGCGCTCCAGGACGGCATTCGTCCCGATCGTGGTGCCGTGCCCGAACCGCTCGGTAGCGGCCAGCAGCTCCGGCACGGCCAGCCCAACCTCGGCAGCCAGCTCGGCGAGCCCACTCATCACACCCTTGGCCGGGTCGTCTCTGGTGGACAACACCTTCGAGCTGGCGTACGCCGCGTCATCCGCCCCGACAAGCACACAGTCCGTAAAAGTACCCCCGATGTCGACGCCCAACTGAAACATCCGACCTCCCGCGGTCGCCCGATCGATCGATCGATCGGCTGCGGGTCACAATTTAACGCCGAGGACATCGCCAGTCAACATCTTTGAACATCGGGCCCGCCGGATGCTGGTCCGCCGTGATCGATTGCCTCGTCCGTCGCTCGCGGTCGCCGCGCTGCCACCAGCCCCCCGGGCCGCCAGCGCACCGGACTCGAAGGAACACCGCTCGGCCTGGAGGCCACCCACGCCCTGCGCACGGCGACCCGGACCCGCCGCGCCCGGGTCCGACCGCCGGTTCCAAAACCACGCCACTCACCTGCTGGACCATGACCGAACCGCAACACCCCACCCCGACGAGCAGACCCAGCTCACCGATGTGCTCGCCAGTTGCCCCGAACTCCAGGCCGTCGCCGGCCACGTGTGCTGCTTGGTGTTGAGCGCCACCGTGGCGACCGCCTACCCGACTGGATGCTCTGGATGCTCTGGATGCAAGCTGCCTGCCCTGCTGGTCACCGCGCCCAAGCACCCCGCGCGAACGACCAAAAAACGCGACCTGACCAGCGGTTTCACCGCCGTCGCAGGCCGCGTTTCGGTACGCGTTTCGGGTGGACCATGCTTGGCAGCAAAAGAACCGCATACCCGCAGCTCAGGGGCCGATCGTGACGCTACCGGCCGTCCGCCGACGCACACCCTGACCGATTCATCACCGGTCGCCCGCCGCAGCGCCGCAATGCCGATCCGTGTCCACCGGCGGCATCGGCACTGCGGCCCCGCACCGACCACCGCTACTCGATCATGACCGTCAATGCCGTGACCGCCTGCCGCCGACCCTCCTCCGACAACGACGCGGTCCTCGGCGCCCGCACCACCACCGGCGGCGTACGACGCTTCGCTCCCGACATACCCGCACCAACGACCGCCTCGCCGCACGGGAAACGAGGGCGTCCAACTCGCCGGGGCCAGCAATCCGGCAGATGGCACACCATCACGACACACATCACTCCACGTAGTCGAGCAACGAGCTAGCGGCACGGTCACGTGCACGGATTTGCCGATGAGAAGTTGTCCGTACGCATACCCAGCGCTCGACCGTCGCCGTTGAGTCACCTCAGCAATAGACACTTTCCCGCGGCCCTATTGCCCGGCTTGCCCAGTTCCGATCGCCGCTGTACTCACTGCGTGTCACGCTGCGGGCGACCACCACCTCTCCCCGCCTGGACCTTGTGAAGATGCGGTGTGGCGTGTCACCCGAGATCGACAAGATTGGCGCTGGGCGGGCCCGTGGCCAGGCAGAGGGTGACGCAGAGCGACGTCGCGTCCGGGATTGGGTGGGGCGACACAGCCGGCGGCGCCGAAGGAGGTGTCTCGCTTTTTGTTTACGCCTGCGGGGATGTGCTCACGCCTTGTCGGATGTGAGGGCCGTAGCGACTCAACTCCTGCTGGGCAATTCCGCTCTCGAGAGCGGTGCGACGAGAACCCTGGCGGACACGCCATCGGCGACGAACTAACATGCCGCGAGTCGGGCGCTACACAGCGCTACGCCGAGTTCGGACGGCCGACTGCCCCTGCCATCGACCCGGAGCTTCGGGAACCCAACCCGCGAAGCCGAACGCCCAGACAGCGCGGCGGGTCCGACAGATCAGCCGGTAGGCGGACCAGGCCACGAGACCATAGTTGGACACGAACCGCCAGCACGTTTCACGTTTCCGCAGGTCAGAAGCACCCCGGAAACTCACAACCGGACGCCCAAAATAGGACATCCGGTTGAAAAGACTTGCTCGTGGACCACGATGGGATCGAACCCGGCAAGAGCGACCGTCCGCGCCGAACACAACCACCGCACCGCGGGGTTTCAGGGGGCTCGGCCCCCTGAGTGGATATGACGAGCGCCCCCGGTCCGCGCTTTCCGCGGACAGGGGGCGCTCCAAGCTCGTGGACCAAACGTGGCAGAATAAGAACCGCGTTTTCCCAGTTCAAGGCCCATCTGTAGCGGTCGCAGCCGTTCGTTATCGTGCTGCCCCGACAAGATCGTCAGGGGAAATTCACACCGAGTAACCGTGGGTAACTTCAGCACTGATGCAGGTTAGGTGCCCCGCACCCACCCCTGGCGCACCGACCCAGCAACCACCTCGGGCGTGCGTTGAATATCCGGCTGTCGTCTCACTCATCGAGGTAGGTGTCCCAGTCTGGCCCCGACCAGCCCCGCCGGGGCCGGTCTCTTCGGGACGGGCGCAGATGTTGGCTGCCCCGCCGAGCGCCCACCGTGGAGCTTCTCCGCGCCACGGCGTCGACGGCGGCCCCCGTGTGCTGTCTGTCAGTTCGGGGAGTCGGCTGGGGCACAGGCCTCGGCGAGGCGGCGGGTCCTGGCGATCAGGTCACGCAGCTCGGGTGTGCTGAGGGCCTGACGTTCCTCCGTCCAGGACTGCTCCGGGAGCGGGTGGCTCTCCACGATCAGGCCTGCGGCGCCCGCCGCCACGGCGGCCAGGGCCCAGCGGCAGCACCCACTCCCAGCGCCCGGCCGCGTGGCTGGGGTCCACGATGACGGGCAGGTCGGTTTGGCCGGCGAGCACTGGGATAGCGGAGACGTCGAGGGTGTTGCGGGTCTCGGTTACGAAGGTGCGGATGCCGCGCTCGCAGAGGATGACATCGTCGTTGCCGGTAGCGCGTACGTAGTCGGCCGCGCCGAGCCATTCGGCGTAGGTGGCGGCGAACGAGCGTTTGACAATTAGCGGGAGCCCGGCGCGTCCGGATGCCTCTAGGAGCCGGCTGTTGCGCATCGACCGCGCCCCGATGAGGAAGCCGTCGACGTGGTCGCGTAGCTGGTGCACGTCGGCAGCGTCGAGCGGCTCCGCGATGACCGGTAGGCCGGTGCGGGACCGCGCCTCATCAAGCAGGGGTATCCCCTCGGCGCCGATGCCTTGAAAGCGGTCTGGGTGGGAGCGGGGCTTGAAGACGCAGCCGCGTAGCACATCCGCGCCCGCGGCGGCTGCCAGTTCCGCGTGCGTGACGTAGTCGGTTTCCACCGAGCAGGGACCTGAGATCACAGGCTTGTAGGCACCGCCGAAGACGACACCACCAACGGCCACCTCCCTGGTCCGCTTCAGCTCGGCCCCGCGGGGACGCACCAGCACTCGACGATCTCCGATCGGTTTCAGAGCCAGCCCCGCTGCGCGGCCTTGAGGCCGGCCTCGAACCGGCTACGGGCTTCCAGACGTTCCATAAGATCGGCCATCATCCGGCGGGCCGTACGCGTCGAGAAGCCGAGGCGGGCGGCCGCAGCCTCGTCCGTCAGGCCCTGGCCCAGCAGGTCGAGCAGGGCGCGCTCCTGCGTGCTGATGCCCTCCCGGGCGGGCTCGCGGGCGGCCCCCAGCGGTGTCGCGATCTCCCACACCTGGTCAAAGAGCGCGAGCATCGAGTCGACGAAGCCGGAACCGGTCAGGTGCAGCGCGCCCTTGCGGGTGTTCGCCGGATCGATCGGAACGAGGACAGCTTGGCGGTCGGCCAGGATCATGCGCGGCGGCAGCACCGGCGACGTCCGGAATTCGGCACCGTTGTCGGTAAGGAACCGTGCATGCGCCAATGTGTGCGGATCGTTGCGGATGCTGTCCAGGCCGACAGTTCGGATGCGCACCCCACGCTCCAGCAGCGCCGTATCGTTGCCGCGGGCTACGCGCAGGGACTCGAGGGACTGCGCGCCACCGGGCATGAAGGTGAGTATCTCGAACCGGGTCTCCCGGGCCAGCTGGGCCAGCTTGTCCTGCACAGCGTCCATGCCGGTCAACTCGGTGACCGTCGAGCTTGTGTTACCGCGCGCGTCGCGGAATTGGTCGACGAGCCGGCCGACGGCCTCCTGACTCTCGGCCACCTCCTGCTGCCGTCGGGCCAGCTCGGCCTGCTGCCGGGCGAGGGCCGCGCTCAGGCCGACCTCGGGGCTGACCGCGTGCAGCGCGCCGGGATGATCGGCCGAGCCGCGAACCAGCGACAGCTCGAAAAGGCGGTCCAGGGCGTCACGAACCTGGGCCTCGGAGAGATCCAGGTGGGCGGCGATCCGCAGCACGCCCCAGCCCGGCTCAGCGAGCATCTGGCGGTAGACGCTCTCCGCGGCGGCGTCGAGGCCCAACGCAAGCAGCATCGAACGCCTCCCCCATGTTGGTTGCTTCCGCTACCAAAGGCTGATCTTGCCGACGGCAAGTGTCGCATGTGTACCCGACGGGCACAACACCGTACGCGCAACGCGGGACCAACCAGTCAGCTGGCCACTTCCGTCCATGGACCGTTGCTGCCGCGCTGTTTCCCTTCCCGGCACCAGCCACGACTGTCACGATGATTTCGGCCGGCGGGAAAAGCGCCGAAACTTCCAGGAAAAACGTCAGCGATTGGAGAACAGCTATGCTGTTTCGCGCGCTTATCGTGGCCGCTGTTCTGTTCCTCTGCGGCGCCGGGGCCAGTACTTTTAGCCATCACCAAGAGTCGGTGCGAGCCGACCAAATGGTTTCAGCCGACAGCCTGATCTGGGACTGACAAAATGATTATTACGCACGTCAGGCTACTGCACGGAAATGGTGGCAATGACTCGTTCCCGCTGGCCGATCTGCGCCTCGCGGCCGCGCAGGATTCCTTGATCGAACATGTGTCGGCGCGGGCGGGTCCGGGCCTCGTGGACATCGGCATCTTCACCGTCTCCGCCCCCGGCCTGGCGGCCTCCACCGTCGCTTACGAGTTCGTCGAAAGAGTCCTGGTCATGTCACCAAAGCTTCGAGATTGGCATGTCGCCGCACCTGAGGACGGGACGGCGTCGTTGGGGGCCCTCGTTGAAATGCGGGTGCGCGGTAACCGGCCCCTCATGGTGTGGGCGCATGGGATCAGCGGGCGGACCGGCATCTTCAGGCCGTTCGTGCCGCGGCTGTCCCAAACCTTCGACATTTACGGCCTGGAGAATCACGCCGCCTCGGCATCGACGTCGATAGAGCAGATGGGCGCGCAATACGCGGCGGCCATCCATGAGCGGCGCCCGAGCGGACCGTGCGAGATCTTCGGGTATTCGTTGGGAGGCCTCGTAGCGTTGGAGACCGCGCGGCAGCTCGTCACCCTCGGTCGTGAGGTCACGCTCGTGGGGCTACTCGATACGGCCCCTCCCACGGTGCCGGTCGCCCCGGAGACACTCGCCGTAGCCGCGTCGCTAGTCGCTCGAGGCTTGGGGTTGGAGCCGGCCGCCGCCCTCTTCACCGAGGACCCGATTCTGGAACTGAGCCAGCGGGCGATCGACGCCCGCGTGGTGCCGTCCGGCTTGGCCGTCTCCTACATAAAGGCAATGGTCGAGACGTACATCCGCAACGGGAAGGCGGCGGACGCCTACCGGCCGCCCGTTTACCACAACCCAGCGGCTCTGCTGTTCGCCGAAGGTGGCGACGCGGTACGGCACCGCAACCTGTGGCGTCGGTTCGCGCCGAACGTCGTCGCCGAGGACATCGTTGCCATGGACCACTTCGAGATCATCGGCGACGGCATCGACGCGGTGACCGACATCGTCGAGCAATGGCAACGCCTGATCCTGACCGATAGGAGAACACCTTGCTGACTTGGATCCAACAGCTTTTCGCCGGTCTGCTGCCAGAGCCGGTCATTGCCGCGGCCATCGACGACTTCGAGGCCTACCGCGACATCGACCTCGCCGACCTCGGGCTCGAGTCCCTCGCGGTCATGCAGGTGGCCATCCGCATCGAGGAGCTCTTCGGCCACGAGATCGACTACGACAGCTTCCAGTTCGGATCGCTGCGGACGCTCGGAACCATCGAAGCCCAGCTCCGACCGACCCTCGTGGAGGCCTGACATGTTCACCACCAGACTCGCGATTCCGGTTCAGGACAACATCCGCCCGACCATGCGCACTCGCTTGCACTTCCACTTCCCCGAGATCGAGCGGGTCGACTTCGACGACGCGGCGGTGGTGATCTATGCGGGCGGGGAACTGCCGACGGACAAGCTCGCCTCCGTCGTACGCAGCGTCAACGCGCACTACACCGCGATCAGCGACCGCCTGCACACCACTGTCGTATACGACCCGGCCAGCAACGACGACGCTCCAGAGCTTGTGGCGGCGGACGCCGACGCAATCCTCACCGCGGCGAACCGACTCGTCGCGGATATCGAGGCCACGGAGCAGTCACCGTACGATGAAGTGTTCCTGCCGCAGCTCGGCGTCAAGCTGTACGCCGGCCGGCCGGCCGCCACAGTCCGGGCCATCGACGATTTCCTACGCAGCGTCTTCGAGCAGGCACACGGCGCCACCGAGGTCCGCGTTCCTTCGATGTTGCCTGCCGAGGTCGTGGACCGAGCCGGCTACTTCGACACCGGCTGCCAGCACCTGAGCTTCGTGGCCCCCATGACCACCGACCTGGAGACGTTCGAGGACTTCCTGCCCTACTGGCGCTCCGGCGACGGGCACGACGGGCTCCACCGATTCCTGCGCACCCCGACCAACATCCTGAACCCCGCTCTCTGCCTGCACGCCTACCCGATGATGGTCGGCCGCCCGGCCGACAGCGCGGTGCTCACCATGTCGGGATCGTGCTTCCGTGACGAGTCGGGCAACCTCAACAACCGCGAGCGGCTCCGCGAGTTCACCATGCGGGAGGCCGTGTTCTTCGGCGACCAAACGAGCCTCGCCGCGACGCACCAGCGGCTGGTCGCGACCATGGCCGCGATCGCCGAGCTGTTCGGCTTCAAGTACCAGCTCAGCACCGCTACCGACATCTTCTTCAACGACAACGCGCAGGCCCAGCTCTTCTCGCAACTGGTCAGCGACGGCAAGATTGAGCTGCTGGTGCAGGTCGACGACGGCGACCCGGTCGCCGTCGGCTCCATCAACAAACACGGGCAACACTTCACCAAACCCTTCGAGATCACCAGCGGCGACGGCACCACGCCGAGCACGATCTGCATGGCGTTCGGCCTGGACAGGATGCTACTCGCGCTGCGCGACACCCCGAGGCTGAGCGATCACCTGCGGCAGGGCATCGCTCGGATCGGAGGCCGGGCATGAACCGCACTCTGCTCGTGGTGGAGTCTCCCGACTTCCTCCTCGCCGACCTCGCCCGCGTCGTGCGGGCCGAGGGCGACCGGATCTACCTGGTCACCAAAGACGGCCGGGGGCGGGACACAGATGTCATCCGGGCCGACGTACGCGACAACTTCGCGGGAGCGGTCACCGCGGTACGCGACGCCGTGGGCCGCCCCGACGGGATCCTCACCGCCCAGGAGATGTTCCTGACCGAGACCGCCGCCCTCGCCGAAGCGCTCGGCGTCCCCCACGCCAGCCCGGCAGTCGCCGCGCGGGCCCGGGACAAAGGAAGCATGAAGCAGGCATGGACCGCGGCCGGCGTGGCCACACCGCGCGGCTGGTCGTTCACCTCCGCCCGCCACGTGCGCAACAGCATCGAGGAGTTCACCTACCCGCTGATCCTGAAGCCGTCGCACGGGTACGCGAGCTGCGGCGTGCGCAAGGTCACGACCCGCGAGGAACTGCTCGACCACCTACGCGCCATCTCCCTGCTTAACGCCACCGTCATCGGCCGGGAACAAGCAGGCGCGGGCATCCTGGTTGAGGAATATCTGGACGGCGAGGAATACTCCGTCGACACGGTCTGGTTCGACGGAGAGCCGCTCTGCGACGGCGTCATGTCCAAGGGCGCAGCTGCCGGACCGTACTACCCAGACCGGCTGTACCGCATCGACCCCGAGCTCGATCCGGCCGCCGCAGCGCCGATCATCCGGCTCTCGCACGAGGCCGTACGCGCGCTCGGCATACGCTCAGGCGCCACACACACCGAGATCCGGCTGCGCGGCGGCGTGCCGTACGTCTTGGAGACCACGAACCGCCCCGGCGCCGGCGGCCTGTTCTACCCACTGTTCCAGCAGGCTCACGGCGTCGACTTCGCCCAGATCCTCTACTACGCGTCGGTCGCCGCCACCCGCGACGAGTTGCGGGCCGGTGTCGGCACCTGGAACGCGTCCCGGCCCAAGCCCAACGAGCACTACTTCTGGTACAACATCCCGCACCGGCAGACCGGCGTCATCCGCGAGATACGCGGGCTCGACCAGCTCGCCAGCCGGCACGAGATCCTGCGCTGCGTCTGCTACAAGCAGGCCGGCGGCGTCCTCTACACCGAGGGACTCAACGCCGACTACTTCTGCTCTGTGCTCGGCTGCTACCGGCCCAAGCCCGCCGAACCGCCGATCACCGACTACGTACGCGGCTACGACGACCTGCTCGAGGTGGTGCTGTGAGCAAGAGCTTTGGGGCGCTCGCCGTCGGCAGCTTCGTCTCCCTGATCGGCACCACGGTCTTCGACCTCGTCCTGGCCTGGTGGGTCGTCTCCAAGACCGGATCGGCCGTCGTCACCGGATACCTACTGGCGGCATCGCTGGCGCCAATCGCGTTCATCGGCCCCATCGGCGGCGTGCTCAGCGACCGCTGGAACAAAAAGTCCATCCTCATCGCCACCGACGTGGTCAGCGGCGCGGTCGCGATGGGCGTGGCCGTCCTCGTACACCACGGCGTCGTCAATGTTCCCCTGATGGTGGCAGCCAGCCTCGTCCTCGGCACGTGCTCCGCCCTCTACCGGCCGGCGGCGCGCTCGATTGTGCCGCGGCTGGTCGAGGAGCGTCACCTCGTGCGGGCGAACTCGATCTCCACGAATCTCACCGAAACCACCAAGGCAGTAGGCCCCACGCTCGGCGCCGCCCTCGTCGTCATGCCCGCCGTCGGCATCACCGGCGCCATCGCCATCAACGGGCTGTCGTTCTGGGTGTCGGCCGCTGCGGCGGCCCTCATCGCCTATCGCCACGCCGACACCGGAAAAGACCTCACATCCGTGGGGCATGACCTGCGCGACGGCTTCTCATACATCGGCAAGCATGTACTGATCCGGAACATGGTGGTGCTTTGCGGCGCGGTGAACTTCTTCCTCGTGGCGTTCAACATCCTCCTGCCCGTCTACCTAACCAGGGTGCTGCACTCGTCCAGCTCCACCTACGGGTACGCGCTCACCGCCGAGGCCGTGGGCGGTATCGCCGTCAGCGTGATCCTGCTGCTGTGGCGGGACGTCGTCGCGACCAACCGGGTACTCGTCATCCTGCTCGCAGCCGGCGGCGCCGCTCTCGCGCTGATGCCGTTCGCGCCGGGCAAGCCGGGACTGCTCACGCTCTGCGCGGCTCAGGGACTCTTCGTGGGCGGCTTCAACACGCTCTTCTTCGCCCACATCCAGAAGGAAGTGCGTCAGGAGTACCTCGGCCGGGTCTTCTCCGTCGTCTACATGGTCGCGATCGGCGTCATGCCCCTGGCCTACGTCCTCTGGGGATACATCGGGGACTCCACGATCCAGTGGTCCCTCACCTACGCCGGGATCGGCACCATCCTTTGCGGCCTCCCCTTCGCGCTGCCGCAGCAACGCCCAATGGATGCGCCACGTCCGGTCGTCGCCGCCTAACATGAACCGAGCCGGGAGTCGTCGTTTCGCCGACGACTCCCGGCTCGCCGTCGGCAAACGCTGCGGGCTCCGGGGTTGCGGCCTGTCATGGCTACGACGGCGTGAAACCATGGTAGCTACTCCCGTCGCATACTTGCTGGAGCAGCATTCGAGTAGCCGCCGTGTGCGGGTGATCGGAACCAAGTACCTCTTCACGCAAAGGAAGGATTTGAATGAGGTGGGCGAAGGCCTTTTCTTTGTCCCCCAAATGGGCCAGGCAGTCAGCCAACTCGTGCCAGGTTGTTAATGTCCTAGGGTGCGATTCTCCCTGAATTCGACGACGGTCCGTGAGCAGCTGCTCCAGAAAGCCAACCGCATCTTCGAGGCAACCCAACTCGGCTGCGCACTTGGCCAGCTCATGACGGGTGGTAAGGACATGCGGATGGTCTGGCCCAAGAACAACCTGCCTGTTGACGAGGTGACTGGATAGGTGGCTCAGGCGGTGGTGGAGTCTGTTGTGGACGCTGGTAGGTTGACCGGCTGTGTCCGCCCCGCAGCCGTCGCCGTCGTATGACGACCTGGTTGCGCGGGTTGCGGAGTTGACTGGTCTGTTGGAGAAGGCTCTGGCGCGGGTGGCGGAGCTTGAGGCCCGGTTGAAGTTGTCCTCGTCGAACTCGTCGAAGCCACCCTCGTCGGACGGGTTGGCCAAACCGGCGCCGAAGTCGTTGCGGCCACGCTCGGACCAGGGCCCGGGGCGGCCGAAAGGGCAGGACGGCGTCACTCTGGAACGCTTCGCGGATGCGGATGTGGTGCGCCACGTGCCCGCGGTGTGTGCCGGGTGCGGGGACAGCCTGGCCGACGCGGACGAGGTCGATATGACCTGGCGGCAGGTGGTCGATGTGCCACCGGTGAAACCGCAGGTGACCGAGCATCAGATGATCACCCTGGCGTGCCGGTGCGGGCACCACACCACCGCGGCCGCACCGCCCGAGGCGGTCGCACCGGTCTCCTACGGGCCTCGGCTGGCCGGGATCGGCGTGTACCTGCTGCACGGGCAGTTCCTGTCGGTGTCGCGGACCGCCGCCGCGCTGGGGACCTGTTCGGGGTGCCGGTCGCGGCCGGCACGGTGGCCGGTTGGGTGAAACGCACGGCGCTGGGCATCATCGAGAAGGTGTTGCCGGTGATCGCCGGGCGGATCGCCGGCGCGCCGGTGGCGAATTTCGATGAGACGGGGATGCGGGTCGCCGGTCGTCTGGCCTGGCTGCATTCGGCGTCCACGGCCACGGATGTGCTCCTCGCGGTACACGAGAAGCGAGGCACCAAGGCGATGGACGCCATCGGGGTGCTGCCGAAGTTCGCCGGGGTCGCGGTGCACGACGCGTGGGCGCCGTACGACACCTACACCCACATGATCCACGCTCTGTGCAACGCGCACGCGTTGCGTGAGTTGATCTACGTGAGCGACACCGCGACCGGCCCGGTCACCGAGCACGCCGAGCAGGCTGCCACCGCGCTGCGCCGGTTGAACCGGCTGACCGCCGACGCCCACGCCGCCGAGCAGACCCCCGATGCTGAGAAGCTCGCTTTCTACCTACACGTCCTGCGTAGCGCGGTCGTCCTCGGCGTGCAGGCCACCGCAGCGCGGGCCAGTAAACTCGAACGCAAGTACCACGCGTTGTTCGTCCGGCTGCGGGATCGCCGCGACGACTACCTACGCTTCGTCACCGACCCGGCCGTCCCGTTCGATAACAACCGGGCGGAGCAGACGATTCGTATGCCGAAACTGCGGATCAAGGTCTCCGGCAGCATGCGCACCACGACCGGCGCCGAGCACTTCGCCGCGATCCGCAGCTACATCGCCACCGCCGCCCGGCAAGGCATCGACACCCTCGACGCCCTCATCCAGGCCGCCACCGGCAACCCCTGGATCCCCACACCGGCCTGACCGGCAACCACCACCGGACCGTCATACGGCCCGAGGGTGCCCACGTACCCAAGTCAGGTACCTATCCAGTCACCACTGGATTAGGAACACCGTCTACCGCGAAGACGACTCCACCGTCCACACCCGATCAGGCCCCAGAGTCATGGCCGCCCTCAGGAACGGGTGCATCTTTTTGAGGGGTGGGTTGTTTAGGTTTTTTCGGTCATGCGGCGAGGCCGAGGTCGTGGATGCTGGCGGGGTGGTAGCGGGCTAGGTGGTGTTCTTCCCGGTAGCGTGCTTTGTAGTAGGTCATGTAGTCGGCGAGGTCGTTGTTGACGATGATGGCGCGGAGTTTGAGGATGTCTTCGGCTCCGGTGGGGGACCATCTCGCGCCGGTGATGCCGAATCTGTCCTCGATGACGTAGCGGCAGGCGCCTTCGATCAGGCCGGTGGCGATGGGCCAGCCGTTGGCCAGTGCGGTGTCGTAGCGCATGTGTTGGTGGTTGTTGCTCAGGTAGGTGACGGCTTTGTCGAGGTCGGACAGGTCGAGGTGGCGGGTCCGGGGGTTGGTGCGGGTTTTCGCGGCGATCGAGGCCAGGGTCGCGGCGACGGCTTTCGCCCGGCCGTGCAGGACTCGCAGGCGTTGTCCGTCGGCGAATTGGCCGGCGGTGACCGGGTCGCCGGGGTGTAGTGCGGTGGCGGCTTTGCCGAGGTAGCCGCTGACATGGATGAAATCGATGAGGATCGGGACTTTCAGCCGGCGGTCCTGGGCGTGGTCGGTGATGGCGGTGATCTGTTGTTTGTTGCCGTCGACGAGGAACACGCGCCGGCGGGTGTGGTTGGGGTCGCGGCGCTCAGCTTCGTCGAACGCTTTGCTGATCATCGCGGGGATGTCGTCGGTGATGGACGCTGATACCCATTTGTCGCGTGCGGTGGGGCCGGGGTGGGCTTTGCGGCGTGCGGGTGGGGCGGCGATGTCTTCGGGTTGCCGGACGGCGGGGGTGAAGTCGGCGACCGCGACGATCTCGGCCATCTTCTTGATCCCTGGCCGGGTGGTGTCGATCCCGGCGTTCTTGCGGTGTTCCGGGCGTACCGCGATGCCTTTGCCGTCGGCCTGCATCATGATCACGTCGGTGGCGGGCAGGTCGGCTTCGGCCTGCCGGGCGCAGTTGGTAGAAGTCGTCGGTCCAGGCGGCCAGTTCCGTGGCCAGGCCGGTCAGTTGGGCCCGGCCGATCGTGACCCCGGTCCGGGCGGCGATGATCTGCTGGGCCTGGCCGTAGCCGCCGGTGGCAACATGGAAGGCGACCAGGGTGCGCATCCCCAGGGTGTAGGGGTCGTCGGGCAGCACCCACCGGGCGTCGGCCGGATACAGGTTCGGCTCCCGCCGGTTACGGTAGGCCAGCCGAGAGACCCGCAGCGGCCCGAACACGCTGACCACACCCCGGTCATGGTCTTTCTCCACAGTGCCGTGCCGGATCCCTGCCACACTGGTCACCTGGCCGATCCGCTGTTCGCGGGCGCTGTCGATGGTGAAGGTGGCCTCCAGCAGCCGCCGCTGCAGGTCTCGGCCCGACTGTTCGATCGTCGTCTCCCGGTCGCCGTGGTCGAGAGCACCGGCCCGGTCGGCCGTCCAGACGATCATCGAACAGAACTGCTCGATGGGGCCGGCCAGCGCCGCCGCCACTTCCGCGTCCACCGGGCTCTGACTGCCGTCAGGGTTCACCTGCGTCACCACTACCGACACGTGCAGTGTCACCGGGGAGTCCTCCTGGGATCGTCGAGAGTCAGATCCCGACCATGATCCCGGAATCCGCCCGTAACCCAGTGGATCCGTCCACCGGCCACCCTGTCGGCGGGTGCCCTACCGACCCGGCCGCATCGCTGTTGAACAGCAGAAACTACCCCTGGTAGTGCCTGATAGATGAGTGAAAGGAAAACGCTCCGAGGTTCGTGGGTTTCAGCCTGATATCAGTGCAAGTTCACACCCTCCAAAAAGATGCACCCCTCAGGAACCTCGCCATCGGCGCCCTGCGCCTGCACGGACGCACCGACATCGCCGAAGCCACCCGATGGGCCACCCGCAACACAGCCCGACCATTCACCATCCTCGGACTCACACCATGATCCACGATCTTAAAACGGCCGTGACGTAGGCCCCGCCTCCGATTTCGTCGAAGATGCCGGCACGGAGTTTCCCAAGGAAACCGTTATCCTCATCCCAGGCCTCATCAAGGGCGGCCAACAGCTCCGCGCTTGCCTGCATAACTACCTCCCGGGCCAGTAGCCGACGATCGCCTCCGGCGGCACATTTTGGAAGATCAGCACTTCCTGATCTCATCTCGCATATGAACTGTGTCGCCTGCTGCTGGGGAATGGGCCATTGGAGATATCTTCAGCCGGAAGGATGTCGGCGGCTCGACTCACCACATGAAGGCCGACCGAGCCAGATCAGCCCCGCGGACGCATCATGTCAAACTGAGCCTTCAAGGCCGCGCCGAGGTGATTTACGATGTCGTGCCCCGGCTGGTCGGGGAAGGGAAGGTAACCAAGGAACGCCGTGATTATCAACGAACGCACCTCTGATTCACCGCTCTCGAAACGCTTTTCCAGGAACCGGAGCACCGCCTCCCAATCAGGCGGTTCGGCTGTTTTGCGGACGAAGGAAAGGACGGTCTCTTGGGTGATGTTCCAGAAAATGACGTAGGGGAGAACCTCGTGATTCTCTGCCATATGCGCGTCGTACACGTCGGCAAAGCCCGGAACCGCCGAGACGAACTCTTCAACGAATTGAACATCTTTATCCACCGCAGCCGAGCCCATAGTTGCTGAGACCCCCATACTTTCCCGCTTGGGCATCGTCGATCGCCTGTATCAAAGAATTAGCTACCTTGACATCCCCCTCGGATCGCACCCGAGGAACCATCCTACCGCCCTTCAGCCTAATATCCTTCGTCAACCAGTTGTTGAGCGCGCTCCGAATTTGCGTGGTACTCCTCAGGTGGTCCTGCCCGTGCAGCAGTTCACCGTCAAGCGCCTGTTGATTCGCGGCCGCTAGAGCCGACCCGTCGCCCACTTGATCAGGATTGCCCAGACCGTGGAATAGAGCGTTAATTGAATTTTGCAACGCGGGGTCGTCGACCTGCGGAATGATGGTGCCGCCGTCGTTGTGAACCAGTACGGCAACTCTGCCGGCGAGCACATAGTACGTGTGGAGGTTGGCGATGGTGAGGTTGAGCATGTGATGGGGCTCGGCGTAGAACCACATGTGGTCGAGGTGGACGACTTGGCCTGTGGTGGAGGCGAGTTGGTCGCCGTGCTTGAGCGCGTTGACTAGTGTCCACTGCTGTGTGGTGACGTCCCAGAAGGGGTGGTTCTGGGTGGTGTGGATGATGTGGCGGCCGTCTTTGTCGGCGACCGCCAGGTCGGCCATGTCGGTGTCGACGTTGTCATGAAGTTGGGTGACGGGCTCGTCTCGAGCTGTTGCTGTGACGGGGTCAAGGGACGCTACCCTGTCGCCAACTTTGATGTCTTTGATGGGTTTCGAGTTGTGGTTCGACAGAAGCACTGGGGTGGTCGGGGTGAAGCTGCATTTTGCTCCTCGGCTAACTCGAGTAGTTACGCCAGCTTCGCCTGCGGCAACGTCTGATCCGGCGGCCGCATCCGCACCAAGGCCTGCAGCACCGCCTTCGACGGGAGCGACCATCGACAAGTCAATAAGAATATGATCAAAGATGTCTTTCAGAATCCCGCAAACTTCCGAGGTCGAAGGGTCGCAGCCGGGACCGCAGGCCTTGTAATGGCAGCGGGGTAGCGGTGTCGGGGCTCCGCCTTTGCCGTCGTCGTACAGGATATGGCAGGTGTGGAAGTCGCACACGGTTCGGTTCGGGCGGAAGCTGTGGCTGCTGCCGTCCTCGGGTTGGTATACCGGGGTGCTGTATGTCCCTCCTCGATGCCGCTCCCGGTAGTCGTCCTCGGCAGTTCCGCCGCCAATACCAGATTTTCTTACCGGGGCGCTGTACTTCCCACCTCGATGCCGCTCCCGATAGTCGTCGTTGGCGGTCCAACCATCACCGCCAGCATGGTGGCGGGCCTGGGCGCTGTACTTCCCGCCTCGATGCCGCTCCCGATAGTCGTCGTTGGCGGTCCAACCATCACGGCCAGCAGAGTGGCGGGCCGGTGCGCTGTATGTGCCTCCGCGATGCTGCTCCCGATAGTCGTCGTTGGCGGTCCAACCACCGACACCGGATTGGCGTGACGGAACGTACTTCCCGCGGCCGGGGTGCTGCTTGTTCCAGTAGGTGCCGTTGCGTCCGTCGTCGTTCCTGTAGAACATGTGACCGGTGGGGTCGGTGCGGGTGAGGGGGTCGTCGCCGGTGTAGGCGTACGGGTTCGCGGCGGTGCTGTCAGCGGCCGGGTCCGGTTGGTAGGTGTCTTTGCTGGTGAACTGGCCGGTGGCGGGGTTGTACCAGCGGGCGGCCATGTTGGCTTTGCCGGTGGCCGGGTCGGTGTATTCGGATTGGTAGCCGAGGTTGCCCAGGGTGGTTCGGGTGCCGACGAGGGTGCCCAGCGGGTCGTAGGTGGCGGTCTGGGTCAAGGTGGTGTCGGTTGCCGACAGGGTGCCGATTAGGTCGGTGTGCAGGTCGGTGAGGGCGAGTTTCGCCGTTGAGGTGGTGCCGGTGGCGGCACGGACGGCGAGCAGGCCACCGTCCGGGTCGCGGGAGTACACGAACTGTCCGTCGCCGGCCAGCTGGTTGCCTGCGCCGGAGTACTGCACGGTTTGGCTGCCGCTGGCGTCATTGCGTCGCACCAGCCGACCTTGGGCATCGTAGGTGTAGGCGACCGTGCCGTCGCTGGTCTGCTGGCCGTACGCGTCGCAGGTCAACGTGGTCGTTCCCGCCGCCGACAGCACACCGGCCGCGGTGTGGGTGTAGCCGGTGGTGCCGTCGTTGGTCAGTTCGTCGCGGGCGTCGTAGGTGAAGACTTTGCTGCCGTCCTGGGTCCGGTTACCGGCGGCGTCGTAGCCGTAGGCGACCGTGGTCGTGCCGTTGTTCCAGGAGGTGAGCCGGTTGGCCTGGTCGTAGGTGTAGGTGTTGGCTGTCGCGGACCCGAAGCCGGTGGTGTTCTTCGAGGTCAGGTTGCTGTTGGCGTCGTAGCCGTAGCCGATCGACGAGACGACCGTGCCGGCTGCTGTCTGCACCTGGTCGCTGGTGAGTCGGTGCAGGTCGTCGTAGCCGAAGTTCCGGATGTCGCCGGAGCCTTCGTTGATCGAGCTGACCTGGTTCAGCTTGTTGTAGTGGTAGCTCTGGACGGTGCCGGTCAGCGCGTCGGTGACGGTGGTGAGCAGGTCGTGGCTGTCGTAGCTGTAGCTGGTGGTCCCGGACGCGTCGGTGCGTGAGGTGGGCAGGCCGTCGGCGTTGTAGGCAAGGGTCGTCGATCCGGCCGAACCGCTCGCGGTCAGCAGCATGCCCCGGTCGTCGTAGCTGAACGATTCGCTGGTCGCATTGGCGGAACCGGCGGCGCTGGTGGCCGCGGACAGAACCCGGCCGTCTTGGTCGTAGGTGAAGCTGCGGGTCGCGGTGGCAGCGGAGGCACCGGAGCCTTGCTGGTTGAGCAGGTTGCCCGTGGCGTCGTAGCCGAACGTCTGGGTGACGCCGCCGGGGAGGGTTTCGGTGGTCAGCCGGCCGTCGGCGTCGTACGCGTAGGTGGTGGTGGAGTTCGCGGCGGTGCTGTAGCTGGTGGTTGCCGGCGCGATCTGCGACTGCTGGATGTTCCACGCGTCGTAGGTGGTGAACCAGTTGGTACCACGGCCGTCGGTGTACCGGGTGCGGTTGCCGTTCAGGTCGTAGCCGAACGAGGTGCCGATCGACGCGGTACTGCTGACCGGCTGCTTTTCGGAGAGCACCAGACCGGTTGGGTCGTAGGTGTAGGAGGTGACCGCGCCGCGCCCGTCCGTGCTGGTTAACACGTTGCCTGCGGCGTCGTAGGTCTGCGAGCCGGTTGTCAACGCCGTGCCGCCGCCGGCGGCGTAGGCCGCGGTCCCTGTGTTGCGGGACAGCATGTCGTAGGCGGTGGTCCGGTAGGTGCCGTCCGGCTGAGTCACCCTGATGGTGCGGCTGAGCCCGTCGTAGGCCGAGGTGGTGGTCTGGCCGGCACCGTTGACCGTGGTCAGGATGTCACCGGCGGCGTCGTAGGTCTGGCTCTGCGTCACCCCGGCTGGGGAGGTCGTCTGTTGCAGCCGGCCGGCCGAGTCGTACGCGTAGCTGGTGGTGAAGGCACTGGAGGTCTGTCGGACCGCTTGGGTCGACGTCGCCTTGCGGCCCAGGAAATCGTAGGTAGTGGCGGACACCGCGCCGGTCGGATCAGTGACCGAGAGCAGGTCGCCGTTCAGGTCGTAGGTGACGGTGGTGACGCCGCCGTCCGGGGCGACCGTCTTGGCGAGCCGGCCGAGTTGGTCGTAGGTGTAGTTAGTGACGTTGCCCAGCGCGTCGGTGGTCGAGGCCTGCCGACCGAGGGTGTCGTAGACGGTCGAGGTCACCGGGTTGATCGTGGCCGTGCCATCCGGTGTGGTGTAGGTCGGCTTGTGGGTCTCGTACCTCCGGCCGGCCCGGTCGTAGACGTTGGTGGTCTTGTTGCCGTTGCTGTCGACCGCTTCGGTCGGGTCGCCGAAGGTGTCGTATCCGATGTAGTTGACCGGCCGGGCGGTGACCGAGCCTGCGGTGGTTTCGGCGGTGACCGCTGCGGCGGTCCGCACGGCCGGCCGCTGCGCCTCGTCGTAGCTGATGTCGGTGAGGTTGCCGAGCGGGTCGACCGTCCGGGTGGCCAGGCCGCCCTCGTCGAGGATGTTCGAGGTCCGGGAGACGCCGGCGCCCGCGGCCGGCGCGGTGCCGCCGTAGATCGCGGCGACCTGCGTGGCGGTCAGCGGCCGCTGGTAGGCCTGTACGTCGGCGACCTGGCCCGGCCAGGCATCGGCGGCGCCGCCGCTCCACTTGCCGCCACCGATGACCAGCGGCCCGGAGGTCGCCATCGACGTGGTCGCGGTGCTGCCCTGGGCGACACCGTTGACGTAGAGCGTGACCGTCTTGCCCGTCGCGTCGTAGACAGCGCTCAGGTGCGTCCAGGTGTTCAATGCAGGGGCGGCGCTCGAGTGGACCGCGGCATTGACCGTGGAGGACTGGCTGACCAGCATCCGCCACCGGTCGACGGCCTGGTCGTAGCCGAGCAGGAACCCGCTGCGCACGTCGCCGTCCTGCGACACTGCGGCCTTGTTGTTGCTGATATTGGTCAGGTAGACCCACGCTGACACGGTGTACGAGCGGGCCGTGTCGAGCACCGGTCCGGTCGTGGTGATCCGCGATCCGGCGTTGCCGGCGAAGGCGGCGCTGCCGCCCAGCCCGGTCGGCGCCGCGGTGGACCAGGTGATGCCGGCAGCCGTGCCGGGGCTGTTGCCGGCGCTGTCGTCCGCACTCGTGCCGGTGCTCTGGTTCAGCTTCCACCGCGCGAGCGGCGTGCTGGCCGGGTCCGCGTTGTACGCGGTCCGCGCCCGGACGCGGCCCTCGGCGTCGTACATGGTGTCGGTGACCGACAGCGGGTTGCCGGTGCCGACCGACTGGGCGGTGCTGACGGCGTTGTCGTCGGCGGAGTATGTGTCGGTGGTGACGCGGTCCAGGCCGGCCGGATCCAGCACGGTGACGGTCCGCCGGCCCGCGTGGTCGTAGGTGAACGTCCTGGTGGTCGTGCCGTTGTCGGTGACCTGGATGAGCAACTCCCCGGCCTGGTCGTAGCTGTCCTGTTCCTGTACGAACGTGCTGGTGCCGTCGGTGCGGGTGACGGTGGCGACCCTGCCGTCGTCGGTGTAGGTGTAGGCGGTTGTCCAGTGCATCGCGTCGGTGGTGCTCGCGAGCCGGCCGGCCGGGTCGTACTGGTGCGACTCGGTCACTACATCGACGGGGCTGCTGGGGTTGTTCGGGTCGCCGGTGAAGTTTTTCGTCGTCTCGGACAGCAGTTGGCCGTCGGCGTCGACATTGAACGCGGTCACCACGCCGTCGGTGTCGGTTTCGGTAACCGTGTGGCCGTACGCGTCGTAGGTGAAGCTGGTGGTCTTGCCGACGGCGTCGGTTTGCGACGCCTTCTGCCCGTTGTCGTTGTACGTGACCGATTCGGTGCGGGTCACGTCACCGCCGGTGGCGTCCGAGGTTGTCTGCGAGGTCAGGTTGCCGTCGGCGTCGTAGACGTTGGTGATGACCGGGGTGTGCACGGCACCGGTGACCCGGTTGGTGACCGGCGTATCGGTTTCGGTCAGCAGCCGGCCCTGCGGATCGTAGGTGAACGACGAGGTCCGGCCGTTCGGGAACGACGAGGTGGTCACCGTCTCGGTCAGTTTCCGGCCGAGCTGATCGTAGGTGTAGGTGCGCACCTCTCCAGCCGGTGAGACGGTCTTGGCGATGTCGCCGTTGGCGTCGTAGACGACGCTCTGCACGCCGCCGGCCGCATTAGTGATCTTGTATGGCAGTCCGGCCGGGGCATACCCGGAGTCGGCGGCTGCGACGCTGGTGCCATCGGTGTAGCTCGTGGCGGTAACCCCGCCTAGCGGGTCAGTCGCGGTTGTCGGGTTGCCTTTCGCATCCAAGGTGTACGTCGTCTGATACGTGGTGTCGGTGGCCGACGACGACATGCCGCCGCGGCTCGCGGTCATCACGTCGTTGCGCGGATCGACCGGGTTCGACGAGTTCAGGTAATAGTCGTAGTAGGTGCTGGAGCACAGGTTCGCCGACTGGTGCTGGCAGGTGATCTGCTGGATCGTGTTGCCCCGGGCGTCCTTGACCCGCTGCGTGCGTATCCCGTTGGCGTCGTACAACAGACTCGAGAAACCACCGGTGTCGTAGCCGTACCGGCTGGTGTTGCCCAGGGCGTCGGTCTCGGCGACCTCGCGGTTGTTGATCAGGTCGTACGCGTACGAGATCGTGTGGCCGCCGGGGTCGGTGACCGTGACCGTCTTGACCGGCATGGTGATCGTCTTGACCGTCGCGTCCACCGTCGTGACCGCGACTGGCACGGTCTGCTTGCTCGCCGACCACTGGGCGTCGACCTGGGCCGCGGCCAGTTCGCTGGGGTAGAACGCCGCCTCGGCCAGGCTGCCGGTGTAGTACGCAGTGGTGGACGCGGTCAGCCCGGACCAGCCAGTGCCGGTGAAGCCGGCGCCAAGGTAGGCATACGGCTGGCTGCCGGGGGTCAAGGCAACAGTTCCGGTCGTCGAGGCGACCTTCACATCATCGACGTACAAAGACTGTGCGGTGCCGGAGGAGGTCAGCACCGCCTGGTGCCAGTTGCCGTCGTTGACCGCCGCCGACGACGCCAGCGACAGGGTCCACTTCTGCGCAGTGGAGCCGTTGCAGGTGTAGATCTGCAGCTGGGTGGCGTTGGTCGTGGTGCTGCCCGGGTCGTCCAGGCACTTGCCGGAGTTGGTGTTCTGCAGGCCGCCGTTGTAGGGCACCCACGTCTGCGCGGTCGAGGCGTTGCAGGTGTACAGCTGGACCTTGGTGCCGTTCGCCGTGCCGGAACTGGTGACGTCCAGACACTTGCCCAGCACACGAACCGAGTTGTCGGTGTTCCAGGTCAGGTTCTGCGCGCTGCTGCCGTTGCAGTCGTAGAGCTGGATGTGGGCGCCGTTGGTGGTGCTCGAGCTGGCATCGTCGACGCACTTGCCGTCGATGCCGGAGCGCAGCGGACCGGTCGGCGTCGTCGAGGGCGACAGGCCTCGCAGCTTGCCGTCCGCGCTGATCCACAGGGTCGGTAGGCCGGGGGCGGTGCTGTCGCCGAGCGCGCCGGCCTGCGAGCCGAGCAGGACATCACCGGTGGCCGTGGTGTTGAACCACAGACCGACCGAGGACGCACCGGCCGGCGCGACCGTGCTCGGCAGGACCACGTTGGACGATGCGCCGTCGAAGGCGGCCGCGGTCGCATCGCTGAACGGCCCGCTCGCGCCGAGGGTGACCGCACTGTAGCTGGCGGTGTCGCCGGCTACCTCGTTCACCGCGTCGGTCACGTCGCCGCCGGTCTCGCCGAGGCGCCAGTAGTTAGTCGGCTTCGCGCCGAGCACCGACGCCTCGTACACGTCGCTGCTGCCCGCGATCTGCGGCGTGCCCATCGTCCAGACGCCGCCGTTCTCGTCGGTCACCGAGGTGACCTGGCCGGACACGGCGCTCACCGCGACCTGCGCGACGACGCGGCCTGCCGGGGAGGTGACCTTCTGAATCACCGAGCTGGAATTGGTCGCAACCCCATACAGTGCGCTGACGTCCGCGGCGGTCATCGGCTTGGTCGAGAAGGCGACGTCGGCGATGGAACCGGTGAAGTAGCGCGCCACGGCGGGCGAGGCGCCGGTGTCGGCCAGATCCGGCCAGCCGCCGCCGACGAAGCCCGCGCCGACGTACTCGTTCGCCGAGCCGGTGGTCTGGTACAGGCCGATCGTCCCGGACAGCGGCGATCCCTGTGCAACGCCGTCGAGGTACATCGCCTGGGTGCCGCCGGCGCCGGAGAGCACGACGTGGTGCCAGGCGCCGTTGGTCACCACCGACGTCGACTTCATCGGGGTGGTGGCACCCTGCCAGAACTCGCCGCGCAGGTAACCGTTCTTGTCGACGTACAGCGAAGGGGTGTAGTTACCGCTGGTCGTGCCCGCGGTGATCGACCCTCCGCTGTAGCTGAACAGCACACCGCCAGGTGTGCTGGTCTTGAACCACATGCTCAGTGACTCGTACGAGCCGTCGTTGACCAGCTTGCCGGGCAGCTGCACGTACGAGGACGTACCGTTGAAGGTGGCCGAGGTGGAACTGGAGTTGGCCAGCGGGGCGGTACCGCCGAGCGTGACGTTCTTGTACGTGCCGTTGTCCACACCGGCGTTCGTCAGCACGCTGCTGACCGCCGAGCTGCCGGACGCCTCGTTCAGCCGCCAGAACGAGTACGGGTTCAGATTCAGCGTCGCATCGGCGTACTGGTTGTTCCAGTTGTCCCAGGTGTAGACCGTGCACGCGGTACTGGTCGCCGGCGGGCACACCGTGGTAAGCCGATCGTACGTATCGTATGTGTAGTTCCAGGTGTAGCCGGTCCCCCCGGCGGCCAGCGCATCGGTGGTCACTGACGCCACGTGGGCCGCACCGACCGTCGGGCTCGACGACGCAGCCCAGGTCAAGGTCAACGTGCGGCCCGCCGCGTTGGTCACCGTGGAGATCAGGCCCGTCGCGGAGGCGTACGCGAAGGTCAGCGGCCGCCCGTTCGCGTCGACGATCGACGTGATCTTGAAGACACCGCTTCCCGCCGATCGGGCGAAGACGTACTGCGTCGCGTTCTTGTCGGTCAGCGTGTAACCCGTGACCGTTCCGCTGGAGATCTGCGCGGTCAGCGTCGCGTATCGACCCGACGGCGCGGTGAACGTCCCGTCCGAATTGCGGCCGAACGCCACCTCCGAACCGTTCGGATAGGTGACCACCACGGTCTGCACCGCGCCGGTGGTGTCGTACTTCTCGGTCGCCTTGGTGTCCAGGGTGCTCGACCAACCCTGCCCGAACGCCCCCGAGCGGCGCGTGTCCAGGCTGTTGTAACTACGCGAGATCTCCAGCACGGGGCCAACCCCGGCGACCTGGGCATCGGTCACCGACGTGGTGTAGTTGCCGTTGTTCGGATCGAAACCAGCGCCCGTATTTTGCGCCAGGTCAGCGGTCAGTCTCGGCTGTGGCACGGGCGTGGCGAAGGCGTACGCCGACGACTCAGCCGCCGCGTGCAGCTTGTCGCTCACCGTCACCGTGTAGTAGTACGTGCCGTTCCAAGCCAGCTTTCCGGCCGGCACCTGCCAGGCCGCGGTGGTGAGGGCGCCGGAGTTGACGATCACGGTGCCCGCGGCGTTGTAGACCTTGTAGGTGTAAGTCAGGCCCGTGTTCGGCCACGAGTCCGGGTCGTGCGCCCGGGTCACCAACTGCGGCGTCAACGTCTCGACCGTGGTGTTGTTCGCCGGGTACCGGGTATCGACCTGCGGCACCACATCCGGCGTGACGGTCAGGTTCAACTTCGGCGCGTACGCACCCGAGCCGTACCGCTCCGAGGTGAAACGCTTCCACGCGTACGAGTCGGTCACCGACGACACCAACGCCAGACCGTACGGCGCGCTGTTCGACGTCCAGCCGTTCAACGCCGACACGCTCAACGGCACCGTCTCCCACACACCCACCGAACGGTCCCCGCCGGTGTTCGTGCAGGCGGCACCCGGAACGGTCACGGTCAACGAGCCGATCGAACTCGACGCGATCGACGGACCCGGATACGACGACGTCGCCAGCGTCGTGGACGACCACGCCTCCGTCGCCGGATACACGTAGAACGGCCGAGCCGTACCACACGAATACTGCCAGGTCAGATACACCTGCAGATTCGCCGCGGTGATGTGCCCGCCGTTGACCTGATCATCGAAGTAGCCGAAGTTCAGATACGACCGCGCCTTGGTCGTACCACCGTCGTACGTACCGATCGCCAGGTTGTTCCCGGCCTGATCACCCGCATCGGTACTCGAGTCGTTATCCACATAGGCGTCACCGGTGTCATAGGTCGCCAACGTCGGATCCACCCGCACCGGATACACCCGCGCCGCATCATCCAGCCACGCCCGGTCCGCGACCACCGTCAACGCCGGCCCGCCATCCAGCGTCGTCAACGACATCGTCACCGCCGACGAATGCATCATGTCCCCGGTCAACGGATCGAACTTGGAATCGGTCATCGAGCCGCGCGGGAACCACGCCTGCCGCGTACCGGACGCATCCACCACCTCGACCGAGCCGTCGGCGGTCATCCTCGGACTCAACCCGTCCGACAGGTGCAGCGGAAACACCCACTTGTTGCCCGCCGCCGGCGTGTCCAGAACCAGCGTCTCCTTGATCCCACTGGCGTAGCTCTGCAACTCCAGGTCGGTACTCGGCAGGATCGACAGGTACGTCGCCGTCGAACCCGTCACCGCCGGGGTAACCGCCGCCGCACCGCTCAAGTCATAGCCGACCGAGTCACCCGACGGCAGCGCCACCGACGCCAGCGGATCAGCACCCGCCGTGGCCGTCGCGGACGCCTCTGCCGACGACTGCGCGACCTTCGCCGACGGCGCGGCCACACTGCCGGCGAACGACACCCTGATGAAGTTCGCCTTCATCATCCAACGGTTCGACGCGCCGAGAACCAAGGTCGGATCGATCTGATGCCAGGACCCGTCAGCAGCCCGGTAGTTCATACGGCCGGTCGAGAACACCCGGGTCGTCGAGCCGTCCGCGTTCGCGTACTGATCCATGGTAGCGCTGGATTTGCTCGCCTGCCGCTCGCTGCTCCCGGCGACGTAACCACGCCGCACCGGGGCAGTCTTCGTCTTCCCTGACGACGCATCGTGCGGCCGATAGCCGTCCAAACCACGGGCGACCTTCTTCGGCGCACTCCCCGAACCACCGTTCGCGGTCGTCGCCGAGGCCGGCACGTAACCACTCAGACCAGGATGCGCGCCGTGGCCCTGTCGCGGCAGACCCGCAACGACCGCCCAAGCCTGAGGCAGCCGGAACAGGTCACCCACCCACCCCAGCGGGAACCCCCCGCCCTGCACCACCACCTGAGAAGGCACCGCGACCGACAGTCCGAAGACCACCAGAGTCAGAAACGCACAACGCCGCAACCAAGCCATGCTCGCCTACCCCCATGTGTGCGCCTCAGCACGCTGAGTCTCCGGGTAGGTGATCACCAACTTCAAGATGGCCGATCATCGATTTGATCACAATTGATACCGACAGTGGACGATCGCAAAAAGGCTATATCTCGCGATCGGCCTGGAAGCCGCGAAAACTCAGCCGGCCGCAGCCAGCCGATCACCCACCGTCGCGGAAATCTGTGCCGTGACGCCCGAGGCCGATGAAGCGTCGACCCTGGACACGTTGCCCTCGGGGACGGCCCCGCCGACGACCACGAACCGCTGCTCCGGATGCTGGCCGGCCACCGCCCGGACCGCGCCGTCGGCGATGCCCGGCTCGGCGACGACCACGGCGCACCGGCCGAGCACCAGCGAGCCCGCGAAACTCTTCGCGTTGTCCACCGTCTGGTCGCCGGCCACCGCCAGAAACCGCACCTGGCCGTGCATGCGCGCCGAGGCGGCCAGCATGCCCGCCCACACCGGCGCGGCCTGCACACCGGTCACCCCCGCCCGGTCGGTCAGCAGGCACCCGGTCACGTCACGGTACTGCCGCGCCCGCGGCTCCACCTGCAGCGACGGCCACAGGACCCAGACCAGCACGGCGAGCAGGCCCGCCGCGCCGCCGGTCAGCAACCAGGCGCGACGAGAGCGCGGCAGCTTCAGCCAGCGCCGGAGCCGATCGTCAATCCGTCCACCCAACACGGCGCTGAGCATAAACGGCCTGTCCAGGGCACCGGAGCTGCCCGCACGGCCCAGACCGCGAAGAAACCGACCGGCGTCCCTGCGTCCAACAGCCGTACCGCCCTGGCTGGTACGGACCACCCGCAACAAGCGGCACAATGGCGAAGGACTCCATGCCAGCCACGACGATCGACACCCGCCGCTATCGGCGGGCGAACGGCCTCCCCCGCAGGCAGCCCCGATACACACCACCACGACCGTCGCGTCCATGACAGACTTCCCCGCCGTGCATCGCGACCTGACCCGTCGAGCTGTAGAACGGCGGCGGACTCCACCTCTCGCGAGGTAAACATCCCCTCGACGAGGGCGGGACGAAACTGGGTGACAACCGGATACACCTGCTCGTCAGGCAGGAAGCGCAGCATTACGACCAGCAGCAAGCCCGACGGGCTGGGTGAGGTCCAAACGGCGCGGGGACGCTGTGGTCGAAGCCGCGGCTGCGCTTGGTGGCGGCGCTGCCATTGTCGGTAGCGACGCAGTCCCGGAATGGGCACTGGCTACGGGCGGAGTCGGCATGCTGGTACTCGTAGCAGCGGCCTTGTTCGGCGGTGATCCCCAAGCCGCAAAGCGACTGGCGGACCTCATCGCGGCATGGCGCCGTGGCTGACGAGGAAAGCGGCCTGCGGCATCCATGAAATTGACGGAACCGGCCTTCGGAGGCCGCTGGGCGAGGACCCGATTGCCGTGAATCAGGACGTTCTGCCAGGCCCGAGGTTGCGGAACTCGGATCACCCCCGCGTGCGCGGGGAGCGGTCGGGCGCGTTTGCGTTCGGAACCTCCCTGCCAGGATCACCCCCGCGTGCGCGGGGAGCGGTGCCCGGTTTCGGTGCTGTCGGCGCTGGCATAGGGATCACCCCCGCGTGCGCGGGGAGCGGCAAGGTCATGCAGACGCTGGCCCTGGCCGAGAAGGGATCACCCCCGCGTGCGCGGGGAGCGGTGAAGTCCCTCCACGATCGCGTCCATCAGTCGGGGATCACCCCCGCGTGCGCGGGGAGCGGTCTTCGAGCAGGTCATGTGCCACGAGGTCGCCGGGATCACCCCCGCGTGCGCGGGGAGCGGTCCAGGTCCCCGGCGACATGCGTCACGCATTCCGGATCACCCCGCGTGCGCGGGGAGCGGCTGAAGACCAACCCCGGTCGGATGCGGGCGGTAGGATCACCCCCGCGTGCGCGGGGAGCGGCATCGTGGCCGGGTCAAGCCGCTCCAATGCCAGGGATCACCCCCGCGTGCGCGGGGAGCGGGTGCACGACCGGTTCGTGCCGTTCCTCGCCCCCGGATCACCCCCGCGTGCGCGGGGAGCGGGCCCGGGGACGAGTGTTATCGTGACTCCCGAGCGGATCACCCCCGCGTGCGCGGGGAGCGGGCTGCGTGCGGTAATCAGCGTCGTCCTGCAAGGGATCACCCCCGCGTGCGCGGGGAGCGGTTGCCGGCGATCAGGATGACGGTGTCTCTGCTCGGATCACCCCCGCGTGCGCGGGGAGCGGACTGGTCTCGCCGCGGCGATCCTCGGCCAGCCGGGATCACCCCCGCGTGCGCGGGGAGCGGACGATCAAGGAGCAGTGAATGGACCGGGACCAGGGATCACCCCCGCGTGCGCGGGGAGCGGAGCACCGGGCCCGCGTTGTTCACCTTGATGTACGGATCACCCCCGCGTGCGCGGGGAGCGGGGTTTGTCAAGCATATCGCCGGTCGTTGAGCTGGGATCACCCCCGCGTGCGCGGGGAGCGGTGCATCACGGCTCGGGAGATATCGAGAAGCACGGGATCACCCCCGCGTGCGCGGGGAGCGGCTGAACTTCCAACCCGATGGCGTGCATCTTGGAGGATCACCCCCGCGTGCGCGGGGAGCGGGACCGACCGCGGGCGGATAGCCACTCCCACGCCGGATCGCCCCCGCGTGCGCGGGGAGCGGATCCAAGCGGCGGCAAAAGCCGTCGCGGACTTCGGATCACCCCCGCGTGCGCGGGGAGCGGCAATGACAGCGGCAAAAGCAATTGTTGCACTACGGATCACCCCCGCGTGCGCGGGGAGCGGCTTGGGATTGTTCGTCGTTCGTCAACTACGTAGGGATCACCCCCGCGTGCGCGGGGAGCGGTAAGCCGGGTTGGACGTGGAGCGGGCGCCGTTGGGATCACCCCCGCGTGCGCGGGGAGCGGTCTATCACTTCGTACGGGCATTTCGGCAGGCTAGGATCACCCCCGCGTGCGCGGGGAGCGGGCCGTGCCGAACCGATTGAGTCGGTTCAGCCACGGATCACCCCCGCGTGCGCGGGGAGCGGGTTTCTGTCCCTTACGTTGTGCGTCTCGGATGGCGGATCACCCCCGCGTGCGCGGGGAGCGGAATGACAGGTAGGCGAATCCGCCGAGCGTGTTGGGATCACCCCCGCGTGCGCGGGGAGCGGATACCCCTAGCAGCTCAACGGCCGGCGATACGCGGATCACCCCCGCGTGCGCGGGGAGCGGGTCTCCAAGGCGTCCGGGGGGATACCCAACTTTGGATCACCCCCGCGTGCGCGGGGAGCGGCGCGTTGACGACAGCTTCCAAATCATCCACCCGGGATCACCCCCGCGTGCGCGGGGAGCGGGGTGCAACCGTAACGCGCGGCGCGTGATTCCCGGGATCACCCCCGCGTGCGCGGGGAGCGGGCTGCAATGAGGTGGACGTCAGGTTGGAAACCGGGATCACCCCCGCGTGCGCGGGGAGCGGATCACCCCGCCCGCCCCAGTGGCCTCACCCGTCGGATCACCCCCGCGTGCGCGGGGAGCGGCCCATCGCCGGTTTCCGCGGTACCGAGAAACCAGGATCACCCCCGCGTGCGCGGGGAGCGGCCGGGCGCTGCGCCGTGATATGCGACCGTCCGGGGATCACCCCCGCGTGCGCGGGGAGCGGGTGCCCACGAGTTCCCGGAAGCCGTGCGAATGAGGATCACCCCCGCGTGCGCGGGGAGCGGATGCCGGGGTCCGTGTTCTCGCTCGCCCGGGTCGGATCACCCCCGCGTGCGCGGGGAGCGGCATCGTGGCAACGTCAGGGAAGGTGAATCATGGGGATCACCCCCGCGTGCGCGGGGAGCGGGTTGATGTCTTCGTCGATATCCGGGTTGATGTCGGATCACCCCCGCGTGCGCGGGGAGCGGACGACCTGCCGCCACGTCTGCAGGTTCGGCTGGGGATCACCCCCGCGTGCGCGGGGAGCGGCATCGGTGTACGCCCCGGTGGTAGGTGCACGCGGGATCACCCCCGCGTGCGCGGGGAGCGGCGCGTAGCTCGCTCACTGGCATTCCTTCGTGTGGGATCACCCCCGCGTGCGCGGGGAGCGGGATTCTTCCCCGTGGACTACGGCCCTTTTGAGAGGATCACCCCCGCGTGCGCGGGGAGCGGGGCAGGAACGTGGCGAGCCATGCGCCGGACACAGGATCACCCCCGCGTGCGCGGGGAGCGGCGCCACACCAGCCCGAAGCCGGTTTGCAGCGGCGGATCACCCCCGCGTGCGCGGGGAGCGGGCTTCTTGACCTGCAGTTCCGAAGATCAAGATGACGGTCTTTGTTCACTCGCGCTCGGCGGCTACAGTCTCGGTGGCCCGTCCCGTCGCCGACTTGGCTACACGTAGCAGTCTTTCTGCTGCCGTCACCCGACAAGGCCCGTTCGCTGCACACGGCGCTCCTGGACGCCGGAGGGCGCGACCAGGTCCAGCCATCTCGATGACCCTACTTGGCCGCAGGTGGCTTTGGCGGATTCAGTGCTCCAGACCGATCGTGAGGGATCCCAGGAGAAGGCCATCGTTGATCTCGCGGGCCAGTGGCTCGCCTGCCGCAACGATCTCACGAAGTCTTGCCTGGAATTCGGCGAGATGCCGGAAGGCTTGCCCGGAGGACTTCCCAGAACTACTAAAGCCATTATATTGCGATGGTCATCGATGTTACGGTGCGTGATATTTTGGGAGTGACGGTCGTCACGTGTGTCGGTTGTGGACGCGGCGGCTGGTTCTACATAGATCATGCCGATTGTGTGGATCAACGTGATCGATGGCCAGCCGCCGCGGAGCAAGCATATGACGGGTCTCGATCGGGAGCGGGTCGACTGGCTGCACGAGCAGTTGGCGCAGATGATCGAGTGGGACGCGGCGACGGGTTGCCCTCGGGTGTTGCCGTTGTACACGGCGGTAGTGATGGTTTTGTTCGCTTTGCGTCATAATCTGCCGCCGGATGTGCTCGGGGAGCTGTTCGGCTGCGGGTCGACGACGGTCGAGCGGTACCAGGACGAGCTGGAAATTTTGATCGATGTGGTGCTTTCGCCCCTGTATGACGAGATTCAGAGTCAGGCGCGACGTGGGGCTGTGCTGGTCGACGGTCTCGTGGCCCCGGTCGGGGAACGCGACGGCACGGAGGACCTTTTCTCGGATAAGAAGGGCTTTTGTGGGATCAATATCCAGTTTGTGGCGACATTGAGTGGTCGGCTGGCGGATGTGGGTGACCCGTGCCCGGGAGCGCGGCACGACAGTCGGGCGTTCCGGGAGTCCGGCATCGCCGAGCGGTGGGCCGGTCACTACGCCGCGGATGGACCCGGGATGATTGGTGACAAAGGGTATCAAGGGTGCGGGATTATCAGTCCGTACAAGAAGCCGCCGAAGCGGGAGTTGACCGAGGTCCGTAAGGCCTGCAATACCGCCCTCAACCGGGTCCGGGCCGCGGTCGAACGCGCCATCGCCCACCTGAAATCGTGGAAAGTTCTCAAAACGGGCTTCCGGCGGTCACTCGAAAAGTTCCTGCAATGTTAC
>Ga0307508_10000995_pt1 | contig 32962 bp, 28 predicted proteins | sample 9_EM_MG_FD_203089 | JGI IMG/M metagenome (GOLD analysis project Ga0307508, IMG submission 203089) | Populus trichocarpa ectomycorrhiza microbial communities from riparian zone in the Pacific Northwest, United States - 9_EM | ecosystem: Host-associated > Plants > Roots > Unclassified | place...
CAAACAGGGACACGAGGGATCCGACTTTCCAGTTGATGGGGCTGTTGGCCGGGTCTCAAGGATCGTTTCGGTGCTGTTCTGACTTCTTTTGATGGCGCGAGGAGAAAGTTCGTGGTCGAAAATGGGGCGGGTTGGTTCGGGATAATAGATTGCGTGGAGAAGAATCTCCAGACTAGCTACCGCCCCTTCCTTTATACTTTTCCTTCCCTCTGTGGAATCACAGCTTGCCCGCAAGACTGACGCAGTTCCTTTCCATCATGACTCAATCGTCGCGTCCAAGGAAAACACATGATCGCACTCCGCTGCTGCACGGCCAACACTCTACTCGTGGCAACAGGAGAAGGGACACGCAAGCATAATCACCAGGAAACGGCATGCCTAACGATGACAGGAGAAAGAACGCGCAAGCAACATCCGGAGACAAGGAGAAGGACCTGGACCGGCCGGCGGTCAGGTCGAGGCTTCGAGGGATATCGCTACCGGAGTGATATCGCGGGGACCGGGGCGAGACGCCTAAGCGCTGAGGATGACCACAGCTGTGGCAGCGGAAACAAGGACGAGCCACAGGGTGACAAGGGTGAGGGCGGCACCGGCACCGGCGCCAAGGAGCCTGTCGCGCCAGGTTCATGACATCTAAACATGCACAAGAACATTGAAAGACCAACTGATTTGTTACGTTTCAATGCAAAAGTTCAAACTTCTCATTCTAAAACCCGCTCAGCCTATACCTTGATGGATCCTGGAGCCTCCCACTGTTATATCGACACAAATTATGCTAAGAACTTGGGACTGCCTCTCAGGCACGCTGGTCGAATGACCATCACCACAGCAGGTACCAAACACCCACCAATGGACCGATTCCAGGTGTGGTTGAAGGCACAAATACGTGGAGTCACCGGAAATTATGCAGACATCAAGGGATGGTTCACACTCTTCGATTTGCGTGGAGCATACACCCGATTGTTGGAAAGAATTCGCATTCAACAACACGCCATCTGGTGGACTCGAATAATGTCCTTCACCTTCTAGATGCAGATTGGTCACTGCTGACAGATGGTCGACCGGCATTCGTACCACGACTATCCTTGATGGAACTTCGACCATATCAGGGAAGATATCACGAAGTCCAAAACCACTGTGCTGCAGTTGCACAGGCTGCCAATATCAACTTGATATCTGCGAAAGAAACCCAATGCGCAATGAAATCTGCCAGATCAACCAGTGGTGACAGAATCTTTGTCATCGATATTCGACATCGCACACCTGGAGACCACAATACTGGTGATGACAACTCCATCCTTGCAGACTTGGGGAAGTGGAGAGTGCAGATTTGTCAGGACTTTGTCGATCTGTTTCAACCACCGACAGGTGTTCCACCGCCGGGAGAGGATGACTTTCGCATTCTCACTAATCCTACTGCGAAGGTCCCACACCGACAACCGTACAGGATGACACCAGCAGAATGAGAGGAGTTCGAAGAACAGATCAGAAAACTCCTAGCCAATGGATGGACAACAGATTCTCATTTTCGATATGCAGCTCCAGTCATCTTCGTGAAGAAACCAAATGGAACACTGCGGATGTGGGTTGACTATCGTGGGTTAAACAAGATCACTGTCAAAGACCGCTACCCGCTGCCATACATTGACGATCTCCTCGACAAACTTCATGGGGGACGAATTTTCACAAAGTTGGACTTGGCTAGTGGTTATCACCAAGTTCGAATTCACCCTGACGATTGTCACAAAACAGCATTCATTGCTCCAGATGGCTTCTACGAGTACAAAGTTATTCCATTTGGACTTGCAAATGCACCAGCAGCATTTATGCACCTGATGCACCAGATACTTCGCCCACACCGTCGGTATGCCATTGTCTACCTAGATGACGTTATGATTTTCTCAAAATCACTGGCAGAACACAAGTCACATGTTGAGGCAGTGCTACAGTCGATACGTCGTGCCCGGCTACCTCTCAGTGAGCCAAAATGCATATTTGGCGCTTGGGAAACCTCTTTTGTAGGATTCAAAGTCAATCGATATGGAATCCATATGGAAGAAAAGAAAGTAGCTGCGGATCGAAAATGGCCAGTTCCACGGTCACCTTCAGCACTGCGTTCCTTTCTTGGTTTGGCAGGATACTACAGAAAATTTGTGTCAAAATTTGCTCATCATGCGAATTTGCTATATGACCTTGCAACCAAACCAAAGGACGAATACAGCTGGTTGAAACAGCATCAGGTCCAATTTGAGGATCTGAAACAGGCGTTGACGTCAGCACCAGTATTGGCAACACTGGATCCTGACGCCGACTTTATCCTTCGAACCAATGCATCTGATACTGCTATTGGAGGAGTTCTCGCCCAGAAACAACTATTTGAAGGAAAGATGGTGGAGCAACCACTGGGTTACTTTTCACGGAAACTCCATTCAGTGGAAACCAGAGATCCTACATACGACCGGGAGTTGCTGGCAATTAGTGCAAATCTGGAACATTCATCAGGAAAAAAAACTAAACCTTTTTTTTTCTATTTTCATCTGAAACCTCGAGAAAAGTTGTTGAAAGTGGATGTCTCAGACTCAAAAAAAGCAATATACCTTTACTTTTTTTCCTGATGTTGGGCATGTTATGTCCATGGACGATGACATACAACAATTTATACCGATCATGCAGCACTACAGCACATCCTCGGACAGAACAAGCTGTCAAGTCGCCAGTGGCGCCATCTCGACAAACTCCAGCAACATGACTATGACATCAAATACTTTCCTGGTGCCTGAAATACTGTTGCCGATGCACTGTGCCGGATCGCATACACTCAGCCATCGAGTCCTGAGTCAACAACTTCACTTCTCAATGTCGTTGAACTTCGGATATCAGCATCAGAAGAGTGGCTGGACGATATCCGGATAGGCTATTCTGAGGATTTGGTTTTTGGCCCAGTTGTGGAACACCTGAAGAGTGATGGCACCGAAATCCTGAAGACAAAGAAGGCCAGGAGAACGAAAGAGAGGGCAAAGTCATATCTTCTTCAAGATGGACTCCTATATCACAAACCATCAGGAGGAAAATTGTGCATTCCAAAAAGCCAGCGGCCAGATGTTATTCAGGAAGCTCATGATGCAATTCTTGGAGGTGGTCATGCAGGTATTGAAAAGACCATCGCAGCTGTTGCCTCATGATATCATTGGCCAAAGATGATGGACTCAATCACCGATTGGATTCACGGATGTGATATTTGCCACCGGATTAAACACAAGAATGCAAGACCATACGGACTTCTTCAGGTATTGCCAACTCCGTTGGAACGTGCCGAGCGTGTTAATATCGATTTCATTAACAAGTTACACACATCGGAATCTGGATACGATGCAGTTGCGACTGTAATCGATCCTCTGACAAAGAGAACCCGCTGGATACCGGTTACAGAAGCCGAACTCACGGCCGAAAAGTTTGCAACTGCTTTCATTGCTGGCTATGTGCGGTGCCATGGACTGCCGGTTTCCATCGTCTCCGATCGTGATGCTCGGTTTACCTCCAACTTTCGGCAATCGTTTTGTGCACAACTTGGTATCAAACTACAGATGTCAACTGCATATCACCCACAAACGGATGGACAAGCTGAGAAAGCCAACGCAACTCTCGAAACATTCCTGAAAGCATATATCGCTCAACTTGATGATCCGGCAAGATGGGACCGGCTGCTACCATTAGCCGAATTCACCTACAATGCATCCAGGCATAAGGCAATTGGAATGTCGCCCTTCGAAGCAGATATCGGATATATTCCTCGGCTGCCACTGGATTTGTTGGCACCTGGCCCCTTTACGCCCAACTTGCACTCGGGAACCACTTATGCGGAAAACCTGTCAAAAACACTGCGAATGCTACGGGAACAGATGGAGGAAACCCAGTTGGCAATGGTTGCGGACGCAAATGAACATCGCCAAGAACACCCATTTTCCGTAGGCGATGAAGTTTTCCTTGACACACATCTTCTGCCAGTCGGATATGCAAATGTCAATGGGGTCGCCAATGATGTCACAAATTCGAGGAAATTCCAACACCCCTATGCTGGACCGTTCAGGCTTCTCAAGAAGGCAGGAAACAATGCATTCGTACTGGATATCCCGGTCCACTGGCGATTACACCCAGTCTTCAATGTTGCTCGGCTAAAACCATCGAGAGTGGACAGAACACGAGAACACCCACCGCCACCGCCTCAGCGTTCCACTGCTAATGCTGCCGCAGAATACGAAGTGGAATCAATCATCGAGCACTGTGGCACAGTTGCCCGTAACCTAGAGTACCTCATAAAATGGGTTGGATACCGAGAGCCGACCTGGGAACCATTGGAAAATTTGAAGGGTGGCAGTAAGGAGATACTCAGGGACTACCATTCTGTGAATGGGCTTCGGACATACCGATGGATGATGGAGTGAGGGTCAAGGTGCCAGTAGTGGATGGGAGAAAAAAAGATTGCATGGTTTGAGGTTTGTTTTTCATGAAAGAGATTGATCTGGTAAAGGAGAAGAAGGGGTTATGTTTTGTTTGTTTTGTTTTGTTTTGTTTTGCAGGGGATTTGTCCTGTTGGGGTGGGGGCTTGTTTTCTTGAGCGGGGAGTGGTTGTAGGAGTGGGATTCGGGTACGGACGCTAGTTGCGCGCACGCTAGCCTAGAGTAGACTAGCCTAGAGTTGACTACCCTAGAGTAGCGGGCTTGGCGGATCCTTCCTATAAGGATCCAGCGCCCCACTCCTACGAATAGACATGCTTCTTGCTACCCCTCACTTGGGGTTCGGCGCGGATCCTCGCGCTGTTTCCCGGGCTTTTTCCAAGGCCTTCAATTCTTCCACCTGTAGACCGGCTTCGTAGGTGGCTTCCATGAAGCCTTCGTCATCCGCAAAGGTTCCTCGGTTCTGGGCAAAACGCATACAGAGGATTTCCGAGGTCATGGCGAGATTGATTTTTTCTTGGAGTCCCTCACCCGTGGCCTGTGCATAGCGGTTGAGGGCCTTGAATTCTGTGAAATAGGCTCGAATGTCCCCTGCGTATCTGAGCTGCCATAGCTTCAATTGTGCGTTCGCCCCTTCTAGCATATCCTGGTATTCGGCCCGGATTGCTCTTGAGTAGTTGACCCAGGTATCCGCCTCTCCGAGCATGTCATATCGGTGGAGGTCCCACGCTTGGGCTGTTCCGGTGAGGAGCGTTCCTACCCAAGCGATTTTTTGGCGGTCTTCCGTTTCTGGGTAGAACCCCAGATATTTTGTCACCGACCTCCACCACGTGTTGAAGGGTGTGGTTGGTTTCCCATCGAAGGTTTCTGGGTTTGTCATTTTAAGCCGGGAAATGTTAATCCTGGCTGGTGCCTGCTACGTGGGCGGTGGTGGCGCCGTTGGATATTGTTGGGCCCTCGCTAGCCCTTCTGCTACCAATTGGATCAGATCCCTTGGTGTGATTGAGGGGTTTTGTGGTGGCGGTGGCGGAGGTGCTGGAGATGGCGTTAGCGAGGGTGGTGGTGGCGGTGGTGACCTTGGCCGGTTTGGAGGTCTTCCTCCGTTTCCTCCGTTTCCTCCATGCGGGTTCTGCCAGGGTGGTGACGCTGGCACCGTGGACCATCGTATCCATCGAGTGGGTAACGGGGACGAACTGCTTGGCAGCCTAATAGGGTCCGGCACCGTGGTGAGGCGATGCAGTGCGTCAGCCAGACTGGTGCTGGATGGTTGCGCCGGGCTTCTCCATGGCGGGGGAGTCGTTGCCACCGTATACCGTGGAGTCCTGGTATGAGGATGAGCTGGTGACGGAGGGAGCGGTAATCGGGTGGCCAGCTGTTGAATTTCTTCCCTTGCTTCTCGTAGGTGGTTTTCCAAGGTTTCTACCCGACTTTGGTGTTCTGTGGCCCAGATTTCTACGTTTCCTTGAAACTGGGCCAAATGTTCGCTTCTAGCCATGTTAGCTTCTGCCAGGAAGGAAAGGGAGTCGTTGACGCATGCGATCTGGGAGGCCTGGCAGATCTGCCGTTGGTCGGTTTCCTGCGTTCGGTCAATAATTGCTTGCCACACTTCTTCTGCGAAGCTCTGGTAGGTGCTCGCGGCGTGTGTCAACTCGCTGCGGATCCATTCCTCTGCTATTCTTTCGTTAGCGTTGACCCGGTCATATACGTACCACGCGCCGTCCGCCAGAGTTTGGTATGATTCCTCAATCCTTCGGATCCGTTGGTCGCTTCAGTCTACCAAGTTTCCGCATGCGGATATGAGCCGTTGTAGGTCTCGCTCGGCTTGCTTTTGCTGTCGCACTAGGGCTCACAGCCATGCTGCTGGGTTTTCCAATTCGAGAGATTCCTCCACCGGGCCGGTTTCAGCAGTGATTTGCAGGAATTCGCGGGGCGCTTCTAGTTGGAGCATGTTGAAGTCTGAGGTAGACATTTTTTGATCGTTGGTGGGTCCCCTTAATATAGATCGAGAAAATGTTTGGTTGAATCGATAGCTGGTCTGAGGTTCGAGTATCGTAGCTAGGTCCAGCAGGAAGAAGTGGTCTTGAAAGTAGGGTGATTTGAGATCAAGATTATAGTGTGACACTGGGGTTGTCTCGTAACTGGAGTGTGTAAGGAATCAAAGGTAATCAGGATACTTTCGATAATTCACAACGGAATAATCTTAGATCTTGTGTGTGGGTTTGGTGGGTTTGGTTTGGTAGTGTTGTAGGTGATGTTCGTGTTGATTTCTCTTTGTTCAAGGCGAGAAATTAGCTTTCTTTTATCGGTAATATTCCGACGTGAGATCTGATGACTCAGCGTGAGAAGTGGTGACTCGGGTTTGGATTCCCCCGAGGTGTATGGACCCCGTGGGTGGACCATTGGTCCTGGCAGGGGTGTAGATAAGGGAGATGAGTTTTCCTTATGCGCTCGAGCGGGGAACTAGCGTCTAGACCTCGTACCTGGCTCCCCCAGCAAGGATCCAAGCCAGTCCCCGCGAGGACCCAGTCTTTCTGCATACGTGGCCTCCCCCCGCAAGGGGCCTAGTGTTTCTGCTAATTCCCTCAGCTCGTTTGCACTCACCTCGGAGGGCTCTGGGCCGATCCCCGCAAGGTTCGATCTGTCGGTCGTAAGCTAGTCTCCGGCTCCTTTCTTCCAACCTAGACTCTCTGATCCATCCGCTGATCATCGCTAGCCCCCCGGTCTATCTCTAGTGCTAAGAAATCTAGATACTCTACGTACTCTGGGAACCCTCGGGTGTAACACCCAGCAGTACCCAATGGCGCAACCACCACCAACGGCGCCGGTGGCCCCCAAGATTAACATTTCCCGTCTCAAAATGACGAATCCCGAAACCTTCGATAGATAGCCCACCATGCCATTCAACACATGGTGGAGATCGGTGACAAAATACCTGGGTTTCTACGCGGAAACCGGGGACCGACAAAAAATCACGTGGGTAGGAACGCTCCTCACCGGGACAGCCCAGGCATGGGACCTACACCGAAATGACATGCTCGGAGAGGCGGATACATGTGTCAACTACTCCAGGGCCATCCAGGCTGAGTACCAGGACACTCGAGAAGCGGCCAACGCGCAATTGAAGCTAGGGTAGCTCAGATATAAGGGACATATCCGGGCCTATTTTACGGAGTTCAAAGCCCTGAATCAATATGCGCGAGCCACGGGCGAAGGGCTCCAGGAAAAAATCAACCTTGCCATAACCTCGGAAATACTGCGCATGCGGTTTGCCCAAAACCGAGGAACCTTCGCCGATGACGAAGGATTCATGGAAGCCATCTACGAAGCCGGGTTGCAGGTGGAAGAGCTAAAAGCGCTGGAAAAAGTCCGTGAGGAAGCGCGAGGATCTACGCGACCCTCCAGGAATAACCGCCCCGACGACAAAAAAAGGGACGAACGCAGAAACGAAGAAAGGAAACCGGCAGTTGAAGCAAAAAGAAGCCCAACCAACAAGACGGGCGACAGGCAGCAGGAGCCGACCAAAAAAAGGGAAAGGTGGGAAACAGTTGACGCGGCCCTAAAAGGAGTACCACAAGGGGAAATCGACAACCCCAAGGAAAACAGGGACAACTGCTGGAGATGCAGATGAGCGGGACGCAGAACCTTCGACTGCTATGCCGCCACGACGGCCGAAGGAACGGCCCTACCCAGAGCACCCTGGAAAGCGGCCGCCGTAACCTCCGGTACCTTGAAAAGAGGAAGGGACGAGGAAGAAAGCGTGGAACAACCACAGCCCGCCAAACTGCAAAAAATAGCAGCGGTCGAAGCTATGGCCACGGACCTGCCTCTGTGGGACGATTCGGAATCGGATTTTTAAGAGGCTCCATTCGGCCGCGAAATGGAGTCACTCACCTAATATGCGGCGCCACCAAAAAGCGAGGGAATGAGTCGGCCCTGGAAGACGAAGAAAGGAAGAAAAGGCGACTGGATCGACCTATCCTTTCCATGCTACTCCATTGGAACAAGGAAATCCACCGGGTAAAAGTTCTATTGGACACAGGTTGTTCAATAGCACTAATAAATCAACGAACGACACAAAGACTAGGAATTCCCTGCAAAAAACATAAAAACCCACGAAGAATCGAAAATTTCACGGGAGAAACAGTCACAAATGCGGGGCAATTCTATACGCAGCCAATGCGCCTACAACATAAAAAGCACTTCTCTAACGAACAGTTTGAAGTGGCACCTATGGAGGAAACCATCGACCAAATTCTCCCGTTTGCTTGGATCGAGAGGCACCCACCACAAGGAGCTTGGACGGAGGAGGAAATCCGGTTTAACAGTCCCAACTGCCTGGAGAAATGTACCAAATACGAAACGGGGGGATTCTCTCTGACCTGGGACGAAGCAGTAGCCACCGATCCTACGTCTCGCATCATTGGCCATGTATCAACGGTAACCAGCGATCCTACAGACAAGGTACCCATGGAATTTTGACAGTTCATAGAAATAATGGGAAAACAGGCGGCAGATGCACTGCCAGAACATCGGCCCTACGATTGCAAAATCGACCTCAAAGAAGGGACCTCGGCGCCATGGGGACCCATTTACCCATTGTCCAAAGTAGAGCTCCAAACTCTCAGGGAATGGTTGAAGGAGATGGAAGGGACAGGGAAAATCAGAAGATCCACGTCGCCAGCAGGATCACCCATACTACTCGTCCCTAAACCCAACGGACGAGGTCTCAGACTTTGTGTCGACTATCGGAGATTGAATGCCATTACCATCCCAAACTGATACCCACTTCCGCTAATGCAAGAGCTACAGGATAGGGTACAAGGCGCCCAATGGTTCACTAAGTTGGATCTAAAAAACGGATTCAACCTAATTCGAATTCGCAAGGGAGATGAATGGAAAACGGCCTTCCGAACCCGATACCGGCTCTTCGAATTTCAGGTAATGCCGTTTGACCTAACCAACGCTCCGTCGACCTTTCAGGACATGATGAATCACGTTTTATCAGATCTGCTAGACATTGGAGTAATAGCCTACATGGACGACATTCTGATATACGCCAAAAACGAGGGAGAACACGACCGCCTGGTGAAAGAAGTGTTGAAAAGACTGCAACAAAATGGCCTGGCGATTTCACCCGAAAAATGCGTATGGAAAACGAGGGAAGTCGAGTTTCTTGGTTACGTCATCGGAGCAAACGGTATCAAAATGTCCAAAGAGAAGGTAGAGGCGATCCTCAGCTGGAAAAAACCGATCTCCATGACAGAGGTACAGACATTTTTGGGATTTGCCAACTTCTACAGACGATTCATCAAGGACTACTCCAAAATCGCCAGACCACTGACGGAGTTAACGAAGAAAACGGAGAAGTGGCTTTGCAACCAAGAGGCAGAAGCGGCTTTTGCGGAACTAAAGAGACGATTCACTACGGCACCAATATTAGCCCACTTCGATCCAACAAAACCGGTTATAGTCGAAACAGACGCCTCAGACTTTGGAATAGCGGCAGTCCTGTCCCAACGAGCTGAGGAAAACCAACTACACCCGGTAGCATTCCACTCTCGAAAATTTCAGCCGGCTGAAATCAATTACGAGATCCACGACAAGGAATTGCTAGCAATAGTGGATGCATTCAAGCATTGGAGATGCAATTGCGAAGGAGCAACGCACCAAATCCAGGTTTTCTCAGATCATCAGAATTTGGAATACTTCACAACCACAAAAGTACTAAACCGTCGGCAGGCAGGCTGGGCACAGGAATTGGCCGGGGTCGATTTCAGAATTTATTACCGACCAGGAACACAAAACGGCAAACCAGACGCATTGTCAAGGCGCTCGGAGTACCGCCCTGAAAAGGGGGGGGTAGAAAACCAACCAATAACGTCGGTTTTGAAAGAAAATCACTTCGAGAAACGATTGACAAGCGCATTTATCTGCTCTTCGGCCCAACTATCATCACTTCCAGCATGACGGTGGGCGCAGGAATTCCTGAAGCAGGTCAAGGAGGAAGCGTTGAGGGACGAAGAATACCAGCGAATGGTAAAAGAACAAGAAAAGGAACCAACACCAGAGAACCGACAGATCGAAATACGGGACGGACTCCTACACCGAAAAGGGAGGCTATGGATCCCGAAGGAAGGAATCCAACAGGTTATCGAGTCAGAGGATGACACCAAGGTAGCCGGTCACATGGGACAGGACAAAACCATTGAACTAATCCGACGAAACTTGTGGTGGCCCAAAATGAATGAACGCATCATGGACTTCGTCAGGAGCTGTCCCCAGTGTCAAAAAAATAAAGGGGCGCGACACCAGCCATACGGGTTAAGTTCCCCGTTGAAACTCCCCTATGCACCATGGCAGTCAATAGCAATGGATTTCATCACCGACCTCCCGATGTCCGAAGGGTGTGACCAGTTATGGGTAGTCATTGATCGATTCACCAAAATGGCGCACTTCATACCTCTCAAAGAAAAAACGGCCTCAGACCTGGCCAAAATATTCGCTAGAGAGGTGTGGAGATTCCATGGAATACCCACTGACATTGTGTCCGACCGAGATTCCCGCTTTACTTCAGCAGTTTGGCATGAATTCCTGAAGTTGTTAGGAATCCGCCCCCGAATGTCAACCGCTTTTCACCCGCAAACGGACGCACGAATGGAGCGCCTCAATCAGACTATCGAAGCCTACTTATGAGCTGTCGTCGGTCACAAGCAGGGCGATTGGAAACAATTGCTGCCAATGGCGGAATTCTCCTACAACAATCCGGTTACGATGGGAAACGGAATCTCACCATTCTACGCCAACTACGGATTTCACCCAAGAACGATGGATCTGCCTAGCGAGAACAAAGAGCTGGTCAACCCCACCAGTACGGTGTACAGGCATTGGATGAAGACCATTCAGGAGGATGCTAGAAAGGGACTGGAAATGGCCCAAGAACGTATGCGCCGATATGCGGACCCAAATCGGAATCCTCCCCCAGCACATCAGGTGGGTGACTTGGTAATGCTCAACGGCCGAAACATCAAAACTCGGCGCCCATCAAGGAAAATGGATCACAAAAATCATGGTCCTTTCCAGATTGAGAAAATCATTTCCTGTCACGAACATGGCGCGACAGGCTCCTTGGCGCTGGTGCCGGTGCCGCCCTCACCCTTGTCACCCTGTGGCTTGTCATTGTTTCTGCTGCCGCAGCCCCGGTCATCCTCCGTGCTTAGACGCCTCGCCCAGGTCCCCGCGATATCGCTCCGGTAGCGATATCCCTCGAAGCCTCAACCTGACCGCCGGCCGGTCCAGGCCCTTCTCCTTGTCTCCGGATGTTGCTTGTGCGTCCTTTCTCCTGTCATTGTTACGTGTGCCGTTTCCTGTTGATTATCCTTGCGTGTCCTTTCTCTGTTTCCTCTGTTACTGCTTACGCGTTCTTTTCCGGTCTTCTTACATGTGTGTTTCCCTTTGATTATGTCCGTGCGTCTTTCCTCTTGTTGCCGTTACTGCTTGCGTGTCCCTTCTCCTGTTGCCATGAGTAGAGTGTTGGCCGCGCGGCGGCCGAGTGCGATCATGTGTTTTCCTTGGGCGCGACGATTGAGTCATGATGGAAAGGAACTGTGTCAGTCTTGCGGGCAAGCTGTAATTCCACAGAGGGAAGGAAAAGTATAAAGGAAGGGGCGGTAGCTAGTCTGGAGATTCTTCTCCACGCAATCTATTATCCTCACTCTACCCCCCAACTGACCGCGTACCACCACAACACCCACTCCCCACGGCCATCAGAGTCCACCTCTGATGGCCGCAGGCACCTCCTTCAGTCTCTCTATTGTGCTTGCACAATAGATTCTCTACTTTCTTTCTCTATTGCGTTCAGGCTCTTGAATCCCCTCTTTCTTTCCTCCGTTTGCGTTTTGTGTCGACACGAATGGCTAGATACCCCTCACAACATCCGTGGGCACGGCTTTGACCCTGAAACGTCTGCCAACACCCACGCCAGCACACACAGCTTGGCTGCAGCAGGACCCCGGTCCCCCAGCCAGCAGCGGTTGCAGGCTTCGGCTCACACCACACTCCACCTGACAGTTGCGCGCCACGGCATCGGCATCGGCTTGGTTACCCGATTCCCCGCCACGGTACCCGCTTCCACACACTTCCTCGGTGGTTGCACGCTCCGGCGTGCGCTCCTACTCCACCTGACGGTTGCGCGCCACAGTATCGGCATCAGCTTGGTAACCTGGTTCCCCGCCACGGCGCCCGCTACCTCACATTTCCTCAGCGGTCGTGGGCTTTGTTCACCCGCTACTACCACCTCCACCTCCTCCACCTCCTCTACCCCACGGTCGCGCGCCACAGCATTGGCATCGGCTTTGGCACCCAGTTCCCTGCTATGGCACCACCTCACACTTCCTCGGCGGTCGCACGCTCCGGCGTGCACTCCTACTCCACATTACAGTTGCGCGCCACGGCATCGGCATTGGCTTGGTTACCCGATTCCCCGCCACGGCACCCGCTTCCACACACTTCCTCGGCGGTCGCGCGCTCCAGCGTGCGCTCCTACTCCACATTACGGATGCGCGCCACGGCATCGGCATCGGCTTGGTAACCCGGTTCCCCGCCAGGGCACCCGCTTCCACACACTTCCACGGCGGTCACGCGCTCCGGTGTACGCTCCTACTCCACATTACAGTTGCGCAATTACGGCATCGGCATCGGCTTGATAACCCGGTTCCCCGCCACGGCACCTACTTCTACGCACTTCCTCGGCGGTCGCACGCTCGGGCGTGCGCTCCTATTCCACATTACGGTTACGCGCCACGGCATCGGCATCGGCTTGGTAACCCGGTTCCCCGCCACGGCACCTGCTACCTCACATTTCCTCAGCGGTCGCGAGCTTGGTTCACCCGTTACTACCACCTCCACCTCCTCCACCTTCTCCAGCTCCTCCTCCAACTCATGGTTGCACGCCACAGCATCAGCATCGGCTTGGTAACGCGGTTCCCCGCCATGGCACCCGCTTCCACACACTTCCTCGGCGGTCGCGCGCTCCGGCGTGTGCTCCTACTCCACATTACGGTTTCGCGCCATGGCATCGGCATCGGCTTGGTTACCCGATTCCCCGCCACGGCACCCGCTTCCACACACTTCCTCGGCGGTCGCGCGCTCCGGCTTGCGCTCCTACTCCACATTACGGTTGCACGCCACGGCATCGGCATCGGCTTGGTAACCCGGTTCCCCGCCACGGCACCCGCTTCCACACACTTCCTCGGCGGTCGCGCGCTCCGGTGTGTGCTCCTACTCCACATTACGGTTGCGCACCACGGCATCGGCATCGGCTTGGTAACCCGGTTCCCCGCCACGGCACCCGCTTCCACACACTTCCTCGGCGGTCACGCGCTCGGGCGTGCGCTCCTACTCCACATTACGGTTGCACGCCACGGCATCGGCATCGGCTTGGTAACCCGGTTCCCCGCCACGGCGCCCGGTACCTCACATTTCCTCGGCGGTCGCGGGATTTGTTCACCCGCTACTACCACCTCCACCTCCTCCACCTCCTCCACCCCACGGCCACGCGCCACGGCATCGGCATCGGCTTTGCTACCTGGTTCCCTGCTACGGCACCAATCTCACACTTCCTTGGCGATCGCACGATCCGGCGTTTGCTGCCATTCCACCTTCCCAATGGATGCCACTTCGGCGCTGTTCAAACTTAACGATATCACTACTGATTTCAGCGAATTGATAAGGCAGCAGAGGGTCCCCTTTATATTTACTGTATTCTCTTGTTGCTTACGTCGGGCGCGCTTTGTCTTTCAATTTCAATTTCCTTGGTGCGCATACTTCTTTTGGCGGATAGGAAAGATGGGAGCCCCACGGGGGTGGTACGGTAAGGAGGAGCGCATATAGTCTGTAGTACTGAGCGCAATTGATTGAAGTCGCAGGTTATCTCTCTCCACCAACTCCTACTTCTCTCCTCCGTGACCGGCACTGCGACCACCCAACGACGACGAATCACCTAGATCTGCGCCGAGTGAGATCCCAACGAACGTGCTACGATAAGACCCTTCGGCGGCAGTAGACAAGGAACCGCGTAAGACCTTGAAGAGGCCACACGGAAGACTGAGAGCACGGAGTCTCACCAGCAAGGAAGGCTACGCCGAGAGACATCCTTAGACGAGTCCACCGAGACAGCGGGGAGTACTTGCCTGTACCAGAGGGCTGAACGAACACAGCCCGAGAGCCGAACCAACGGAAGCCCTACCAAGTAGGCACGCCAAGGAGCTACGTTGCCTGTCGAGCCCAAGACAGCGCGTAGAAGTCAGGATCTTGACATTAGATTGCGTCCTCCAATCGACACCTTACGTAGCAGGAAATACTCGAGGAAACGGAAATCCACTGTGGATTCCCCAGGAAGAGAACTTGAGGTAGACGACCTCGAACCAGACACTTTTGATCTGCGGGATATCCGAGGCGTCCCCGACGACGAACGAGCGCCCAGCCCAGTGACCCCAGACCCCCCCTCCAGACCACCGACTCCGGATACCCCAGAACAAATCCGGAGAATGTCACTACTCGAAACCACAGGAAGCGGGGGACAGGACGTAATGCAGGGCCTGCTACAGAAACTCATCGCACAGCGAGGACAAAGCAAGAGAGTTAGCCAGCCGAAGATCGAGGACCCGTAACTGTACTACGGCGACCGCGCCAAGCTCCGTGCCTTCTTAGTACAATGCGAACTGAAATTCAACTGCGAAGCACACCGCTTCCAGAACGACAGCGGGAAGGTACACTACGCAAACAGCCGATGCTGAGGAGCAGCCTGGAAATGGATCCAACCTTCCATCACCCAGGGAAAAAGCAGTTTCGGGACATGGGAAGAATTCACGACAGCGATACACCGAGCATTCGGTGAAATCGACGCAAAAGAAATCGCCAGAGTCAAGTACAACAAAATAGAACAAGGTGCCCGATCAATGGCGCTATACTGGGCCGAATTCCAAAACATCATCGCGGACCTAGACTATAATGACTCCGCCTATATCGATAAATTTGATGCTGGCCTTCCGGAACGAACCCAGACACAGCTTGCTATGGTACCGGCAAAACCAACCACTATCACTGAATACGCCAACAGAGCCATCGAGATCGACAACAAGCTGTATAACATCCGAGCCAGACACACCAAAGGACCGCCACGGACCGGGCCGTCACACATACTACCCCATGAGAAAACAAGGGAACACGCCCTCCCTGACCCCGAACCAATGGATTTGGACGCCACCAGAAGGTACCGATTTGCGAAACGCCCGACATCCGTGCCACGGGTCCCGACAAGCCGGGAATGCTACAACTGTGGGAAAACAGGACACTTTTCGAGGGAATGCCCACAGCCCCGGAAAAACACCTATAGACACCCCTATCGCGCCGCAGCAGCCACCTACGAAGAGCAAGAAGAGGAAGCGGCAGGGGACGAACCCGAACCGTTGGGAAACGACAACCCTCGGGAATAGGTGCCGACAACCACTACCCGAGGGAAACACCTGTTGTCAAACCCGAAGAAGACCCACCGTACCTAGTACGAACCGCCCGATACGACTGAGAGTAGAAAATTATGATCAAAGTACGAATCCAGGGGGTAGATGGGAACGAATGCACCACTACAGCCTTGGTGGACAGTGGGGCATCAGAAAACTTCATCGATAAGGCCTATGCGGAGGCCAGCGGAATCCCAATGCAACAAAAAACAACGCCAAGACGAGTATTGACAGTCGACAGAAGTGAGGTCACCGGCGGGCCGGTAACCCACGACGCCCAAATCCATCTAACCATCAATCATCACGAGGAGGACATCCGGCTACACTGCATCATGATCGGGAATGCCCTGATCATCCTGGGACTTCCGTGGCTCAAACTCCATGACCCAGTGATAGGGTGGAAGAACCACACCGTGAAATTCAACTCCGACCACTGCGCCGAGAAATGCCTACCCAGCTCACCAAGAGCCAACACAGTCCCCGAAGAAAAGGCCACAGAACAATACTACAAGAAAACACCGCCAGAAGAAGAAAACTGGGAAATCGGCGAAACAGACCCATTGGAGGTATGCCAGACAGTAATCGACAAAATCAAAGAAACCTCCAGGACAAGCAAAAAACGAATTCCCTTGGAATATCACGAATTCCTCGACGTATTCACTGAACAAGAACCAACGATACCTCCACCCCATCGCACGCAGGATCATCACATTCCACTAGTGCAAGGAAAGATGCCCCTGTATGAGCCACTGCGACCCTTGAACGAAGACAAGATGAAGGCCCTCAGAGACTACCTAGAAATCAATGAAAAACGGGGATGGATCCGTGCATCCACCTCCCCGGCGGGAGCACCAATACATTTCGTGAAGAAAAAGGATGGAGGACTACGCCTATGTGTGGATTACCAACAACTAAACGACATTACGATCAAAGATCGAACACCGCTGCCATTGATCGGCGAGTCCCTCGATCAACTGTCCAGCGCTACCATCTATACCAAACTCGACATCCGAGACGCGTACTATAATCTCCGTATCGCGGAAGGCGACAAGTGGAAAACAGCGTTTCATACTCGATACGGGCTGTACGAGTATTACGTAATGCCGTTCGGACGCACCAACGCCCCGGCCTCTTTTCAACGATGGATGAACGAGATCCTAAGCGACTATCTGGATATCTTCTGTGTGGCATACCTGGACGACATTCTGGTCTTCTCCCCCGACGAAGAGACACACCGGGAACATGTCCAGGCAGTACTCACCCGAGTACGAGACACCGGACTAACGCTGAAAGCATCCAAATGCGAATTCCACACAACAGAGACAGAGTACCTAGGATACGTCATATCACCACAAGGGCTAAGGATGGACGAAGAGAAAATCCGGACAATCAAGGACTGGAAGGAACCAATGAACGTCAAAGGAATACAGAGCTTCTTGGGTTTTGCCAACTTCTACCAACGGTTTATCAAAGACTACAGCAAAATCACAACGCCTCTATCCTCCCTGACAAAGAAGGAAAAGGTATGGGAATGGGGCGATAGGCAGCAAGAAGCGTTCGACACGCTCAAAAAAGCAATGATCACGGAACCAATACTACAGCAGTTCAACCCGCAGCGGTCCGTGACCATCGAAATGGATGCATCGGACTACGCCATAGGAGCAATCTGCTCACAACCCGACAAAAAGGGGATCTTACATCAGGAAGCTTATTACTGAAGGAAAATCAAAGATCCGGAGCGCAACTACGACATCCACGACAAAGAGCTACTGGCGATCGTAGACTCACTGCGGAAATGGGATACTTATTGCAAGACAACGGGACCCAAAATCACGATTCTCACGGACCACAAGAACCTCGAATACTGGAAAACAAAGAAGGATCTCAATTTGCGACAAGCCCGGTGGGGTGAGCGATTAGCTAACTACGATTTCGTGATCAAATATCGACCCGGGAAATTGGCCGGCAAGCCAGACATCCTCTCTAGAGAGTCAGGAGACTCTCCCTGGGAAGGGGATATGAAGCATCGACAGAACCACGGCAGAATCCTGTTACCCGAAGAAGCGTTCGAAGCACTCCAGGCCAATACAACAGAAACCATCAACCTCGGGATAGACAAGGAACTCCTGAATGAAATCCGGACACTAAGCACAGCAGATGAAGAGATCCAAGAAATCCGGAGGAAAAAGGCGCACGGCACCACCCGCGACGGAACGATCGCGCTAGGATTATGCGAAGAAAACAGCGGGTTGCTAATATACGACGGCCTCATATGGATCCCTGACAACGATACCCTGCGACTTCGCATATTAAAAGACCACCATGACCCGCAAGCCGCGGGACACCTGGGCCGAGCAAGAACCCTGGAACTCATTAGCCAAAATTTCAACTGGCCAGGACAACGAAGGTACGTCCACAGATATGTCGACCACTGTGACACCTGCCACCAGATCAAGCCAATCCGACACGCGCCATTTGGACTGATAAAACCATTCGAACTTCCGCACCGACCATGGGACACGATATCGATGGACTTCATCACCGCGCTACCACCAAGTAACGGAAAGGACGCATTATGGGTGATAATCGATCGCCTCACAAAGATGGGGCACTTCGTTGCCTGCCACGGCACAATGAACCCCGAGGACCTAGCCGATCAGTTTCTTCAGCAGATAATCAGACCCCACGTACTGCCAAGCGGTATCGTATCAGACAGAGGGTCACTGTTTACCTCAGACTTTTGGAAATGAATAACAAAAGCACTCGGGATATCACGAACCTTAGCACAGCTTTCCACCCACAAACGGACGGGCAAACGGAAAGAGCCAACGCCACCCTGGAGCAATATCTCCGGGCATACTGCAACTACCAGCGAGACGACTGGGAAAAGCTGTTGCCAATTGCCGAATTCTGCTACAACAACATCCAAACCGGAACCACAAGAATAACCCCCTTCTTGGCCAACTACGGATACCACCCTCGATTCCTGCCAGACCTCGGGCCACGGAACTACGAAATACCGAAAGTATCAGAATATGTCGCGGCCTTAAGGAGACTCCACGAAGAACTCCGAGCTGAGATGAAGGACACACAAATGGCTCAAGCAGAGCAAGCCAACAACACACGACATCTAGACCCCATCATAGAACCCGGTGATAAGGTCTGGCTCCGAAGAAGGAACATCCGGACGACACGACCGTCAAACAAACTGGATTACAAGCAGATCGGCCCATACACCGTCCTGGAAAAGGTGGGCTCACGGGCATATAAACTAGACCTGCTGGCCACTGTCAAGATCCACCCAGTCTTCCACAACAGCCTCCTCGAACCTATGACCAGCACCGAACCCATCCCAGGACATCTACCGCCACCTCCACCGCCGATCGTTATCCAAGAACAGCAAGAGTGGGAAGTAGAAAAGATCCTCGACTTCCGACGCCATAGAAACCAGATCCAGTATCGAGTCAAGTGGACCGGCTTCCACGACCCTGACCTTACCTGGTATCCGGCCCGCAACTTCAAAAACTCGCCCGACCTCATCCTCCAATTCCCCGAGGAATATCCGGAGAAACCAGCACCCCAAAACTAGCAGGATGTCTACCACCGCCACTGTCGACACCAACGAAGGCTGGACCTTCGCTGGCTGCAGCCACACTTACGAATTCCCCACCACAACCGAGCCCAACAACGAAGCCACCGAACTGCCTCTCCACAACGAACCACTCCCCGCCCGGGGCATTGCCGCCACCACGACCGACGGATGGCAGGCCCCGCCAGCCGCACCCTCGCCACCGATGTGCGTCATAGGACAACCACGCACCAACGATCATGCCTCCCTGCACCGAACGGCCTGCTACGAAGACTACTGCAACACGCACCGACAGCGCAAGGACAACAACTACTACCCATGCCAAAGCCGCCGCCGCCGTCAAGCGACCAACTGCGACTGCCCGCTCCAACACCTGAACGAACTACTTGAAGTCACCCATGAACGACACCTCAACCCCGTCAAAGCCTATGCAGACTGGCACTGGGGAAAGCGGGTCTGCCCCGAATGCCGGTTCCTTGTCAATATGGAAAACAACCACCTCCATTGCAGCGCGGCAGCCCCACGGGACTCCCTGGCCGACATCACGACCCCTCAAGAGGACCAAGAAAACATCGTAGCCCTGGAAGGGGTCACGGCCGACGACGCAGCCTGTGCCACTACCCCAGCAGCTCTCCGAGACGAACAAATATCCTTGCTACATGACATCGTAACCATGCTCCACCACACTACTACCAGAGATGCACCCGCAACCACGTCGTACACCGAACGCTCGACCAGCGAATGAACGAATTCCACGACGCAGACCAACAGCAACTCCAGCAGATGGCCAACGCCCTGGGGCCATCATCACCGAACAACAGCGAATAAACGAACAACTACAAGCCCGGCAGCAGGCGAGCCGGCCTGTCCGCATCCACCGTACCCCCATCCGCTGCCGGACCCTGACGACGCAACGTGATCTCGCTGGAGCTTCGGTCTGGACAGGGGACGTACTGTCACAAACCTGGCACGACAGGCTCCTTGGCGCCGGTGCCGGTGCCGCCCTCACCCTTGTCACCCTGTGGCTCGTCCTTGTTTCCGCTGCCGCAGCCGCGGTCATCCTCCGTGCTTAGGCGCCTCGCCCCAGTCCCTGCGATATCGCTCCGGTAGCGATATCCCTCGAAACCTCAACCTGACCGCCGGCCGGTCCAGGCCCTTCTCCTTGTCTCCGGATGTTGCTTGCACGTTCTTTCTCCTGTCATCATTACGCATGCCGTTTCCTGTTGATTATGCTTGCGTGTTTCTTCCCCTGTTGCTGCGAGTAGAGTGTTGGCTGCGCGGCGGCCGAGTGCGATCATGTGTTTTCCTTGGGTGCGACGATTGAGTCATGATGGAAAGGAACTGTGTCAGACTTGCGGGCAAGCTGTGATTCCACAGAGGGAAGGAAAAGTATAAAGGAAGGGGCGGTAGCTAGTCTGGAGATTCTTCTCCATGCAATCTATTCTCTTCAACAACCCCCCCACATTTTCGAAAAGAACTTTTCTCTCCGACCATCAATCTCGATAAAAACCTCCTCAAAACGTTCCCTGCATCTCGGGCTACAGTCTCATCAGCTGGTAAGCCGATTTGCTTGAGTTAGGTTTTCGACCCTCACCCCGACCCTCCCTCAGTGATCGCGGACCCTGCGTATCCGCCCATCACCACCTAGTTGCCATCTCCGGAATTCTCTCGGGCTCCTCCTCCATTTGTTTTAAAAAGCTTTTGGTAGTGACGCACGTGCGTCACAAGCCAAAGCCTCCCCGTGAGGAGATCAATCCAGTCCAAAACCGCACCGTCAAGAACTGAGATAACACAGTTTAGATTTAACCACATGTCTGCCTGCGGCCGTGGCCAGGCATCTCTACACGCTTTTTTGCGCCCCACTTCGACAGAGACCCGATCCCAATCACTACTGAAGCGTCCACGTGAAGACAGCCCTCCAGGGTCCGAACCCGACGAGGAAGAACAGGACGACAACAGAATGGACTTTCAGCGCACCGAGCACATCACCTCGACCCAGGCCATTGGTGATGATAACAATGACGACGATCAAGAGCTTCCCCAACTGGCAGCACCTCTTAGCCCTGAACATGCTGCACTTCGTGCCGATTTTGAGATCATCACAGCGACTGCAATGGAAAATCTGTACAACAGGATCACCAAAGATATCAACAAGACAACCGCCCTCGCCGTTGAGAAAGCTACCAGTCCACTACACAGCAGAATCACGACGATGAGCGCCCGCATTGCCCAGCTACAACAACAAGTTGTCACCTTCAAAGACGAAATCCAACGTATCCGTGAGATACCGTTTGTGGTCCCAGCCTCAGGCAACAAGGACCCAAAGAAGGAGAAGGAAAAGCAGCCAGCTAACCAGGCGAATACCAACACCAACGGAAATACCAATCCTACCTACGCCACCGTTGCCACTACCGCACAGACTTCCACAGTACCACGGACTCCTGACACTACAGGCTGGACGACCCTGAAAGTGGGTGGCCAGAAGCATAAGAAGATTCCCACACCCAAGCTTATACCTACGACCTACCCTCAGGCTGAACGGGAGGTTGCATGTTACTTCACCCAGGAGGAAGGACCAGATACGATCCACGCTGAACAGGATTATGCTACACGCCAGATTGCAGCAGACACGGCACTCCATCGTGTCAACTCCGCAATCGTCAACAACAAAGATGTCTTCGCACCTGCGTTTATCCGTGCACAGGTTACTGTCCGTGGCAATATCATCTTTACCACTGGTAACACCCAGACGAATGTCATCTACGAGGATTACACAACCATCATCAAAGATGCCCTCTCCTATTATGGTGAATGTGAGCAAGTGGAGATCGGAAAACGACACAGCCAGTTCCTGCTACATGGAGTGCCCACTCACCTGTCTCTGCCTGAGATTTCACAGAGCATCTCTTCCAACTACCCCCAACTGACCCAGAGCCAGACCCCACGATGGCTCACGCCAGCTGACCGACGAGAGCACAAGGCAAACTCCATGATTGTCATGACACTTGCAGGCAACATCAAGAAGGCTCAGATTGGCTGTCAGCACCTCATCGTTTGCAACCGTCAGTGCGAACTGGATGACTACATCGCATACGGAAGAAGCACTCAATGCCGCAAGTGTCAAGCCTATGGTCACCCAGCTGCTCTATGCCGGAACAACCCCCGCTGCGCCATCTGTGCAGATCCCCATGAGACCAAGAAGCATCCATGCACCCTCCCAATTTGCAAGAAGGGCCCGGCCTGCACTCATCCTCCCATTCGCTGTGCCAACTGCGACTCACCCCATAAGGCGAGCGACCCCAACTGTCCTGAACGGATCAAGATTCGCGAAATTTCCAAAATAAACACAAATGCAACCACTATGGGAGACGCCCCAGAAGCCGCAGTAGCCGTATAAAATGGCCCCTCTTGCATCCGTTGGGTCCGTACAGCTGCTGAACTGTGCGCGAGGCCAAGCAACGACTATTTCAGCATTACAGGACTTTGCCCGGAAAAACGAAAACCTCATCTGTCTACTGCAAGAACCGTGGATCGACAGACATGGTCACCCACCCACATTACCAGACTTCGATACCTTCTCTCCAACACCCCTGAAGCCCAAATGTGTGACGTACGTTCGTCGCACACCTGGACTCACCGCAACTACGACTTTCACAGCTCAGGATTCTTTCCTGGGAACCACCATTACCTCAACTCAGAATTCCAAAACTACCACCTTCACCCTGTTCAACTTCTACTCCCCAGGCCGGCCAGAGCCAGTTGCCCGACTCCTGCCAACCATCCCAGTTCCAAAAGAATGCATCCTGATGGGAGATCTAAATGCACACCATGCATGGTGGCAAGGTCCACTTCCTCCAACGGCACGAACATCAGCAGCAAGCCACAGCCTCGCAGAATGGCTTGAATCCAACAACTTTCAACTACATAACGAACCTGGATTGCCTACCCACCATCCTAGAAATGGAAGCACCCCGTCAACTATAGACCTCTGTCTCTCTCGTGGCGGCATTACCAACTCCATCATCTCACTGGCAACAAACCACGATACCACCTCGGACCACAGCTCCGTCACAGTCACACTGGCACTTCCCTCTGCTCTTCCTCCTACTACTGTCCGACGCAACTGGGCCAAAGCAAACTGGCAAACCTTCGAAGAACATATCCGCTCTACAGGTATCGATCTCACGAATCTGCAAGGTAAAGAGGATACCTTGCGAGCCGTCACCAACATCACAACTGTACTCCACAATGCCATCGACGCGGCAGTGCCCTCAGGTCATTCAAGAAAACCTAAAGCACCATGGTGGAATCACAGTTTAACGCTTGCAAAACAGTCTGCCAAGAGGGCTGACAGACGGGCTCGACTCAACCCTTCGACAGCAAACAGAGAAGACAGTCAGAAGAAACACCAACACTGGACAGCTATGATATGGGTGGCCAAGACTGCATACCGTATCAAGCAGCTACAATCCACGAAATTCCAAAAACATTTGGAAAACCATCCGCCACCACAACACGCACCACTGCCCCATCCCACCACTGGAAGGTCAGACTGACTTTAAGGCCAAATGTGTCTCACTCCGGAACGCTCTTTTCCCCGCTGTCAACAACCTACCCCGCCAACCCCTCCCACCCAACTTCCTCAGCTCAAAACTCGACATGTATCAACAGACATACCCAGTCACCATCCGCGAAGTGTCTCTTGCTATCACGCATCTGAAGTACGGTACATCGGTCAGTCCTGATGGAATCAGCTACACTATGCTCCGTTACCTCCACGGATCAGCACCCGGAATCCTTCCCCTCCTCTTTGAGGCTTGCCTGGTTCACTCGGTCCACCCACCAGAATGGAAGGTGGCCAACTGTGTCATTATTCCGAAACCAGGCAAACCATCCTATACCCACCCGAAGTCTTACCGGCCCATTTTGCTGCAGTCCTGTTTCGGAAAACTGCTGGAGTCCATTGTGGCCAGAAGACTTACCAGCGCAGCTCTCAGATGTGGCGCCACCCACCCCTCCCAAATGGGTGCACAGCCAGAAAACTCTGCAGTGGATGCACTCCTCCGTACCATTACTCCGATTGCCACTGCCATCAGCAAGAAGAAGACCGCCAAGAAAGGTGCACCACGTCCAGCTGTGCTTACACACGACATTGAAGGGGCCTTCAATCAGGTCCACCTGTCAACAGTGCAGGAAGTTATGCACCAAAGACGTTTGCCAACGTACCTGACCAACTGGATATCAGCCTTCAATACAGATCGAAAAATTGCCTTTGGTTTTGATCAACAGTCTGAAGATCCGCAGCCCTACCAGTGTGGCCTCCCTCAAGGTTCCCCTGTCTCTCCCATCCTTTTCCTCATCTTCAGTAATGCTATGCTAGAGAAGCAACATTATCCAACGGACGCTACCGATACATCCTACGTTGATGATGTCTGCATGGTACAGATGTCACACAGTATAGCCGAAGCCAATACCCTTCTGGAAGACAGAACCAATCAACACCTCAACTGTGGCCTGCACCTTGGACTTACATTCGCACCAAGCAAATCGGAACTCCTCTACTGCCACCCCCTCAACAGCAAACACAAAAACATCAGTCTCTCCTCCCATCCTCCCCTCAGAGTCATGAATACCACCATCATACCAAAACGTCAGATCAAATATTTGAGCGTTTATATCGACGAATCTCTCAGCTTCCTCTACCATGCATCTATGGCTGCCAGTCAAGGAAACCAGGTACTCGGCAGCTTCAATTTCCTACGACACCAGTCACGAGGTATCCCGGCGCATGTTGCACACCACCTGGTATTTACAGCCATACTGCCAGCAATGTTCTGGGCATCTCCAGCATGGTGGAGTGGTACCCTGATGGTAACTTCCACCCTGAAACGCACCTATAATGCGATAGCACGGTGGATTACAGGCCTACCTTACAACACCCGACTTACCAACCTTCTCACACTGGCCCACCTTCCCCCAATGGAGGCGTACCTCAACTATCTCTCCCTACGTTTTGCAATTCGACTCCACTTCCTACCTGCACACCACACTCTCGGCCGGCCACACCCAGATCAAGCAGCACACAAGCACCTTCCCGGTCTTCACCGCCTCCACAATCGTAGCAGACACCTGATCGTCGGAAAACTCGAAGATTGTACATCCACCTCCACCGCTGATGGCATACCGAAAACCACCTCTCCTAACCCCGATAAAACAACATCCCCCCAAGAACTGCACGGAAACTGGATCGGCTCACTTCCTGACCACACCATCGTCATATACACTGATGGCTCTAAGCTTGACAGTGGGGCGACCGGATGTGGTTGGGTAATCTACAATGTTGGGAACCAGCAACTCTTCCGAGTTAAAGAAGGAAGCTGTCATCTTGGCAGCCGGGCCGAAGTCTATGACGCCGAACTACATGCCGTGCAGGAAGCCACAACAGCTCTTCTCACCACCACAATCCCCCACTCCACAGCTTTCATCTGCATTGACAACCAGGCTGCAATTGATACACTCCATTTCAACAAAGACAACCATGAATACGGGCGGCGCGTTCTCGAATGCATTGCACAACTCCGATCACTTGGCTGGACAGTCGGTACGGTGTGGTGCCCCTCCCACTGCGGCATCATGGGAAATGAACGTGCCGATACACTTGCAAAAATGGGAACATCCCTTCCAGTCCCATGTCAACACACCGTCACCACGAAAGTTTGGTTGCAGACACAGGCGAGAGCTCAGCTCCTCCAGCGCTGGAAACAGGAACTACCTCTCTCTAACCCGTCATTTACCTTCCCGACTCACCTGCACAGTGTTGACTGGGAAGACACACGTGCACTTTGGCGGATTTTCAGCAATAGATCACCGTCCGACCCGCACCTGAACAAAACTGCTGACCCGTGTCCATGTGGACAGGACCTGCATACCTCCCACCACCTCCTACGAGACTGTACCCTTCTCGCGCAAAAACGCTCACGGATGCGACTCTCGACTAGCAGTGACCTGGAATCTCTCACCTTCCTCCCGAATCTGGCAAACTGGCTGGGTCTGCGAAACTTCTTACGAGCTACCGGACTCGGCCACACTATAAACATCTCCTATGACAGGCAGCCTACACCCTCGGAGGGAGATGGAGCCTCGGACTCGGATTCGCACGAGCCAGACTTCGGCGCCTTCGAACCATGAAACGAAAAATGACGAACGGGATGAAGGGGTGGATAGGTTGTAGTGGTTGTTACCTGCCCAATGCCCCCCCCCTCTCTCCTTGTCCTTCGTCGCATACCACTTGCTATTTCTGTTTTGATTTCTTCTAGCGGGTGTGATTTTATGTTTGGTGGATTGGAAAGATGGAAGCCCCATGGGGGTGGTATGGCGAGGTGGAGTGCATATAGGCTGTAGTCCTTAAGCACAATAGAAATAAAAAGCGTATTATCCTCACTCCACCCCCCAACTGACCGCACAACACCACAACACCCACTCCCTACCTCACACTTCCTTGGCGGTTGCGGGCTTGGGCCCCCACTACTACCACCTCCTCCACCTTCTCCACCTCATGGCGGAGCGCCACGGCATCGGCATCGGCTTTGGCACCCGGTTCCCTACTATTGCACCACCTCACACTTCCTCGGTGGTCGCGCGCTCCGGCGTGCGCTCCTACTCCACAATACGGTTGCACGCCATGGCATCGGCATCGGCTTCGTAACCCGGTTCCCCGCCACGGCACCCGCTACCTCACATTTCCTCGGCGGTCGCGGGCTTTGTTCACCCGCTACTACCACCTCCACCTCCTCCACCTCCTCCACCTCCTCCACCTCCTCAACCTCCTCCACCTCCTCCACCTCACGGTTGCACGCCACGGCATCGGCATCGGCTTTGGCACCCGGTTCCCTGCTATGGCACCACCTCACACTTCCTCGGCGGTCGTGCGCTCCGGTGTACGCTCCCACTCCACCTCATGGTTGCGCGCCACGGTATCGGCATCGGCTTTGGCACCCGGTTCCCTGCTATGGCACCACCTCACACTTCCTCGGTGGTCGCGCGCTCCGGCGTGCGCTCCTACTCCACATTACGGTTGCACGCCACGGCATCGGCATCGGCTTGGTAACCCGGTTCCTCGCCATGGCACCCGCTACCTGACATTTCCTCGGCGGTCGCGGGCTTTCTTCACCCGCTACTACCACCTCCTCCACCTCACGGTTGTGCGCCACGGTATCGGCATCGGCTTGGTTACCCGATTCCCCGCCACGGCACCCGCTAACTCACACTTGCTCGGCGATCGCGGGCTTGGGCCCCCGCTACTCCCACCTCCTTGACCTTCTCCACCTCCACCTACTCCACCTTACGGTTGCGTGCCACGGCATCGGCATTGGCCTTGTTACCCGATTCTCCGCCACGGCACCTGCTATCTCACACTTCCTCGGCGGTCGCGCGCTCTGGCGTTCGCTGCCACCCCACCCCATCAGCGGCAGCCACTTCGGTGATGCTCCAGCTTAATGATATCACGACTGTTTCAGCGAATGGATAGGGCAGCGGAGGGTCCCCTTTGTGTTGTCTATATTGTCTTCTTGTTGCTTACATCGTGTGTGCTTTGTCAATTTCCTTGGTGCGTTTACTTCTCTCGGCGGACAGGAAAGATGGGAACCCCATGGGGGTGGTACGGCGAGGAGGAGCGCATATAGCCTGTAGTGTTAAGCGCAATAGATCGAAGTCGCATATTATCTCTCTCCACCAACTCATACTTCTCTCCTCCGTGACTGGTGCTGCAACCACCGAACGACGACGAATCACATAGATCTGCACCAAGCGAGATCCCAACGAACATGCTACGATAAGACCCTTTGGCTGCAGTAGACAAGGAACCGTGTAAGACCTTGAAGAGACCGCACGGAAGACTGGGAGCACGGAGTCTCACCAGCAAGGAAGGCTACGCCGAGGGACATTCTTAGACTCCACCGAGACAGCGGGGAGTACTTGCCTGTGCCAGAGAGCTGAACGAACACAGCCCGAGAGCCGAACCAATGGAAGCCCTACCAAGTAGGCACGCCGAGGAGCTATGTTGCCTGTCAAGCCCAAGACAGTGCGTAGAAGCCAGGATCTTGACATCAGATCTGTCAAATAAAAAGAATGCTTCTCGCTCTCGAGTAGAGGGACGCTCAATCACCTCTACTTCCTGCCTTTTCCCGCCTTTCCTTCACCCTTTGAGGATCCTTCTTCCCTCGCCTGTTTTCCACCGCTATCCTTTTCGTTACTGGAACTCATCCCATCATTCAAGTCCTGCTGCTCTAGTTCCTCCTCTGATGATGACTGCTCAGCCCAATTGCCAGAGAAGTAAGACCCAGTGCTTGACTCTCTATTGTCACTGATCGTGTTGATTTGGCGCCCTTCCCGGTGAACACCTTTGGAACTCTTCTTGGTATTTTCGTGATTGGTGGTATCTTGATGCTTGTAGTTGAATTTTTCGTAACCCGCAGACTTGGTAGCGTCCCGTCTCCAATTGTCTCGTTGTGACACTGGGGTTGTGATACAGCCGGAGTGTGAGGGGAGTCGAAGGTAATCAGGCTACTTTTGATGATTCACAACGGAATAATCTTAGATCTTGTGTGTGGGTTTCGGTGGTAGTGTTGATCAGGAGGATGTGGGTGCCGGTTTCTCTTCGGTGCGAAAAACGCCTCCTTTTTATCCGCAATAGACCAGCATGAGAGATAGTGATCTGGGGTACGTATCCTCGCGAGGTCGCGCGGATCTCGCTCGGAATGTGGGCAGGTTCATTGGTCATGGCAGGGGAGAAGATAAGGGAGATGAGGTTTACTTGCTTTTTGCTGCATGTGTGATGCGGCCAAGCGGGGTGTCAGCTGTGTCAAGTGGCTGTCGACTCCGATCGTGGTGGAGAGAGCTCTCCGATTGTAGTGGAGTGACGTGGTCGACAAGCTGTTCCACTCGTTTGCACAAATGACCCCCTCATCCCGGAGCTAACTCTTACATCCGGTGCTCGGCCGAAAGCTAACTCCGTTCCCTTAACTCCAGCGGGGTACGCTTGAGCTTCGACCCTGCTCCTCCTAGACTCTCTAAACCCGTGAGCCCAATCCCTTCACTAGGTATGACTCGTGATGCTAGCTATCTAGATAATCTGTGTAGTTTCGTACTGCCGTTCCTTCACTTGTAACACTACCTCCCCTCCTCTTAGCCTCGTCCCGAGCGCTAAAGTGATTTTTCTAAGTAGCCCGCCTTTTCCCATGTGTTCGTATGTGACAATGGAGGTGCCACTGACTGTAGTCCTCCGCCCCTACAGCCCTCCCCGCCGCCGAACCAGTTTTCCCGTCCGGGATTTCTGTAGTTCGTCGGGACGGCGGGGCCCTCAGAGTAAGCCGGTGCGTACTCTTACTGTCGTGCTGGACGTCGCGTCGTGTCCCAACCGGGATTCAAGTGTCGGGAGAGCGGGTAGAAATTTGGTGGGCCTGTGGCTGGAACCGGTATTCAGATAGGGGCCACGGCAACTCATCCGGTTGATGCAGGCGTGTCAAGAAGTGACCGCGCCTTCCAGGTCGTCGTCCCGTATCTTCCTTCGGGGTTCTCTCGTTTCCTTGGTACCGGGTTGTGAGGTACCTGACGCTTCCGGACATCGTGGGGTCATATTGTACGTGATTCGGGTGCCCGAGAAGCGGGTCTTGCTCTGCGGACTTCGGTTCCGGGGTCGGCGTCGAACCTTCCTGGGTCAGGAGAGCCCATGGTGTCCTTCGTGCTGGGAACCGGTGTCCGGGTAGGGATCCTTCTGATTAGACCGTCAGGCGGCCGAAGTCTGTGCCGAGGAGTGACCGTGCTTTCGGGGACAGGGTACACCGCAAAGTTGGCTCGGGCCGCCGGTTCCTTATTCCGAGAGTCGATAGTCTTTTGGCGCGTCTGGATTCCTGTGATGAAACTCCCGGAGTTTCTCCAAACCGCCTACCGAAAAGTTGTCGAACGGTTCTTCTGTCCAGTCTTTGCGTTCTGGATAGTCGAGCCATTTGACGAGATATAGGATTCATTTGTTATTTCCTTGGCCACGCTCGACCGAGGACATAACTTCTTCCACGTCGTATTCCTCCGACTGTTCGATGTCGTCCGCTTCTCGCAGCACCTTGGCCGGGTCCGGAGGTGCTCGGTGTTCGCTGGTTCGATAGGGCTCGAGTAGCGACACATGGAAAACATTGTGTATTTTCCATTTGCGGGGAAATGTGAGACGTACCGCAAGGGAAGAGACGATTTTTTCGATTTGGAAGAGACCATGATTTTGTGGTCCAATTTCTGCGAGGCTCGGCGCATTTTGATGTTGCGTCCTCTGAGCATTACCAGATCTCCTACCTGGTATGCCGGAGGGGTTTTTCGGTTTGGGTCTGTGTACCGCCTTATTCGTTCTTGTGCTTCTTCCAGTCCTTTTCGGGACTCGTCGTGCACGGTGTGCATCCAATGAGCGTATACCTTGCTGGCTGGGTTAAGGGGCTCTGTTGACGCCAGGTCCATGGCCACCGGGTGGAAGCCATAGTTAGCGTAAAATGGTGACATACCGTTTCCAACTGTGACCGAGTGTCAAGATCCTGACTTCTTCGCACTGTCTGGGGCTCGACAGGCAACGTAGTTCCTCGGCGTGCCTACACGGTAGGTCTTTCCTGTTGTTCGGCTCTTGGGCTGTGTTCGTTCAGCTCCCTGGCGCGGGCAAGTACTTCCCTGTCCGGTTTCGGTGAAGTCTGAGGATGTCCCTCGGCGTAGCCCTGTCTATGCTGGCGAGACTCTAACTCCCAGTCTTTCGTTGTCGTCGTCTACTGCCACTCGATGGGCTTTACTGTAGCACGGTCGTTCAGTTCGGGGTTTCGGTCGCAGCGCCGGTTTCACGGGAAGGTAGAAGTAGGAGTTGGTGGGGAGAGATAATAGATTGCGTGGAGAAGAATCTCCAGACTAGCTACCGCGCCCTTCCTTTATACTTTTCCTTCCCTCTGTGGAATCACAGCTTGCCCGCAAGACTGACACAGTTCCTCCGTCTGTCATCATGACTCGATCGCCGCGCCTAAGGAAAACACATGATCGCACTCGGCCGCCGCGCGGCCACCACTCTACTCGCGGCAACAGGAGAAAGGTCACGCAAGCAAGAACAGTACAGAAAGAGAAGAAGGTCACACAAGCATACTCAAAGGGAAACAACATACGTAAGAGGACAGGAGAAGGACGCGCAAGCACTATCATCAGAAAACGGCAAAGACGAGAAGGACGCGTAGGCAACATAGCGGAAACAAGGGAGAGAGGTCTAGACTGGCCAGCGGTCGGGGAATATCGCTACCGGCGCGACATGGCAGAGTTCGGTCGAGGCGCCTAAGCGCGGAGGATGACCCGGGCTGCGGCAGCGGTGATGAGGGCCAGCCACAGGGCGACAAGGGTGGCAGCGGCCCCGGCCGCGGCGCTTACGATCCTGCCGCGCGAGATTCGTGACAGTACGTCCCCTGTCCAGACCGAAGCTCCGGCGAGGTCGTGTCGGGTAGGCGCGGCACGGCGGCGGATGGGGGTGTGGTAGATGCGTACAGCTGGGCTCCCCTGCTGCCGGGCTTGGAGTTGTTCGTTCATTCGCTGCTGTTCGGTGATGATGGCCCCCAGGGTGTTGGCCATCTGCTGGAGTTGCTGTTGGTCTGCGTCGTGGAATTCGTTCATCCACTGGGCGAGCGTCCGGTGTACGACATGGTTGCGGCATGCATCTCTGGTAGTAGTGTGGTGGAGCATGGATACGATGTCATGTAGCAAAGATATTTGTTCGTCTCGGAGGGCTGCTGGGGTAGCGGCGCGAGCCTCGTCATTGGCGGCGGCTTCCTCCAGGGGTGCGGTGTTTTCTTGATCTTCTTGAGTGGTCGTGATGTCGGCAAGGGGTTCCCACCAGGTGGCGGCACTACAGCAGAGGTGGTGGTTTTCCATGTTGACCAGGAACCGGCAGTTGGGGCAGACCCGCTTTCCCCGATGCCAGTCGACACATGCTTTGATGGGGTCGAGGTGTCGTTCTCGTGTGATTCCGAGTAGTTCCTCGGGGTGGGGCATCGGGCAGTCGCATGTTCGGCGGACACGACGGCGGCGCCGGCTGGTGCTTCTTTGAGGGTAGTAGTAGTCGTTCTTCATTTGGCGGTGGACCCCGCAGTAGTCGTCATAGCAGGCGGTCCAGTGTAGGGAGGTGTGATAGTTGGTACGGGGTTGTCCTACGGCGGACCTTGGTGGCGAGGGTGCGGTTGGCGGGGTGCCCCATCCATTGGTCGTGGTGGCGGTGGTGCCCCAGTCGGTGGGGTGTTCGTTTGATTCGTGGTCGGGCTCGGTCGTGGTGGGAAACTCGGAGGTGTGGTTGTCAGCGAAGGTCCAGCCTTCGTTTGTGTCGACAGTGGCGGCGGTGGACATAT
>Ga0307508_10000996_pt1 | contig 32944 bp, 44 predicted proteins | sample 9_EM_MG_FD_203089 | JGI IMG/M metagenome (GOLD analysis project Ga0307508, IMG submission 203089) | Populus trichocarpa ectomycorrhiza microbial communities from riparian zone in the Pacific Northwest, United States - 9_EM | ecosystem: Host-associated > Plants > Roots > Unclassified | place...
GGGCTATACGGGAGCTAATATGGTCGGGTGTTGTGTGTGTGTAGGCGATGCAGCAGGGAAACAACGACATCGCCAAACTCTACGCGCAGAACGCGATCCGCAAGCAGAACGAGCGGCTGAACCTGCTCCGGCTGGCGTCGCGCATCGATGCGGTCGCGAGCAGGGTGCAGACCGCCGTCACCATGCGACAGGTCTCGGGGAGTATGGCGAACGTGGTCAAGGGCATGGATGCGGCCATGAAGACGATGAACCTCGAGAGGGCGAGTTCTTCGCGCGGTCTCCCCCGATGTGTGGCGGTGGCGATGCTGACCGAAACGCAGATCTCGCTCGTGATGGATAAATTCGAGCAGCAGTTCGAAGACTTGGATGTTGCTGTCGGGTACTACGAGAACGCCACCAGCTCCGCCACCGCCATTGGCACTCCCCAGGAGGACGTGGACCGTCTCATGGGCAAGATCGCCGACGAGGCCGGACTCGAGATGGAGCAGGACCTGCCCGAGGCTACCAAACACAAGGTTGGGCCTACCGAGCAGGAAGAGAATGGGTAAGTACATGCTCGTATCGTTGTGGGGAATGGGTTCATCGGACTGACCGAATCCGTGCAGGCTCAATGAACGTCTGCGGGCTTTGAGGGGCTAGACCGGCCACGAAGGTTCCGAAGGAGATGTGGCACGTTGTGATTATGATGGCGTTTGGGCGTTATACATAGTGCTTGGCTGATGGGGCTGCTGCTAGTGTGCGCTCGTTATCTCGTTTGTCTCGTTACCGTAGCGGAAAAAGAAATAGGATCCCTCTGTTCGGATCGGTGGCGTTGGGGAATACTATGAAGTTGTTTGCACCGAACGCGGTCGATCCCTCCCCCTGGAGCCTATGGGCTTGTTTTTTTTTTTTTTTTTTTTTTTTTTTTTTGGGGGGGGGGACTCCCGTGCGGTGTACGTTTCCTACTTGCTTACTTGTTCCCTACCGCCTTCACTCGCAATGCGTCGCGAGACAAACAGCCGTTCCCTCCGCTCACGCATCCCGCCGCGGATTACCACCACTGCAAGCTACGAGTGCCGCAGTCCAGTGCAGCCAGCGAGGTCCGGAAGCAGTTCGTGGAGGAGTAGTGGCGCAGGATTCAACGACCATCGTCCGTATGTATCGCGGATTCTACACTGATGCCCGACCGTCGAGCTCAAAATACGATTAGATATTAAAAGATACACAGATTGCATGCAAGTCCGCCGCCGCCGTGTCCACCGCTTCCACCGCGCGCCTACTCGTATCGGTAGCACAGGATGCCTTTCCCGTAGCCCTCCGGCGCCGTTCCCCGCGGGTCCATGACGCGCGCGACGGGGAGCGTGAGTCTGTCGCCGGCGAGCGGGCCAAGATCGATGACGAAGTCGAGGGTGACGTTGCCCTCCGGGACGGACGTGAAAAGGCCGGCAGAGATGGGCAGGCGCGGGCGGATCGGATTGCCGACGGCAAACAGCCTCGAGGCCGCGGACCGCTGCCAGTGTGCCCAGATGCGGTCGATATTGCTGTGCAGCAGGTAAAAGGTCGGGTCGCTGGGGGAGACCCACGTGTCCAGCATCTGCGGACGGTGTCAGCTGACTAGCGGTGGGGGGAGTGGGGGGGAGCTCACGTCGCCGGCTACGGCCATGTGTCCCGCGTTGTGCATGCCAAGGTCGAGCGAGAAGTTGCCGTTGCCCTCGAGCAGCTCGGCGAAGAGCTCGTAGGTCGGGTGCGCGAGCGTGGCTTCCTCCGTCTCCGCCGCCCACCACCGGCTCACGGGCAGCTGGATGATGTTGCGCTTAAGGCAGCGCTCGTTGTACGAGCTGTCGTTGTTGCTGCCAAGGTGGATCGTCAGGTCCCTGAACGGACCGTCCTGGATGCAGCCGCCGCCGTCAGCGGTGATGTTGATGAATGGGATCACCGCCGTCGGGTCGTGGGCGCCGTTGCCGCCGAAGCCGAATTCGCTGTCGAACACCGGCGAGGCGAAGATGTCGTCGTGGTCCCGCTTCTGGTCCCAGTACCTGCCCCCGTTCCGGATGTCAGACGCCTCGCACGCGGGAGGGGGCCGGAGGGGGAGCATACGGGATGCCGCCCTCGTAGCCGCACTCGTCGCGGAGAACCCGCTCGAACTCAAAGAGGAGCAGCCGGTGCCACGGCAGAAAGTGGCCGACGCCGTGGACGACCGGCATGACGCGCTGGTGCGTCCAGATGAAGTCCTCCCAGCGGTTCGTGATCCCGGCGGCGTAGTCGCCCAGCTGCGGCGGGCTCGCGATCAGACACTTGACGGCGCCGATGTACGCCGTCCGGCTGGACTCGCTCATATCGCGCCTGGAGCGGCCATGTCAGCTGGGGCTCGCGGGGGAGGAGGAGAGGGTTTCCGGTGAGCGCACCATTCCTTGCGCACGAGCGGGTGCTTGCACGGCGCTGCTGCTTTACAGGCGGCGGAAGCGGGCAGCGCAGACGCCACTGCCGCGGAACCGAGAGCGAGCGTGGACAGGATGCTGGGAAGACGCATGCTCGGTGGGATGTGCCGATTGAATCCTGCTGGAGGGTAGGGTGGCGATCCTGTTGGACGGGGGGGCGCCCCAGCTATATACCCACCACCACCAGCCCGATGCCAGTCGTATCCAACAGGCCCAGCAACAGCCCACGACGTCTCGTTGCTTTCGCTCCTTCCTCGCCGCGTGGGATGCGCATAGTGGGGCCGGGCCGGACGGAGCTGCGATGCAGGCGCGTGTGTGCGTGGGGTGCACCTGCCATGGTGGAGCGGGGGGAGGGCCTGGGGAATCCGGCTTTACGCACGCCGTGCATTGCCGAAGCATCGTGCGTCTCGTCTGCTGCGGTGGGACATCCGGTTTGGTCCGGTCCCAAGCTACCGGTGGTCGGCCGCTCGAACCCCCGACGCTGATGACCCGCGATGCGAGCAGCGGCCAGCACGGCTCCGCTCCGCTCCCTCGGCACATGCGCCAACAGTGCGGTCTCGATCCCTGGGGTGCAAGAAATGCGTGTTCTACGCTTTTATGCTAATTGCGTTAGAATTGAGCGAGCAACCAATGTCGTCTATAATCGAGGAAGTAACTAATGTCGTCCGTAATTGAGAACTAATTGAGGTAGTAATGGCGTTCACCAATATAATCCATATTTGCTTTCTGTAATTCAGGCAGCAATTGAGTTCGCTAATTGTATTCACTGATTGCGCAATTGGCCCAATGTAGAGTATTAGTCTCGCTAGACCCTTCGCCTAAGTCTATCATATTATTCTATCAATCCACTAGCGATCTCTAATGAATAAATTCTGATACTCGGGTCTGGAAGGAAAAGTCTGAGCCCCCAAAAACCCCGGTCTCGGCGAGCTCTCCGACTCTGAAATCTGTATACGGAACCACTCCGACGAGCTTTTCAATCCTTTAAAAAAACAACCCCCCCCCCCCCCCCCCCCAAAAAAAAAAAAAAAAAAAAAAAAAAAGCTGTGCAAAAAAGTCTAGTGGCTTCCACTGCCCATTCTTTACTCCACCCTCTCTGGTTTGTTCTTCGAACCCAATGGCCGGCTTGGCCTCTTTTCGTTTTTGGTACTGCGGGTGTTGGGTCGACTGGAGCTTCTTTGCGCTTGTCTGGGAGTGTTGGCGACTCGGAGCGATGGCGGTTACGGGTTCGACTGCGATTTCCTTAGGGGTCTTAGTATGCCTCTCCCGAACCTTCTCCTTCTTTGCCCATGCCTCAAGACCCACTTCTCGCAACTCATCATTCGCCGCTTCCATTTTCTCGGCGGCGGTGGCGGATCCCACCGTGATCTGTCCGGCACCGTACAATGGCTCTCCCGGTGGAACAGTATACGCCGCACCTGATATCCGAATCGCATACTGAAGCGCATCGGTTTTCAAAACAGTATCCTGAATGGCGGCTATGTAGAACTTTGAGGTAGTCCGTCGCCGATGGCAGTATATTGGCCAAGTGGGGATTTACGGCAAAGGTTCCTTAGATCATCCACACTTCAGATTCCAAGGGCTTTCGAGGCAGGCGGGTCTATCCACGCATCGGGTAAAAGGTGCTTCTCTTCCAGCAGGTCATTCCGGCTGTGCACCGGGCTGGCTCTGTGGTACTTTAGAGCTAGACGCACGGCAAGACAGATCCTGTATTCTGAGTTGGCTGATATCTTGGGCGGAAGGACAACGTTCTCCATGGCGCTGTTGTTATTTGTGGTCTCTATATGTCTATGGTGGTTATATTGGAAAGGCGTAGTGTGCTACTGGATAACCGATCCAGCTGTTGGGATCGCAACCCAATTTCTGGGAGCAGTCAGTGATCGCAGCATGGTTGTCCATCCTCTGAAGCATCCCGTGGGTCTGCCTGAGACTGGTATGAAAAACCATTACAACCCCGTATGCAACCCCAGGAGTTGGCGTGCCGCGGCAGGTGGCTTTCGCGTTCTTCTTTGCTTGGCCATGGCTCTCTGAATACCCATATATTCCCAGGCCTTCATGAGTTCCGATTCCTCGTCGCGACGTCGGTACCATCGCTCGCAAAAGCGGATAGCAATTGCCCAGGTATTGGAGTCTCGACTAGCTCGACTAGCACTTTGCTACTAACAGCTCACGGTTAGATGTTCGGAGAGTTTCCATTAGATGATATATCAGGAATATCAAGCCCATTCCGACAGCCTCAGTGAAAACAAGATATCAGAAAACACCCTTCCGGGATAATGCGAGCGTTCTCTGTAGTCCTTTCCTACTTTAACTACTCTAGTACATAGCCAGTGCTGGACGTGCGGAGTGCTGGACGCCCAAAGCCATTTCTTCTAAACGCCCGGGGAAAGTGCTAAGCGCTGGACGCCCAAAGCCATTTCTTCTAAACGCCCACTGTTTTGTACCCAGGAAAAGTGGATCCTTCTGCTGGTACCCAGCAACTAGGGGGGGGGTTTCTCCCTCATTACTTGCATTCGACCTGCTAGTGTGACCATGGCGAGCCAAAGTGGTCTCGAAGCTTGCAATAAGCTAGGGAATAGGTGTAGTTACTCAGGATTCAACCCGAAGAGAAAAACCAAAACACAACCTGTCTGCGAAGGGCCTGGGAAGCCATAAAATTCAGCGACCTCGCAAAACTGACTAATGTGCCGTCACATCAAACCTATTGCTGGGCGAGTTACGATGAAACTCTCCAGGTCCCAGTAGTAACCTCAGGTACTTTCTGGGCAAAAAAAAAACTCTTCAGCCCTCCGGGAGGTTTAAGCAGACCAATATCTACCAAGTCTGAGGAAAGCTTCTGCTATCTGACCAAGGAAGTTGAAGGTTTAGCGATCCTCCTCGTCGAGTGAAACTTTGATGCATATTCCTAGTACCTGCGCGTGGATTTTTAACAGCTTCAGTTGTCGACAATTCCCATCCAGACTTCAAAGAAGGAGCGCGCTGGTGTAACAGGGAACCCTGCAAAGCGTAGATATATGTATAGGTCAGCGATGCGTATGAGCAGTAGGCCGGAATGCATATGTACGTATAAAGCAGTAAGGGTCTGCGGCGCGTCTGGGCCTCTTACCGAGCAGCCATGCCCTTGTCCGGGTGTGAAGAAAAAGTTGCCAGGTATCTAGCCGCAGAGGTTGAGGCGACGCTAATTTTTTGCGTCACTCGTTCTTGTCGGTTGTAGTTGTGGCGTGATAGATAGTTGTGGTGGTGATTAATACTCTGCACAACTTCAGCGTAGAGCATAGATATGTAAGTATGTAATATATACATAAGTAGCCACGAGCAGGAAGCTGAGCGTGCAATTATGCTTTGCCAAGATATAAACAAACCACCTGATTGGCTGACAGCAACTACACCGCATAAAAAGCGGGGCTGTCTGCCATCGTCTGCAGACTTCCTTCCATTCCCCCTACCTTCCGACTCTAGTGCATTCACCGTACTAGATGTGAAATCCAAATTGTTAGATACGCTCTTTGTTGCGAGGCAGGCAAGTTGAGTCTGGTGTGGGGATCCGGAGGATATCTAGAACCCCCGCACTTCTGGACTGCCAAGAGCATGTGAGCACTCCTTGTGCACGCTCGGAGATGGATAAGTACATAGAAAAACCTCGCAGCGTGCAAACGTCGGCACGCACACCCCCAGCAAAACCTCGATATTGTGCATGGTGGTGTGCAAGAAATATGTACGATTTGATCGTTTGGCGGGTTTATCCTAACATAGGCCGCCGTAATCGTATAGTCCCGGAGAAACGGCTCTGCTCCAGTCTGGTTACACGCAGCAGCTGGCAGTTATATGCCAAATACGCTGTACTTTGTCCAAACAATTGCCACTGCATATTAAGCGCAATTACATAGGTAGTCTTGCCTACACATTGCGTCCGTATCGATGATTGCGGCGTGCCTCATTCAATGTTGAATTACGCATTGCTTGTGCCCGAGGGGATGCGGGTCCCCCCAGCCACCCAGTCGCGCGTGACTGCGTGCTCCGAATACATCGGAAAGGAGCCCATGATTGCTCACACCACCACCACTCCGGCAGAAATCGGGTTCTGCACATTGCCGGCCCTTAGCGGGGTGCACGCGGTAGATACTGCGCAGACATGGGAATCGCGCAACGGCAGCCGTCGTTAGGCGAGGCTACTCTGATTTTAATGCCGGCTCTTCACAGCCTGGAACCCCTATTGTTGATAGTATCAGCAGACCCGGCCCACGGTTCACACGAATCCATCCCTCCATCCAAGCCCCACGATCCGGCAGCTTAAGCGCTTACCTAGCCGCTCTGTATGCCCGCCAGTCACAGCCGCGAGTCGAGTCCGCTGCGGGAGATCCAGGGTTACGCGGGCACCGGTGTGCTGTTGCGTGCGTTGAGATCGCACTGCTTGCGTTATGATCGTACTGCCGCGTAGAGGTATCTGTGCAGCTGTCGACGACTAGTTACTATGTACTCCGCTCTGCGGAAAAAGCAGCCGAAAGAAACGACCTGGGGGACGATCCGCCGCTAGTTAGTGCCGCACCTCATCGATAACTATGTATGATGTATGTATGTACAACACGATGTCTTGCCAACGAGACATGGGCCACATCCCGACGACCACATTCCGGCCCCGCTGCGGCTGCACGTCCTCCAGCTGTGGTGCTGTGTTGATCGGCACGGTTGGTTGGCTAATCTGCTCTGCTCGGAAATCCTGCCTCCCGGGCGTGTTCTGTGTGCATACCTGCTGACTCCAGTCGCCGCGGATGCGAATGGTGATCGATCGCAGCTGCACAGTTAGATAGTTAGTTAGGCGGGAATGCTCAAGTTCACAGCTGGCCGAGCCGGCGGCGCCCGTCCTCCGTGTTCTCCTTTTCTCCTCGCCAGCCTCCATCCATCCTCCCCGAAAACATAAGCTTGTATGGATATCGCCGCTACTCCTCCCTGCTCTGCGTCCTCCATCGGCAGTTCGTCGTCCTCAATGAGGCAGCTGGCCGATGCGCTCGCTTGTTTAAGCGGTCGAGCGATCGGGCCCTGCTCCCACTGCCGCCCGCCGTCGGGAGCGCGAGAAACGATATTCGACGTCTGGATGTCTGGGGTGGTGGTGGCGGCGGAGATTTGCGGCATGCCCGGGTCGGCGTCGGCGCCGGCGTCGGCGAGTTGACCGTCGCCCCTTCCGGCGAGAAACTAGGAGGATTTGGGTCTGTCGGAGCTTTGTGTTCGCAGGGGAAAAGTGTCGATCCCATTGTGATGGAGATCCACGAGATACGTTGCGGCTAGAAGGTGCAGCAAAGACAGCCCGACCGAATGGCGGCTGACAATCCAGACTGCCCGCCCGCCCGGAAGCACCCCGTGGAAAACGCGACTTCTCTGGGGGTACAACCACACCCGTCATCCGTACCCAGCCACGCAGCCCAGCGCACAACGGTATCGTCCGCCAGCTGTCGCCGACTGCCCAGTCACGCGCCGTGCAGCGTCGGGCGTAATGCGGAAGGTAGACGAAGACGACAGCAGCGGGAAGAGACGCCCGCCCTCTGCAGGCAGTATACGGTGCTCTCGGCTCATGGGGCGGGATCCCGCACCCGCCTCTCCCGAATTCGGCCAAGACAATCCGCCCTGCCGACGGCACGGGGTGAGCTCCAGGGGAGGGGGAGAGAGCGACCAGCCCAGTCGAGGATCTCTCCCTTCTTGTTGGGGTCTTGCTTGTTGCTTTTCGTAGGTTTATTTTTTTTCCCGTTCTTTCTTATGATAATCGCCATTGCCATAGCGCTGTAGATACATACATACATTCCGCCGTTCTTGCTTGCAGCTCCTGCTGTTATAACTCGATGCAAAGATAATTTACATTAGTATTTCCACTTTTGACTTTTGACTTTTGAGTTTCGAGTTTCGACTTTTGAGTTTCGACTTACCAAATGTGAAAATTCGAAACAAAGAAAGTTTTTTATGCTGTTCACCAACGGTAGATTACAGCTCGGAGAATCACCTCCTTTTGTCCGATCATCGATGGGAGCATTGGTTGTTGAAATATCCACACAACTAGAGATGTGGCTTGTCGGCGGGGCTTTTGTGACTGCGCAGTCACATGACCCAGTCCGACCGCATGATGCGACAAAACATCACCACACAGGTATGTTTCAACATGTGTACAGTCCTTTCTTGTTCGCTGTCCGCCGCGACCTCTCACAGTCCGTCGGCAGCGGCAACTCTTCTTGCCCCCGTCTGGTTAAATCAACATGAGTAGATGGTGTGCGGTGCGAATCATATGGTATGACTGAGTCACGTGACTGGACGGTCGCAAAGCCCCGCCGACCGGCCACACCTCTAGTTGTGTGGATATCTCAACAACCAATGCTCCCATCGATGATCGGACAAAAGGAGGTGATTCTCTGAACTGTAATCCACCGTTGGTGAACGGCATAAAAAAACTTTCTTTGTTTCGAATTTTCACATAAGGTAAGTCGAAACTCAAAAGTCAAAATTCAAAGTCAAAATGGAAATGCTAATGTAAATTATCCCTGCATCGAGTTATGACCCTTTGTGTCGCTACAGGCCACCGTACACTCGCCTGACGGTGATGGAGGCTTCCGTTGTTCTCCACTAGGGTTAAGAGTATGAAATGTCGCTTATGCTACCTACGTAATTGCTAGATGTAGCGTTGTGATATAGAGTGCTCGGGTCCTATCTACTGGGTGGACCTGTGATTCAAAATCGCGTCAAGGCAACAGATATACGAGGGGTGTAAAAGCATTTATATATTCCCAAAAAGACAATGCCCAAACCATCTCCACATTTTGCACAAAGCAGCCCCCCAAACCCGGCAGAGTGAGGGGACAACATACCTTTTTGATGCCAGACATGCCAGACCACTGCCCGATGGAACAAAAAAAAAGAGAAGTATGGACTAGGACTTACATCTCTGTATCCTAAAATCTTCCTCCCCACTTAGGGGGCCACTGAACGACAAGTAGCCTCCATAACCGCCAACGCTTCTTAAAACCATGGGCCAAACGGAAAGACGGGTTGGTGCCTAACACATCCGCCGGCATAATTCAACATGTGATGAGAACCAGACGGAAGGAACATCAAAGTCCCGTCAAAACTCCGCTGGCACCTGGTTATAAAACGAGATATGTTATGGGGGGCAAGCTGTTCACTACATTAGCATTAGCCACAGAGAAGAGTAAGAATGTGTACTTCGTCGGTTCGATCGCCGATCGCTGAGATAGCGAGTAACGCTACGCGGCAATACCTACGACATCCATATCAGCAGTGCGTTGGAAGACCAATAAAGGATAGTACTCACCCAACCCACGCCCTGTGCGCCAACTGGGAGGCTTTCACTCCCCTCCCTCCCACAATCCTCATATTCTCCACCTGATTTTTTTTTTTTGTTTTATTATGTATGTATCAGGTTTTTTTTCTCAAGGCTCGATAGGATGAGCTGTCCTGTCCGCTCCGGCCGGATATGGCTTGGGACTAGTCCGTTTCTGGTGTATCCTATTGCTAAGAGGGAGCAAGTTAGATTCTAGAAAGACGTCAATACAGTTCAATAGAATGGGATAGGGCAATGCATACGCCACTACGGAACACACAAAGACCGCCAGTATCGTCCTGAGGAGACCATGGTGTCCGGGCGGACGGTTCGCCCGGCCCCATGTCTGACGTGCTGGTGCTGCAATGTGACGGACGACTGATTTGTTGTTGCTGTTGTCTGTTTCTGCTGCTGCTGTGGAAGTTGCTGCCATGTTTCTGACGCCCGAGAGGAGTCCTTCGCGAGGAGTTGAGGTTGAGAGAGGACCTTGGACACTGTCTTAGGGGCCAAATCGTGGCCGAAAGATGGATCGTCCGCTGTAAGGGAGTCTGTCTACTAGGCTGTCAGAGTCAAACCAAGAGAGAGCAGAACTGCTCGTTTGGCAGCGGCATCATGGCAGTGGTCATTGCTGGAATCTTGGTCGAAGGCACACAAAGGCAGTTGGCATGATCATCCGGAACGCTACGGGGAGGGAATTATGTGACGAGCACAAGAAAGAGATGAAAAAATGAAACAAGCCGAAGGAGAGGTGAAGGTGTCTCGAAAGAAGAAAGGAGCTGAAGAAAACAGGCATAGACAGAGGGAAACTCAGGTGGAGATATCGCAGTAGATGTCGGAGATGAAAGAGATGAGAACATGAAAGAGGAGAAGCAGCAAGCGATGTTGCAGTGATAAGTTGCGCAATGGGCGATGAATCTTCATTGACCCTCAATAATACGAGAGGGAGGATATCGGTTGGGGAGGTCATGGTGATGAGAAGAGAAGGTGGAAGAAGAGGAGGTGGAAGATGGAAGAGGAGGTGGAAGGTGGAAGAAGAGGAGATGGAAGGTGGAAGAAGAGGAGGTGGGAGGTGGAAGAAGTGGAGGTGGAAGGTAGAAGAAGAGGAGGTGGAAGGTAGAAGAAGAGGAGGTGGAAGGTGGAAGAAGAGGAGGTGGAAGATGGAAGAAGAGAAGGCGGAGGACGGAGGGCTTAAATAGCTCGAAGATAGCGTGCTCCGACTGTGGGAAGCTTCTTACCAATTGCCTCAAACGCACGGGGCCTCCCCAATCGGCAACCACTCACGCTCGATCTGCTATGCATGGCCTCGCACGCTCAACAGGCAAACGCGTCTCTCTTTGATCGGGATCTTCGATCTGTCCAAACATGAAGAACTTCGACACATCGAACGTTTTCACCAACACCACCTGCACCCATCTCTCGCTTCCCCCCTTGGTAGCACGCCTCTTTCACCGCTATGCCCACGATCCACATGCACACGATCCACATGCACACGTAGATGCCCCCCAAGACCGGCATTTGTCTCTCCAATCTTCTTTGTCCGGACCCTACCTGCGTGCTGACGGAACGTACGACAGACCGAGCACAACACGTACGCACACGGCGCCCATTGTAGAGCTACGTGCCGTATAATCCCCAGAAGTAACTGCTAGTGCAACTCCGTTGATCCCTTCGATCCGTGCAAACATAGCAGGTTCGAATACATCGCATCCCCTACAAAAAGGGCTCTGCTTAGAGCTGATCCACAGGACGTCACTCGCCTCAGCCTCATTCTGCTTATTAACACTTCACGTGATCCCACTAGTCTGGTATGCATGGCTCGTGATCACTCGCTTCTCGTGGGAGGACGAAGGTATCGAGTTGCTCGCAGATCAAAGGATCCCTCCCCCATCCATCCGGCCTGCCAAATATGAAAAATGTACGCCTAATAGAATTCTAACCACAGCACCGATCGCGAAACCCACTATCGCTACAACTGACCTGCAGCAGGTATACAACCTACAACATCAATCGCTCTACTATTTAAGAAAGAAAATAGAGAAAGAAAGGATAAACACAAACACCCAAACTACTAGATGATGAATTGCGCAAACCAAAGGAAATCAAACCGACCATCATTTCCATTCCACCAAGAAACCTTTTCTTTTCAACTCACGTGTCTTCGTGGGAGTTGAAGCCGACAGTCTAAGCACCATTACTCTGAATTGTGAGAGCAGCAACCTGTACGTCATGTTCCAACATCTTCTGTTCTGCCTCCTGGAACACACATGTGATGACCGCTTTCTCACCGGGCGTCAGATTTTTGGTGAGGGCCTCGTATACATGCGGTTGGGCTAGTTGTATTCCTATATTTCCCACCGTTAGTATCCAATCGGTTCTCAGCCCGGCCCTTGCGAACCACATACCCAGTAGAGCTCCTCGGAACAGCTGGTACGGTTCAATCAGATCCAGCGGGGTTTCAAGCAGTGTCTCCTCTTCCAGCCCTTCGTCATCGTCATCATCGATGATGTTGCCGAGGGCGGCCCGGGCTTGGGACTCAGTGTTCAAGAACTCCATATATGCGGCACTCTCGTCTGGAACGTCCACCTCGTCAAGTCCTTATCAGGTCAGTATCTCTCGCTGCGTATATAGGAATATAGTCATACCTTCTCCATCCCAACCAGCGTCGCCATCCCACTCGTTCTCGCTATCGCTCTCGTATGAGTCGTCAAAGTTAAGACTGTCTTTCGAGATATCTTCGCGATGCTTCATCGCCACCGGCAGAGTCTGGAACAGGCTGACGATGCCCGACATAAGCATTGGCCAGCCGGGTTGAATGCTTGGGGGCACCTGGTCCGGTGGCAGCTCAATCAAAGCAACTATGGCAACAATGGAGAGCTTTTTGTCGTGTACACGGTTGAAATTCTCGATGTTGGAGAACCACAAGCTGAAGAACTTGTTAGTCCAGCCGTGCCTTTCCAACACCTGTAGCGTTGCAGCGGGATTGTAGTAGATGCAGTTGATAACCATCTCCATAAGATGAACACGGTATGTCTTGACCTCGCAGTCTGCCAACAGGCACTGCATGGAAATCTCGATGAAGTGGTTCAGGTACTTGTCGGCGTGACCGCGCATATTGAGGAGGACAGCTTCAGCAAGCTTACAACCACAGATGCGGTCCATAGCACCAAGGCGCTCGTTCGTGAAGATAGTTTGGATGATGTCGAAGATGGCCTCCAGGTATTCCGGCTGCTGCTTCAACATTTCGTGACCGTACGAAACGTAGTTGTCGAGAGCTGGAAGCATCTCTTCAATGAAGATCTCCGATCGGTCCTTGAATGACCGGTGGATGAGCTTGAAGATCTGCCACATGGTCGGCGAGATAGCCTTGGCGGAGAACGTGCAACTGTCGATAATCTCAAACACTTCGTTGTACAGATCCGCCAACTTGTGCTCAAGGGTGATAGTGATAACAGGAATCAAGATTTGCTCGAGGTGGAGCAGCACACTGGGAGTGCTCTCCAACGTAAGGATAAGAGTACCAATGGTCTGCAAGACACCGAGGGCCGTGATGCTCTTATCATCGAGGTACGTCTCAGCATCTTCGTCCGTATTGCCTTGTCCCTTTTCGATAACATCACCTATAATGCGCAAGTAGGTGTCCCGAAGTTGCTCGGTGAGTTGCACGGCGAACGGCGTCAGCTCGGCTGCGAAGACCTCAACAAACTCCTCCATGACAGTCGCGAGAGCGTCGACATCGACCTCATTCGCAAGCTTGAGAAGTTGCTGCATGATGTCGGCGATATTCTGCTGCATCGACGTCCGGATGTACTCGTGCCGAATCAAAGGCTGGAGAGCCAAGGCCGCCTCGACCCGAACGGGAAGTTCGGGATCATTCAAGCACTGGAGAATGTTCTGGTAGATGAGGACAACGTTATTCTCATCCTTAAAGTCGAGATCGGCGAATTTCTCAAGGATATCGCAAGCTCGAGCTCTTAGGTAACCTTGGGTACTCCGGAACTCGGGGAACACATGGCGCACAAAGAAGTACTCGACCTGGTCGGCGATTGGGCTCTTCTTGCCAAGAATAATGCTCGCCAAAGTACCAATCATCCTCAAAGCACCCTCCTTTTCCCTGTGGTTCTTGTCGGCATCCGCAGTCGCTTCGTAGCGATTGACCACGCCATTGATGAAGTTGAGGACTGTAAACGTCTGCTTCTTCCGGCTCTTGGTCAAGGTAATCAGGAAATTTGTAGCCGCAACATCCGGTGCCGAGACTTCCTCGTAGAAGTTGATCTTGCGGTGGAGATACTCGGCGGGCTCCTCGTGAAACATCTCAAGGTCCTCATCAGTCTGACACAGCAGCGGGAATAGAACGTGCGATATCAGGTTCTCGACATGGGGTCCAAGGTGCTTCCATGTGGCGGAAGGCTTAATGCATTCATCCAAGAAAGCTAGGATGTTGGACAGGCAGATTTTGCTCAACCACCTCTGCTTCGATACCCATAACTCGACCTGTTGGAGGTACGCCTTCAAGATTTCTGGAGCAAAGTTGTCGATGAAATGCTTGGCAAACTCCTCGTAGGTTTCAGCGCTGGCGATTCCCTGGGGGTTTCCGTAGCTGCAGTCGAAATCAGTAACCGTACTACACTGTAAGTAATCGCGCATCATACCGAATGAATATCCTGTTAAGATTCCCGAAGGCCCACTTCTTTGCCTTCCACCAAGGATGGATTTCCCGCTCGTCTAAATCATCGATCATGGACTCCGCCGGGGGCTCCTTCTGGACGACCTTGATGAAAAGAGTCGCCCAAGAAACGATTGACGACTGATCCCGTAGATGCGGTGCCAATTCAAACTAGGGCGTTGTCAGTCAGACGAAGGCCAGCCGCATTCGGCTGTGTGCAACAATCCGGGTGCACTACGAACTTACATAGGTTGCATGCTTGTAGGTTTTAATGATCATCTTCAACATATCGCCCGCATCTGTGCTCGTCTCGTCAACCAGTCGGGTACCAATAGCCAAGATTATAGGGAACGTCGCCTGTGCGACGCGCTCCATCTCGTCCTGCTTGCTAGTCTCCCGCTTGAAGCGGTAGACCCGCGTCAAGGAGAGTAAGCACTGTACACCCGCAAAGACTGATTGGATGTCGCCGGAGTTCAGGAGCTGCAGTGTGATATCCATGTAGCTCGGCCACCGCTCGGGAAAATCATAGTGTAAGACCTTGCCGATCAGCGGCATCAGTTGCTGCCGGATGTTGGCCGGTGCTGACGCAAGGGTGGGGATGAGACGCTCGCGGAGAATGGCCTTCTCATCTTCGGAGATGGCGGGAATCTTGGGCCACTCCTCATTGAACTCCCACGACCGGGTGACCTTATTCTTGAGGTAAATGACGGCTAGAGGCTGATATCAGCATTTCTGCTTGCGGTCGGGGCGGTGGGCACTGTTGGTATATGGGTGGATACCTGAATGTCGGAAGTCCGCATCAGGATCGTTCGAAACGATATCCGTCAAAGCCGCGACAAACCCTTTTTGCACCTCCGCCTGCACGTCCATGTGATTAGTTGCTGCAGAATTACGTTGCAGAGGCTGCTCAAGTCAAATATAAACTAACCGCCTTCAGCTGAAGTTCAGCTTGTCTTCGAATGTCGGCATTGGCGCTCAGTGTAGAGCCGATGCATTCACGAAGCGCAGCGGCATCCATTGTTGTCCGATCGGATATGCGATCAATGACAGGTGGAAGGGAATTCTATGCAAGGTCGCGAGCCAGACCAGGACGAGGGTTGGTGGGGTTGGTGGGGCGGGGAGGAATGGCCTCGTTGTGCTCGATAGCGGAGTGTAGGAGATGACGAGTACGGCTGGAGCTCTGTAGGAACACGGACGCTGCGGTGGTGCGAGCCGGACGGCCGGTGGTGTACGAGCGCAACAAGGAGCGGCTCTGTTGCCTCCCTTTCTTTACAGTTTTCCTTCCTGCTCGGTGTCGCCGTGTCGACGGCGGCTGGTTTTGATCGAGAGGAGACAAAGCGGGGGTGAACGAGAAACGTGGTAGCCGTAGTAGCAGCAGAGGAGGCGTATATGGAGAAGAAGAGGAGTAGATTCTTTCCGGTGGAGATTCGACGGCAACGACGAGATCTTCAGGTTGGGTGGTTGGCGTTCTGTGGGGTTCTCGTTACAGTCGCAGTTGGGGTTCTATCGAAGAGGGGCACAGGATTACCCACTCGAGACGCAGCACCGCGTTCAACACCACAAAAAAATCTTTTTATTTTATTTTTATTGGTTAGGGTTGCAGGACAAGGATTCGATTCGGCCACAACACCAGATACATACATCTACGCCAGTAGGTAGAGTGCTACCAACGACACCGGCGACGAAGTTTGGGGACATCTTCACCTTGACATGTGTATTACTCCAGCGCTCTAGGACTCTTCTATGGCCTATGGAGGGGTGGTCTTTCCGTTCTGGTCTGAACAGCACCACAGTTGGCTGGCGGGCGAGCCTCAACGATGCACTCAAGACAGGGCTCTGGTATCTTCCCAACACCCAACCCAAAAAAACGTGCCGATATGGCCCTGCATTGCATACTAGTGACCGGATAGGTGTATACAGCCGACTTTAAGGGCGATCTGCGACGGCGGCCGATGGTGCCCTTGTGGCTCGCTGTGAGAGCAAATCTCCAGATAGCCGTAGTCCGTGGGGATAGCTCTTCGCTCTATATACACCGACACGAACATCCAATCGACTCTAATTCTCATGCCTGTCGCGTACAGACCAGTCACTCTTGGTCAACCGTGGTAGCCACGTGAATTCACGGTTCAAGAGTTACTCTGGAGTAAACTTAAGCCCCGCTTCAGATCCTAGTGAACATCTTCGTAGGTGACGTTTCCTGCCTTTTCACGTGGAACCAGAACATGTAACACAAAGAAGCAACAAATGCGAGTCGGTTACACTGAATGACCTTTCCACGTGCCATCTGGGCACCTATGTAGCAAATTGCACCCACGGTTTCTCAATCGAACGCTCCCATCGCCTCCATGGCCTCCAACTCGTCTTCAAACTCGTCCCTCACTGGCACCGAAGCAGCTTTCCTAGTTGCAGGCACACTGCGTCCATCGATCTCTCCCATCGCCTCCATCGCCTCCAACGCTTCCAGGTCATCGTCGAACTCATCATTTTCACGGACTGGTGCTAACGGTACTGTTGGTGGTGGCGGTAGTGCTAGTGTTGACGTCGATGCCAACCCCGACCCTCTCGCCTTATCCTTGCCCCTCCCCGCCGTGAGAAGCTCTTCGAAGTCCGCGTCGTCGAGCGCATCCATCTCATCATCACTATCCCCCATCGGCGGGCCTCCCAAGAACAGTGCGTCAGGATCATTCGGGGCCGCCGATGCCGCTGCCGGTTTCGGAGCCGAGGGTCTAGTCGGTAGCGAATACAGATCATCGTCGTTGTCACCTTCGGCCGGCTTCTTCCCGCCGTCACTGGTAGATGATTCCTTCTCCTTCTCCTTGCCCTTGTGCAATTCTTGCATCTCCGCTTCATCCCTCCTCCCGCCCTGCGCCTCGTGGATCCACTCCTCCCTCGCTGATCTTATGGTGCGGGTGTGGCCGAGCTTCTCGATTATCTTCAGTGTGTCGCGGAATTTCGCCTTCTTGAATAGATCGTCCGCCCAGAGCTGGTAGAATGCCAGAAGTCGCGAGGCGTCTTTGTACTGTTCGGTACCGTCAGGATCGGACTACGTGCACGGGTGGAGAAAGATAAACATACTTCATACCCCTTCCCCTTAAACTTCAACTTCGCCGGAGCCTCTTTTCTTAGACGCGGTAACCCATTGACGGATATCAACCTTCACACTCGTCAGCCTCACTATCACACTTCCCGCAAAGCAAACCAACCTCTCCTCATCCAGCTTAACAGTAACGCGCTTCTTCTTAACGGACACCTCATCGTCGAGGCCCAATTCATCCTCCTTCCGCTTCTTGGGTTGCGGTGCGAGGGTCGTTGTAGGAAGTGTGGGAATGCTGATGTCGAGTTCCCCGATGTCATACGCAAAGAGGTCGTCGTATTCATCGCCGCTGAATTCGTCTTGTGCGGGGGCGGTGTTAGACATGGCAGGTTTTCTGTTGGTGAAGAGGTGAATAGCGTGTCGAGCGGCAGGTAAGTTGGTGGAACGTACAGAGACGCGACGCGAGGGAAAGTGGAAGTTGCCGGTTCGCGGGATGTGGTTAATGTCCGCAAGTGAGACGACACATCACTGCCAGATGCAATCAATAATGATTCCACTACATACTACTATTAACACAAGCAGCGCTCCGATGGTCTCATTTGACTGGAATGACATGATAATGTTTTATGCAGGCTCGACAGCGTAGTTAAGTATGTATGTACCACACCCTCCATCGATGTACTGTACCTAGCAATATGCTCAACTCGCAAACACACAGAGCCCAAACCATTTCTTGGTATCATAATCCTCTACACATTTCACAGTTCACACGATAGATATTTTCCATTGGATAGCAAACCACCGGTAATGCTCCAAGGGTTCGAACCCATTTTGGACACAGATCTCCAAAGATTATAGGGGCGCAACCGTGGCTTGCCCGCGGTTCATTGATGCGCTGAGACCATTGGATATCGGGTGCCACAAACCCAGTAAAGCTGCGTGCAGCTTGGTGGGTTCTCGGCCACCGGGAGAGGGTACCTAGGATCATCAGCTAGATACATGAGATAATTGCGGGCAAGCAAGGAGCCATGGAGACAGGATGGCGACCAGCAGCAGCAGCGCGCCCTCCCATCACAACCATAACGGCGACATCAACATCACGAACAGCAATCCCATCAACCAAATTCCCACTCGTGCGAAAGGCTCCGGCTCGTAGCGCAACGCTCTCACCGCAAGACCGCACCTCTGATGTTTTGTAGTAGGGGAAGCCATGGAGACGCATCCACAATAGAGGTAACTTTTAACGTCGCCAAGGAGGTTGATAATTGGTTGGTGACATAGCAGTTGGAAAGGTTTCAACGGACTAAAACGACAGAAGCAGTTTAGCTAGGCTGCACTTGCAAGACAGAGTTGTGTATAAAAAAATTTGTTGCACATATTATCGTTCAGTTGGCTTACACAACGATGTCGGACCACTAGTCTAAACTCAGTCAGGAAGGCAAACCGTGAGGCAGAGGAGGCAGAGGAGGCAATTATGGAAGAGATGACATTCTGCCACTCAGTGTTAGCATAAGTTCGACATTGAAGGGAATTCACAACTGGCTTACATGTGGCTGCTGGAGAGGGCTACGCGACGCCGTGAAGAAAATTTGTCGTCACCTCACTAGCAATCCAAAACGAAATTTCAACTGGGCAATCAAAGTGTCTTCATCCTAATTGGCCAGTTTTGCCACGCTAAAAGTTTCAACTGAAAAGTTTCAACGCACTTTGATTACAGACCTTAGTTCACCCAGCCTTTTACACACTAGATTGATAATATCCTTGTAACATAACTACTCTAATTGGTGACATATGTATTCTTCTGGAGGCCAAGAACTAGCGCAACTTTGTACGCAACCTCGAAATACGGCGGGGCAGTACACCTCAATTGTATACTTTTCTCATTCGCTAACCTTCGAACCCCACAACAGCGTTCATAGTTCGGCCACCACAAAGCATGACGACGAATCCCGAAATGCTCGCCGAAGCGATCAAGCAAGTCAGCCTTCTTGAGGTCGAGTCGGATACTTGGATCGACAGTATCCTTGAAGACCGGAGGCCCCGTAAACGAGTCAAGCCAACGGATGACGACCAGAAGGCACAGCTCGAAGCGGAGTTCCTAGCACCGTCACACACCTTTTCTACAGAATGGTTGAACAAGCTGCAACAGTGGGTGTTCCGTCCATGGGATGTCGGTGATTGAAGCGGGGAACTGATGCAAACCAATTTCAGTCGATGGGACGAACCTCAGGATTATATGTCGCTCATGAGCCTCGCCCCGACCATGTCCCGCACCGTCATACGTTTCACTCGTGAGGGTCTCGAGGGGAAGGTCACAGGATACAAGGAGGTCACGGTACCTGCGCATTCAATCACGGCAAAGAACTCTACTTCGCTACTACGGAAGCCAGCGACGAAGGCCGACTTTGTGCGAGGAAAGGCTGGATTCTTTCCGTTCAGCCCCGGCGGAGTGGAAGCCGGAAGTGCAAACGAGAGAGCCGAGGAGTTAGAACGGCACGAGGCGGCTATGGAGGAGAAGATTGGCCGCGATGGGCTCTTGAGAGTGGCACCGGGCATGAGTCGAGGCCTGAAGTTCGAGGTTGAAAACTTGGATGTGGTGGACGAGGACGTTGATAGCGAGAAGTTCAGCTTCGGAGATGTACAGCCAAAAAGGGCCAAGAAAGGAGCTGCGAATGAAGCGGAAAAGTCGGAGGCGAAACCATTGGCGGAGCTCGATAGCATCGATGACCTGCTGCCTGTGGAATTCCCGATGTTGGCACCCCGAGGCGATCTCTTCCCAGCAGTGGTGAAACCAAGAAACAAGGAATGGGCGCATATGGTGGATATCAACCAGGAGCTCACCAACTTCCGCGAGTTGGTACCCAATATGGCCAAGGAATGGCCATTCGAATTAGATACCTTCCAGAAAGAAGCCGTGTATCATCTGGAGCAGGGCGATTCGGTTTTTGTGGCTGCCCACACATCTGCCGGTAAAACTGTCGTCGCTGAGTATGCTATCGCACTGGCGGCCAAACATATGACAAAGTATTCTCATAACTCTTCCCATTCATGTGTTGCTATCTGACTCCAGGATTAGAGCTATCTACACGTCGCCTATCAAGGCATTGAGTAACCAGAAGTTCCGAGATTTCCGAGGTGTCTTTAACGACGTGGGGATCCTTACCGGAGATGTGCAAATCAACTCAGAGGCCAGTTGCTTGATCATGACCACAGAGATTCTCCGGAGCATGCTATACAAAGGAGCGGACCTCATCCGAGATGTGGAATTTGTCATCTTTGACGAAGTTCATTACGTCAATGATCTAGAGAGAGGAGTGGTTTGGGAGGAGGTCATCATTATGCTTCCGGAACACGTCAACTTGATCTTGCTTTCTGCGACAGTACCTAACACCAAGGAGTTTGCCAATTGGGTTGGAAGGACGAAAAAGAAGGACATCTATGTCATCGCCACGCCAAAAAGACCAGTTCCCCTCGAGCATTATCTGTGGGCTGGAAAACAGATGTTCAAGATCGTCAATGCGGAGAAGCAGTTCCTGCAGCAAGGCTGGAAGGACGCATCCGATACTTTGAAGCCGAAGAAGGATACCCGGGCGCTGCCTGCAGGCAATCAGCGTGGTGGTGGGGCTCAGCGCGGAGGGCCTAATCAGCGAGGAGGGCCCAATCAGCGGGGCGGACCTAACCAGCGTGGTGGTCAGCGTGGTGGACCTCAACGCGGCGGCCAGAAACAAGTGGCTGTACCCCGAAGCGCCCCAGGCGCAATGCGGTCCGCAGCACAAGACAAAAACATATGGGTGCACCTTGTCCAGCACCTCAAGAAGGAGAATCTGCTACCCGGAGTCATTTTCGTGTTTTCCAAGAAACGATGTGAGGAGAATGCCGATGCCCTTAGCAATATAGACTACTGCAATCAAACAGAAAAGAGCGCCGTTCACATGATCATCGAGAAGAGCCTCGCCAGGCTAAAGCCGGAGGACAGGCAGTTGCCTCAGATTCGACGTATGCGAGAGCTTCTGAGCAGAGGATTGGCCGTCCATCACGGAGGTCTGTTGCCCATCGTTAAGGAGGTCGTGGAGATTCTATTTGCAAAGACTTTGGTCAAAGTCTTGTTCGCAACGGAAACGTTTGCCATGGTAAAGCGACATCCTGTTCCACTCGTCCATTGTACTAACGCTGATTTTCACAGGGTCTAAACTTGCCAACCAGGACAGTTGTGTTCTCAGGAACCAGAAAACATGATGGTAGATCGTTCCGTGATCTCTTGCCCGGAGAATACATTCAGATGGCTGGTCGTGCTGGCCGGAGAGGTATCGACACAGCTGGGACGGTTATCATCGTATCCCGAGACGATGAACCACCCCCAGTATGCCCCCCATTTCCACCGTTCAGTCTCTGGGTTGGTCGAGCTGATTCCGTGCAGTACCCCAGTTTGAAGCAGATGATCCTCGGCGACCCTACAAAGCTACAAAGCCAGTTCCGCCTCACCTACACCATGATTTTGAACCTTCTCCGTGTAGAAGCGCTCAAGATCGAGGAGATGATCAAAAGAAGTTTCAGCGAAAACACCACCCAGATGCTCCTGCCCGAGCACGAACGCAAGGTGCAGATGTCGGAAGCCGATCTGAAGATGCTAAAGCGTGAGCAATGTGATATCTGCGATGTCGACTTGGATGCTTGCCATAGCGCGGCGATGATGGTTGGTCAGTACAACGCGGAGATGACTATCAAAGGGTATACTCTAGCTCGTCGTCAGAAGCTTTTCACCGCTGGACGATTGGTGGTGCTCCAGGAAGATGTAGGGATATCCTATCCTTTGATTCGAGCGATCGCTAAATGGTCACATAGGCCGGGACTCGAACGGTAGGGGTTCTGACTGCCGAAGGCATTCACACCGGACCGCAGCCTTTGTTGCGGATTTTGATGCTAAAGCCTGCGAATGAGCAGAAGAAACCTGGTAATCGATTTTGATTCCGATTTACGGGAAATGGCTAATCTCACAACCATACAGACGACTTGGTCCCATTCACGCTTTGCCAATCGCTCAGGATTCCTGGACTGATCACCAAGGACTGGCAAATCAGAGGTGCACTGGTTCCCGTTACGGCCATCGAGTGCGTCACCAAGACGCAGGTGAGGTTCGACATCGCAGCAGCCATCAGAGGCGACGCCTTGGTCCTACAGACCGCAAAGGAAGAGCTTTCTGCGCTCGCGGAGAACTGGGACCGGCCGGAGTGGAAAGAGCTTGATTGGACCAAGATCAAGGATCTCCAGTTCCTTGATCTATATGAGGCGAGGAAGCGGCAGATTCGGATAGCAGAGGATAGCAATTGCACCGATTGTCCCAACTTTCAGCACCACGTAATGCCTCTCCACATCTTCTTGCTTCCGAATTCAGGGTGTCTGGTCTGACTTGCCGTATAGTATTCCATGCGTCACGAAGAATATATCCTGCACGAAAACATCGCGCAGCTGAAGCAACTCATCTCGGACCAGAATTTGCAGCTGCTGCCAGACTACGAACAGAGAGTTGCCGTCCTGAAGGAACTGAAGTTTATCGACGAGAACGATAGCGTCCAGCTAAAGGGCCGGGTGGCTTGCGAGGTAAATACCCCCCGTTCTCAAGCGGTATTCCAACATGCTAACGAACCCCCAGGTCAACTCTGCCAACGAGCTAGTCCTTACCGAGCTGATACTCGAGAACGTGCTCGCCGAGTATGAGCCCGAGGAGATCGTCGCCCTCCTCTCTTGCTTCGTCTTCCAGGAGAAAACCGACGTGGTGCCCAACATCACGCAGCGTCTCGAAAGGGGCAAAGCGACGATCCTGGCGGTGGCGAAGCGCATCAACAATGTCCAAATGGACCACCAGGTCCTCCTCTCCAAGGAGAACGACGATTTCGAGAGTCGCCCCCGCTTCGGCCTCATGGAGGTCGTCTACGAGTGGGCCAAGGGGATGTCGTTCAGCCAGATCACAGATCTCACCGACGTACTGGAGGGGACTATCGTCCGTGTCATCACGCGTCTCGACGAGACCTGCCGCGAGGTCAAGAGTGCGGCCAGGATCATCGGCGATCCGAGCCTGTTCGAGAAGATGCAGGTCTGCCAGGAGCTGATCAAGAGGGATGTGTGCCATTGCGCGAGTCTGTACTTGGTAAGTCGGCCGTGTCCTTGTTTTCCACTTCTTCTCCAGGGGTTGACCGTTGGATACAGTGAGAGAGACAGAGTTGGGAATCATCAGAGCAGTTTTCCCGCAGGCGTAGCGGCAGCAGTGTGGGGATGGGAGGGTGAAGTGATAGCAGATATTTCCGGATCTTGGGGGGTTGTGGAGCTGTATGCTATGCTGAATACAGCCAACTCCTTCTTAAGTGGCCGCAAAAAGGCTAGTGACTATCGGTGACGCTGAAATCAGCCTGATCCCGCAGCCCGAGCAACACACCGACATATGGCGATCTGTCCAGGTTCTTATATTTGATCATGCGCATGATAGAAATCTCGCAGACACGTGCTCTCTAAGTACCTTCCAGATGGCCCTCCTATGTACGGGACAGCTAAAATAAAGAGAAAAAATAATCATCTCACAGAATCGCAATAGCATTAGCCCAAGACGCGATGCCTCGGTCGACGTTGAACGGAGCCGAGGTGACGAAGAACGTCCACTTCTTGCGCTTCTCGCACAGCTGCGCGAGCCTCTCGAGGTCGAAGAACTCGCCGAGGCCGATGCCCCAGAAACTGAGCACCTGCTCGTGGAGGGTGAGGGGGCCCAGCGCGGGCCAGCTTTCGAAGCCGGGCTGGTCGCCGGCGACGGCGGCGAAGTACGAGTCGTGGATCCAGGCGGTCATTTCGGCGCTCTGGTCGACGCCGATGTAGCCGGGAGGGGCGGCGGCGAGCGCGATTCGCTCGGCGGCCGTCAGCGCCGCGTACGCCTTGCCGAAGCCCGAGCGCACGAACAGGATGTCGCCGATGCGGATGTCGCCGCCGTCGACGTTGCGCCGCAGGTCCAGTCCCTGGTGCTTCGCCACGGCGCGCAGCTGGGCGAACGTGATGTTCGTCGCAGCGAACGGGGGCGCAACCACGCCGTTCGCCTCCGCCCAGCTCGCGAAGTCGAGCAGGATCCCGCGGCCAGCGATCCCGTGCGCCGCCCACTCCTGGATCCCGCACTTGTGGTTCGCCGTCAGGTTCGCGCCGGGGATGTCGTCCTGCGCCGGGCTCACGTCAGAGTCGGGGGGGGTGGAGGGTATGAGGGAAACATCCGAACGAGGGGATCGGACTCACCAGGGTGCATCCGTTGTAGAACAAGCCGGACGCCAGATGGCCGAAGTGGTGGAAGCCGTCCCACTGCGACGACGTCTGCGTGTTCATCTCGTACAGCTCGTCGAGCACCGGGTCATCGCTGTCGCCGAACTTCACGATCGTGTGGTTGAACGGCAGACGGCCGAACAGCGGCGGGTCGACGAGCTTGACTGGCAGGCTATTTTTGTTTTTTTTTTCTCTTCAGCGTGGTGGTGCTGTGTGCTGTGTAGTGTACGACTTACTTCAGCGGAACCAAATTGCCCGTTCTGACCTCCTTCATGCTCTGATACACCCTCTCCGGGGTCAGGAAGTTGAGCCTTCCGAGCTACATGTACACATCAGCACGCACGACCATCAGCCCCCCCCCTTCCATTCGTTCGAAAGAAGGGAAGAAGACGGAAGAAAGACCAACCCCATCGTCCTCGCCCCAGAGCCAGGCGCTGCCTTCGAGATTTCCCGGCACCCGGGGCAGCTGGCTGCGCCGGGGCAGCTTCCTGTAGTCGGTCTCGTGCTTGTCGTACCTGAAGTCCGGCGGGAACTGTTCGGTGTCGGTGGCGGGGACGGCCACGGCCGGGAGTGCAGCGAACACGGCGGCGAGTGAGAGTGAGAGCAGCGCGGGGAGAGAAAGCATTGTTCTGGCAGGCAGGCAGGCAGGCAGGATGGTGGTCGGGACGGGGAAGGGGGAATGGGGCGGGAGGGAGGCAATGGGCGGGCTATATACACGGCACTTCCACCGCCGCAGCCCGTTCTGGCACTTGCTGCAACGCTGCCACGGTGCCCTGCTGCAGTGCTACGATACGGACAGGCCCGTGTTGCACGGCGGAGGGGATGGAGGGAAGTCTGTACATGTTCGCCATTGCCGGAATGGCCGGCGGCGGATCCTCGACACAATCCGATACACAGTCGTCGACGAGCGCGAAGGGCAGCTGCAGGCGGGGGGGGGCAGGGCAATGTTGTTCCAGCGTGCGACATCTCAGCTCCCGCTTGGTTCGAGGCGGGAGGCGGGCTGGCCGTACACGGATACATGCACACTGTGCAGTGCAGAGTGCTGCTGTGGTTGCATACGTCCGGTGGAGAATTGCGGCGCCAAGGCCGCACCGCACCGCACAGCACAGCACAGCACAGCACAGCACAGCACAGCACAGCACAGCACAGCACAGCACAGCGCCTTGCGCTTAATTGTCTGGGAGGGGCCGAGAACCGCCGGATCCATGACCCTGACCATGGCCATGACCATGACGACAGCCACGAACTCTGCACATGTGCTCAGATTCGGGAAGGCTGTGCTTGGCATGGTGGGCTGTCTCCACTTCTCGTATGTATCTATCTATCGAAGTATGCAGATATCCACGCCTGTTGTCCGCGAGCCGAACGGAGTGGACGCGGGGCTGCGATACATACGGGGACGCTCGACGCCAGGATCCATCCGACTGGCAAGAGATCTGCCCTCTGTTTTGTTTTTGTTTAATCACACTCGCATATTGTAACTACAGCCTACGCAAACCCTCTTTGCCTGTTTTTTGTTCTTGTTTTGTAATCATACTCGCATATAGTTACAGCATACATAATGTTGTACCCTCTCACAGTGATCCACCCGGATACATGTGTAGGTATATGTACACGCAGGACAAGTAAGTAGTTATGGCTGAAGTGCCATGTTCCGGACGGCGACAACTCTGCTCTGCGTGCGTGGGCTGCGATCCGCGACGCACATCGCCACGAGCATCCAGTGCGGCTCCAGCGGAGGCGGGCGGGCGGGCGGACGGGCTGTCTAGCTCCGGCGAGCTCGGAAGAAAGCCGCGCGGCGTCCCGGAGGCGCCAAAGCCGCCAGTGCTCGGCTGGCGACTCCGCTCCAGCCGCTCTCCGTCCCGACATCCCAGCACCTGCTCTACATACATAGCGGCATCCAACCAGGCCGGGCTGCGTCCCGCTCTCCGCCGGCCAAGGCCACGCCAACCATATGTACCGTATCACCGTCCTACCTACGCTAGTCACTCCTCGATCCGCCACCTCCCGTCGTACAGAGTGCGTGTGGCACGTGGGATCCTGCTCCCCACTCGGCGGCCCCCAGCCACCGCCAGAACGGCGCCCGTCCTGGCTGCGTCCAGCGCACTAGATATGTATCCAGACTAGACTAGTACGCACCTACGTAGAGTACATAGTCCTCTTCCTCTCTCTAAAGCGGAAGGCCGAGACTGGCCCGGGCCGGACCGGACCGCACCGAGAGTGAGACACTGTGTCCGGCGGGCGCGTCGCTACATATACGTAGTGCACGCAACCGTATCTACATATGCAGTTGCACGCATCTAGATAGATAGTTGGTTAGAGGCAAGATATGCTATGTGCTATGTACTCTGCATCCATCCATCCGGTCGGTACATACGGTGCGGCGCGGCGCGGCGGGGGCTGGTTTGCTCCAGACCATGGCAACTCCGGCAAGCCCGCCGGGTGGATGTGGGGTATATACCAGAAGCACATTCACGGCTCCACTCGCGGCCTCTGGGACCTACATCCACGCACAGCACGGCCGCAAGAAGCGGCTACCGTACTGCGGATGCAGATGGAAAGCCTGTCGGGATACGCAACGTGCGATGCGCAATACGTGAAGCGGTTACTGCGCATCAAACTTTCGGATCTGGGTATACATCCAGTACGTACATACGAGCTGGGTTGAGCGCTGCGGATTGGCGGTGGAGCGAGTCCGAGCAGTGGGCATCACCCATTGCTCCCGGGGGAGGGGGAGGATTACTCCATTGTGCACGATGGATGCGGTTTACGTCGGACGGAAAGAAGCAGAAACATCCGAATATCCATCCATTCCTTTCCCGTTCCTGCCGCCCTCGACGAGCCGGACGAAAGGAAAAGAGAGGGAGAGAAAAAAAAAAAACTTACAACCTCCCCTCCCGCGCTCTCGCTTCCGCCTCCAATTCCTCCTCCGCGGCGCGGAAGTACTTGAGGGTATCGACACCGTGCTATCCCCACACACACACGTTAGCCACCACCACCACCACCACCACCACCACCACCACCACCACCACCACCACCGTGTCACACGCCCCCTTTCCCTCCATCCCGCAACGCCGAGCACCCACCTGGTTGTGGTTGACAAGGTTGAACCACGGGATGGCGTGGAAGAAGATCTGTGAGTATCTCGAGTTCCGCGCCGCGACGCCCTGCATGTACGGGCTCAAGCTGGAGACTCCGTAGAGCGGCTCCTTGTTCTTAACCTTGTCGACCATCTCCCTCATGTCCATCTCGACCTCTCTAGCATTTTCCTCCCAGCCCCAGAAGCGGACTGTCGCCCCCACCCCCCCGCGGTTCGCCCGTTAGCTTTCGGTCGGAAGAAGGTAGGAGGGGAGGGGAGGGGGAAGTAATACGGGACGACTTGTTGTAGGCGCGAAGAAAACCGGCGGTGAGACCGATGGCTCCCATGAGACGCATGCTGGAGCGCAGGGCCGCGGGAGACGCCAGCGACGGCGCAAGACGCTCCAACAGCATGAATCCCGCGGGACCGGCGGCGGCCGTGGCGGCGGCAACGGCGTAGTCGCTCGAGCGCATGTACCGGAGCACACGCGTGAAGTGACTGGTGTTTTTTTCCCGTCACATGTCAGCTTGGTTGCGAGTCCCCGGGGATGGTGGTGGTGGTGGTGGTGGTGGTGGTGGTGGTGGTGGTGGCGGGAGCGGTCTCCCCGCAAAACCGAACCGGAAGCATGGGGACGGCGGAGGGGGAGGATGCCGGCAGTGGGATGCACGGGGAAAGACTTACGGGTCCGTGTCGATGACCTAGGACTCTCGGTTTGTTAGCTCCTTCATTGCGGGTGTGGGTGGGAGGGAGGAAGAGCGGGGGGAATGTACCGGGTACTTGGTCTCGATGTGCTTGGGAGGAATGATGTCGCGTTCTGCCATTGTTGCTGCCAGGCGGGTGTGTGAACAGCGGGGGCGGGTGAGGGGTGGTACGGTGCGAAGCGTGCGACGTCGGTGTTGGTCAATGGCCCGCTTTTGGCGGTCGTGATGGTGACTGCGCCAGACGGGCGTGGCATTGAGCACTAGTTAGTTTGGTTTCACCTATCATCACTCGAGAGAATATTCACCAGATACGAATGGGATCTTTGCTTGATTGTGTCTACACCAAATGACATCAAAAACCAGCGGTGCAGGCGATCTTTTGGGCGGAGTGGATACCTTCCGTGGTTTGATGGGTTTATGAGCGAATTGGAGACCTTTCACATCAGATCATACTCGCTACCACGTAACTACCTAAGTTAGTATGTATATATTGCTCCTGAACCTGTTACCAAGTACTTCGAGGCCTCCTCTTCCGCATGACCCGACTCATTTAGTTTTGCCAATTGATGTTGAGGATATCTAGCCCCGGACCCGGCAAGCATTTCTTCACTTCCTATTTAGACTTCCCCAGCCGTACAATTCGGATAGCACATAGTTATGCTTCAGCTTGCACAGACGACTGAAACTATCGCGCCGTTGTATGAGCCAGAAACTCCGCCAGCGTCCGCCCAGTATCGCTCCCATCCCAAACCGCCTTCTCATCCCTCCCGCCCGTGCTCCCACACGTCACCGCCAAACCGACCGAATCCACCTCAATCCTGACCTTCTTGCCTCCGCCATCACACGAAAGATCGTTTCCCTGAGCCACCTGCACCCATCTCTTATTTTCGCTTTGACTTTCCGAATGGAGCCGTATCCAGTTCACCACACTCCGTTCGAGGCACCAGTAGAGGTAGCTCGCCATCTCCTCTGCTGTCGAGAAACGGTTCTCGCCCATCAACCGTGCCGCGACGCCATCGTGGCTGGTAGTGACGACATACTGAGTTCCCAGTACGGGACGCAGGTTTGTGCGCATGGTGATGCCCAGGACCCAGCCTCCAGGGAGACTGGCTGTGGTTTCGGATACGAGCAAGTGCAAGAACGTCTCGACGACCGAATCGACATCGTTGAGCTCACTATCGAGCGTATTCGATAGCGGGGATACAGTGTAGGAGGCGGGCTCGAGGCCCGCGGTCAACGCGAACGAGCGGAGTTTCGAGAGTATACGGGTGAGATGTTGCTGGTGCTGGTGGTGGCACAGGTGTGTTGTTACCGGACGTAGGAGTAGCAGAGGTGCGCGCGAGGGCTTGAGGTTGGAGATGGGTGGCGGCGGTTTCGAGCGTGCTTTGAGCGAGAGGCGGTGGTTGTAGGAAAGTAGGATCCGCAGGGCGAGGGCAATGGATTGGGCCAAGGTGTTGGCGGGGTTGGAGAGAGGCGGATAGGGAGTTGTGTCGTCATCGAGGGGTGCCTGGGAACAAGTAGGTGTTAGTCAGCGAAGAAGGTAGTGCGAACGCACGAAGAGGTGCATACCATATCCAGTACGATCATCTTACCACCGGCGAGTTCAATCATAGCAGATTCCTCACTCGTACGCATCATGTGTCCGGCGGAGCTTCGAGCTTCCTTCATAATCTCAAAAAATAACTCCTCTTCGTAGATAAGATCTCTTGCACGCCGAATCGTGTCTTTTACACCGCCGTCATTCTTTCCGGCGCGCTGTGTACTCACACCGACCACCTCGCCGTCCTTGACCACCTGGACCCGCAACATCGCTTGGCCTCTTGAGCCCGTGCCGACATCATCCATCCGCACGGTCCCGTCGTCATTCCTCCTCAGTGCCCCGATGCCCTTATCCTTGTACTCCTTTGCCGCCTCAGCGAAGCCATATCGCACCGCCAACACGTTCCGCTCCTTGGGCGTCCGTGTTATCAACCACCCATCGCTGCGGATCGCCAGCACGCCCTGCCAATACACCGTCTCCTTCTGGACCTCGGCGCCCAGCTTCCTCGAAGCTCCCAGCAGCGCATCGGCAGCGGAATTGAGCCCGTCCACCTTCCACTTCTTCGCCACCTTCATGTCGTCCTCCTGAGCCTTCTTGTCGATCTTCCGCGAGATGCGATCGAACCCGAGACACCCAGGCGGCACCGCTGCGATGAGCGCTGGCGACATGGTGCTCAATCCGGCTTCGGGCGCATTGAGGGACGTCACGAGAGAGACGAAATCAAGAGCCAGCATCGCGTCGTTAAGCGCACGTCCGAGCGCTTCGCCTATATCGGCACGCGTCTTCTGCAACGCCTCAGCCGCATCCTCGGAAGCGGGGGTGACTGGCCTCTCGCCAGCGTCGTCGTCCAAGTCCAAGTCCATCCGATCGTCATTCTGGGGGGTTTCGGCGATCTCCGACTCGAGTAGAGCTTCGCTGAGGTCCTTGAAGTGGCCGCGCTGCTGTTGGATTCTCGAGATGAGAGTCGAGACGGCGGTCTCTTCGGCGTCTTGCTCGGGCCAGTTGCAGAGCGAAAAGGAGAGGTCGGCGGCCTCCATTGCGGCTGAGGTTCGAAAGCGATACTCGGAGGGCAGGGTGGTGCGCGAGTCGGGAGTTGTCTTTCCGCCGCTGTTGTGCTGTTGGAGGTGTGGATTCCCGAGGCCAGGCGGACGCGAGGATACATATGTATGGATGCAGCTAGTTAGCTACTATGTACTCTACTCACAAGGTCTAGATATGTAGCATGTCTTGCATGCCCTAGTTAAACCTTAATTAGTCTTATATAAGCTAAACGGCCCTCATTGTCATCCATTCTCACTGGGAGGCGAAGGAATTAGCTACATACGCACACTGTCGGATTTGGCGACATGCATACTCGCGACGGCAGCAAGCAGGTTGGGAAAATCGATTTCTACAAGCTTCCTTGAACCCGATGCCCGTAGGATTGGGGATCAAAATACCTATCCGCAGAAGCGAGGGCATTCATTACATTACCTGCACCACCTCTCCTGTGAACGGCGAACGTCAACGGTGACGAGCCATAGCTACTGCAACGGGCCAGATGCAGCTGCAGCATGGGAACCGAAGCACTCCTGTCGTTCCGCCCTTCACCCATTCACCCTCCCCTCGCTCTCTCTCCTCGACCGAACAGCCCAGCCGTCACCACCAACGCCAATCAGCCCTCCTCCACTGCAGTCCCGATCGATCACTCGCCGCCATGGGCTGCGGACTTTCGAAGCCAACGCCGAGGGAGACTACCACTGTCACCTTCGTCGGCCCGGGCTGCCATCAACGCCACTACTGCCCGTGCACAACCACAAGGCGCGTTCGCCGCAGCCGCCGCACCCTTACCGTTCCTGGCGATGCCGTGGTCACGACCTATCTGAGCGATGGAAGGAGCGTTACGTGGTACCCGAATGCTTGATTCCAAAGGTTAGGATACGAGAGGAACGGCGGACTAGAAACCGTGAGGACGCTAGATGAGATGGTAATTTTGTTCCTTTGAAAGGATTCTCGCTTGAACTACGGCTGATATTCGGGTGTATTCAGGGTAATGGGTTTTTCTTCGGCTTTTTTCAGTGGAATTCTTTTGCTTTGCTAAGTGGCGATTGATTGCCATCCGGGGGGGGGGGGGGGCGAGACTTGTGATGATCGTACCCTGGCATGCAAGGGACACAGATGCTGTCAGCACCTTCGATGTGATCTTCTAGAAGTGATCTGTTCTTTCCATTTCAGCCGCCCTCCGCCCTCCACCATCCCGTCACCTCCTCTCCTCGAAACATAACCGCGATCGCCCGTCACTTCACCCACCGGCTTTCACTCTCACGCGTGGCCACCAAGTCCAGCCCCCACAGACGACGACTGTTTCCGTTCCTCCAAGCGATCCGTTGCGGCTGCTATGCGTTCGCACGGTCTCTGCTTCCACTCCGTGGTCCCGGCATTCGATCCGTGAAGATAGTTGCTACTGCTCGGCACGCCCGTTTCGCGTGAAGTCGATCGGTTTCGACAAACCGAGTGACCGCTGTGTCCGATCCATCGTCCCGTACATAACTGCATAAGTATGTGCCACGACACTAAATTAAGACAGCACCCTGAAGAGAGATTCCCGGGATCTGCATGATGTATGTACCTGCAGCATCACCCCCCGCCCGCAGCGGCAGCACGAGTCCATCCGCAGCACCGGCAGACATGGCTACATACATCTACTGCGGCCGTCCAGGTGTCCGCTGGCCAGACGAGAAGCCGAATCGTCTTGCCTTCCAGCCAATACAAGGCAAGGAAGCCCAATCGGTCTTCACCTTCGTTCCGCTTCCGATGCAGTTGCGGGGGGGGGGGGGGGGGGGCGGGGGGGGGGGGGGGGGGGGGGGGGGGGGGGGGGGGGGGGGGGGGGGGGGGGGGGGGGGGGGGGGGGGGGGGGGGGGGG
>Ga0307508_10000997_pt1 | contig 32914 bp, 46 predicted proteins | sample 9_EM_MG_FD_203089 | JGI IMG/M metagenome (GOLD analysis project Ga0307508, IMG submission 203089) | Populus trichocarpa ectomycorrhiza microbial communities from riparian zone in the Pacific Northwest, United States - 9_EM | ecosystem: Host-associated > Plants > Roots > Unclassified | place...
CATGCAATTCTAAGTCATTGTGGTTGAGTAATGCCATATGGGAGAAAAGTTGGTGTTGAAACTGGTTGCTGGGTAATATTTTTGTATGAGAGTCCCAAACAAAATCCGAAGTCACTTTTCAACTCGTACATAACACAATTTCGTGCACCACCAATATAAAATAAAAGTTGTCAAGATTTTTATAGATGATGATTCTTACGATTCTAAGATGTCTGTGAAAGGCACTGTTTTTTTCCATCAAGTAAAGAGTGGTTTTTGGTTGTGTGAAAACGGGCATTTTTGGTGTAAAACGGCCCCTGTACGGAAACTTTTGTCCCTGTACTTAAACTTTTGTCCCTGTACTTTACAAGTAACCCTGAAAAACGACGGGGCAAATTGCATCCAGACAACGCCTGCTGCGGCATGTGTTCTGGATGATGCCTGCCATGGCATACACCTTCCGGATAATGCTTGTCAGTGCAAGTGCACATGCCGCTCCCAACACGAGGCAGCTGTACGTATGCGTACTAGACGAAGATGGGCACCGCATTAGCCTTTCAGGCGACGAGTGTCAAGCATAGCCTTTTCTTCCAGATGATGAGTGTCAAGGCATATGGCATCCGGATGGCCTGCCACGGCATATGCCCTTCAGACGACGAGTGCCAGGGCATATACCTCCCTGTCGCAGAGTGTCAAGGCATATTTCTTCCTGGTGAAGAATGTCAAGGCATATTTATTCCAGACACGAGTCAAGGCATATGGCGTCCAAACGACGCCTGCTACGGCATATGCCTCCAGGACGAATATTGTCAGTGCATTTGCCTTCAGGACCCTGAGCATCAAGGCATGTCTTCCGACCGGTACCACCGCATATACCTTCCGGATGACGCTTGTTGAAGCATATACCGCTCCCATCATGAGGCAACCGGGCATATACGTACTAGTCAAATATGGCCACCGTATTAGCCTTCTGGGCGACGAGTGTCATCACAAATGGCGTCCTGACGCCACGTATCAGTGCATATTTCTTCCGCAAGATGAGTGTTAAAGTAAGTTGCTGTTGCGACGAAGCACAGTGTCAAGGGAAATGGCGCCTGGACGACACATGCCAGCACAGCCTTTTGTACTACTCCAGCCAGGCTATACGCCATAATCGCAGCTCCCCTTGGGGTTGGCCATTCTTTCCTCATTTGCTGTTGATAAGGCATTCTGTTCTCACTTCACAACGTGTCTAACCTGTATCCGAGGTGCATGCCAAACCAGTACAGTACTTGAATTTACATATGTTGTACGCCCTCCTTGGAGTTGTAATACATTGGAATGAAATAGGTAGTAAGTGTAAATACCCTTCTCAGCAGCGTATTCCCGCTGCCACCTGATCCAACTCATCCTCCGTCAGGTAATATACTTTGTTCCAGGTTGTCAAATCGATATGACTGTTGACGATCCATGCTTTCTGAGTTTTTCCCGAGGTGCCAGGTTCCTCGGGAATAAGATGCGCTGCACCGGTGATGTTTCCTCCACTGATCACCACGTAGCCACCCCCCTTTGTTACCTCTGTCACTCTGACCTTCCCGGATGCCCATTCAGGCATGCCACCCACACTTGGTATCGTCGTTTGTACAAACGCGCACCAAACCAAACCGCCCTAGACTTGAAGGTTGAATAGCTTCAGGAGACAGTACGGTACGCATCCCTGAAGAGAATTATATGCTGGTTCCTGGCCCTCTCTGGGGCGTGACGTCTGCACCCTACCCAGTCATTCCGGGGATCTTGCCCATGCCATATCTGCTCCCCAGTACATTGCGGTCTGGATCACTTGATCTCCATGCATATTGGTGACAGGGATTTGAATACCATGGTACACTCGTGCGGTACAGCATATCAGTGCTTCCAAGTAGGTTTCTACCCTCCGGGAAACCAGAAAGTTGCTCGTGGCGCGCTGCAGCTCCCTCCGAAGGTTCAAGTCCCCCACTGAGGCCAGTACGGCAGCAAATGTATTGCTTTTCAATATGGTGGAACCCTGCACAGAAACGAACTTCAAGCCCTTGACACTTGGAAGGTTGGTTTTGCTGCTCCCAGTGGTGTTCACGGTGCCATGGGCATCGCGCTTAAGCTTCCGTATGGCGAATGCATCACTGCGTAGGTAGTGTTCAAGGATCTGCATGTAGTTGTCGCCCGACCAATGGATTTGTTGTATGGAATCTTGATCTGCGTACGGTGGGAACTTTCTCCAGTCTCCGTAGACTACTACTTCAGGCATTCATAATGTTGGATCTGCTCACGGAAATGTAGCATCTGGTGAATCTTCGGAAAGTTGAAATCGCCTCCATCAGCATGGTGTTCAACCATTTTTGCCTCTATGAATTCATTCCATGACTTGTGCTGGCGCTCACAGTGGGCCACAGTTTTGGACTTCAATGACTTCAACTCATCGTCTCTCTTCACGGTCTACTCCTTTCGGCAAGCGTTACCTTGCTCTGTGACCCTTTTGCCAGCACGAAATTGACGAAAAACATCATTGGAGTTGGGAAAGCCCTGCCGAGCAGTACTCATCAGTCCCAATGTTTGCTCATCATGTGAGTCGTATTGAGAGTAGAAGTAGAATTCCATGAGTGCTTGCCTGCATTCGATTGCCTGTTTGAAAAGGTATCGCTGAGACGCGGATGGGGCACGTAGAGCGCAGTGTAAGACAGCGACAAGGAAACGCGACATGATTTTGATTTCCTTCCCCTGCCAGCTTGACACCTCCTCGTTTGTCCATCGCGGTTGCGCCATCTCAAGATACGCAGGTACAGAAAGCCAGATATTGTTGAACACTTCGAAGCGCTTATGCTGCTTCAGGAACACCGAAAGCCATCCCAGAGCGTGCTTCAACATCCCCAGTTGCATTGTATGGAGCAAGTTGGGTTTCGGAAGGTCGTTTGCCACACAGTCAAGATCCCAAAAAACATTAGAGCCTTGATGTATATCAAAACTTGCGAGCCTTGCGTTTCCTGTAGCAGTATTCACAACGCTAAGCGCCCTGTATTTGCCGTGGTCACGCATTGGATATGGTCGGCCAGGAAGTTGGCCCATCTCAGCTTTCGGGCATTCACACCAGTAGCATATGCCATTTTTGATATTATGAAGGTCCCGATGCTCCGGATAATCGGCAATCCAAGCAGCTGGTTAAGCAACACAACATCTGAAGTGGCCATCTGCTCAGCAGGCGAAGAATACCTGGCGATCCGTACGCATTAAAGGTCTCAAGATATGGCATAAGACATGTTGCAAAATCATTCGGTTGTGTTCCTTCTATTCGTTGTACTGGCTGAGAGGGATGTTGCGCATCTTGATGGGGATTGGAAGCAGAGCGACTAACAGCACGCTGTGCATAGTGGGTGCCATGCGAGCTGAGGCGGATAGGTTCCCTATCGTCATGTATACTGGCTACGCTTTCTTATCGCCGGAGAAATTCGTAAGATGTGTGGTGTCAGACATGAAGATTATCAGTATCACGGTATCCCCATCGTCTAGTATGGTCTGCCATATCGTGGTCAGCATACCGTCGACAGCTCCAGGCATGACGTTGAAGTCCTGTGGAGGAGATTCTCACCTGCCGTTCCCACCACCAGTCGGCAGTATGCATCTCGCCGTAGTCACGTCTTCCTTGCTCATCAAACCACTGCTGGGGGGTGTTCGAAAGATGTTCGGCATACACTGGCTGCCATAGAAGCCACTTCACATACTCGATAATATCGCGGTACCAGAATTCCATAGGTTCCTCTGGAGTGTTGCTCATTCCAAGTGACATTCTTGAGCCGGCTCTTTTTCCATGAGTCAACCCCGAGCCCATTCTCCATTTGGTCAATCTTCTTCCGGAGGTGGTAATTGGACTTAATCGAATGCTTTAAATTGTCTTTGAGACCACAGTCGCCCTTCAGTAAAGTCTCAATGACACATCCAGCCAGTCCTTTGGTCACATTTGGTTAGCGTGAAAGCCACTTTCCGTGTACTTTCCGTACCTTCAGGCCCGTCCTTGATGGTACATAGTCCAATATCCGAGTCCCTTTATTAACTGGTAGCTGATGCTGATTGTTAATTATCCTTCATGAATCTCGACAATGCGTAACGCAATGGAAGTTTGCCCTCAATGTTTTAAGAAATTCAAGCTGACTATATGAATACAAAAGCACATTAGTAAAGCACATCCGGAATATAAAAAAGAGATCGACCTTAAGAAGATGCGAAGGGATTCCGTGGAGGACAACTTATGACCTTCCAAGCACCGCGTTCAGCCTTCTCCATATGCTGTCTTCATGAATAACGACTCCGACCCTGTGCTATTCGATTGCCATGCCATTGCTGACGCCCCTCTCGAATCCTCTGATTCCCAGTCACCCGATTTTCCCTCCATATTTACGTACCCAAATGCTGGCCTGCCATGTGCGTACGTTCCTCAGGAAGGTGAATGCATCACGTCCAGCGACGACCCATACTACCCGTTTGCTAACAAAGAAGAGTTCAACTTCGCTGAAGTTGTGACGACAAAAGGACTTGCTCGGACTGTCATTGAGACTTTACTGAAGGGCAACTGCGGTCTCAAAGATGATTTAAAGCATTCCATTCAGTCCAATTACCACCTCCGGAAGAAGATTGACCAAATGGAGGATGGGCTAGGGGTTGACTCATGAAAAAAGAGCCGGCTCGAGAACGTCACTTGGAATGAGCAACACTCCAGAGAACACATCGAATTCTGGTACCACGATATTATCGAGTGCGCGAAGTGGCTTCTACAGCAGCCAGCATATGCCGAACATCTTTTGTACACCCCTCACATGCAGTTTAATGAGTAAGGAAGACGTGTCTACGGTGAGATGCATACTGCCAACTGGTGGCGGGAACAGCAGGTGCGAATCTCCTCTGCTGGACTTCAACATCACGCCTGGTGCTGTCTACGGTGTGTTGACAGCGATATGGCAGACCATACTAGACGACGGGGATACTGTGATACCGATAATCTTCATGTCCGACACCACGCATCTTACAAATTTCTGTGGTGATATGAAAGCATGGCTAGTTTACATGACAATAGGGAACCTATCCACCTCAGCTCGCATGGCACCCGCTATGCACAGCATACTGTTAGTCGCACTGCTTCCAATCCCTATCAAGATACACGACATCCCTCTCAGCCGGTACAACGAACAGAAGGAAGACAACCGAATGATCTTGCAACATATCTTACGCCATATCATGGGACCTTTAATGCGTGCAGATTGCTGTGTATTCTTCGCCTGGTGTGCGGATGGCCACTTCAGATGTTGCATTGCTTCGCCAGCTGCTTGGATTGCCGATTATCCAGAGTATCGGGACCTTCATAATATCAAAAACGGCGTATGCTACTGGTGTGAATGCCCGAAAGCTGAGATGGGCCAACTTCCTGGCCGACCGTATCCAATACGTGACCACGGCAAATACAGGGCACTCAGCGTCGCGAATACCGCTACAGCAAACACAAGGCTCGCAAGATTTGATGTACATCAAGGCTCTAATGTTTTTTGGGATCTTGACTGTGTGGCAAGCGAACTTCGGAAACCTGACTTACTCTATACAATGCAACGGGGGATGTTGAAGTACCTTCTGGGATGGCTTTCGGTGTTCCTGAAGAAGCATAAGCGCTTTGAAGTGTTCAACAATATCTGGCTTTCTGTACCTGCGTATCTAGAGATGGCGCAACCACAGCAGACGTATGAGGAGGTGTCAAGCTAGCCAGGGAAGGAAATCAAAATCATGTTGCATTTCCTTGTTGCCATCTTACACTGCGCTCAACATGTCCCATCCGTGTCTCAGCGAGACATTTTCAAACAGGCAATCGAATGCAGTCGAGCACTCATGGAATTCTACTTCTACTCTCAATATGACTCACACAATGAGCAAACATTGGGACTGATGAGTACTGCTCTGCAGGGCTTTAACAACTCCAAGGATGTTTTTCGTCAATTCGTGCTGGCAAAAGGGTCATTGAGGAAGGTAAAGCTTGCCGAAAGGAGTTAACCACAGAGAGAGACGATGAGTTGAAGTCGATGAAGTCCAAAACTGCGGCCCACCGTGAGCACCAGCGCAAATCATGGAATGAATTCATAGATGCAAAAATGGTTGAACACCATACTGATGGAGGCGATTTCAACTTTCCGAAGATTCACCAGATGCTACATTTCTGCGAGCAGATCCAACGTTATGAATGCCTGAAGCAGTGGTCTACGGAGACCGGCGAAAGTTCCCTCTGTACACAGATGAAGATTCCATACGACAAATCCAATCGCTTGGGCAACATCTACACACAGATCCTCAAACACTACCTATGCAGTGATGCATTTGTAGTACGGAAGCTTAATCGCGATGCCCACAGCACTGTGAACACCACTGGGAGCAGCGAAACCAACCTTCCAACCATCAAGAGCTTGAAGTTCCTTTCTGTGCACGGTTCCACCATATCGAAAAGTAATACATTTGCTGCCGTACTGGCCTCAGTGCAGGACTTGTACCTTCGGAGGGAGCTGCAGTGCACCACGAGTAGCTTTCTGGTTTCCTGGAGGGGAGAAACCAACTTGGAAGCGCTGATATGCTGTACCACACGAGTGTACCATGGTATTCAAATCCCTGTCACCAATATGTATGGAGATCAAGTGATCCAGACCATTCGATGTACCGGGGAGCAGAGATAGCACGGGCAAGATCCCTGGAATAACTGGGTATGGGTGCAGGTGTCACGCCCCAGAGAGGGAACCAGTATACATGGCTCTTTGGGGAAGCGTACCGTACCGTCTCCTGAAGCTATTCAATCTTCAAGTCTTAGGCAGTTTGGTTTCATGCGTGTTTGTACAAATGACGATACCAAGTGTGGGTGGCATACCTGAAATGGCATCCGGGATGGTCAGAGTGACAGAGGCAACTAAGGGGGGTGGCTATGTGGTGATCAGTGGAGGAAACATCACCAGTGCAGTGCATCTAATGCGTGACGAACCCGGCACCTCGGGAACAACTCGGAAATTGTCAACAGTCATATCGATTTGACAACCTGGAACGAAGTGTATTACATGATGGAGGATAAGTTCATGCGGCGGGGGGAATACGCTGCTGAGAAGGGTATTTACAGTTACTACCTATTTCATTCCAATGTATTACAACTTCAAGGAGGGCGTACGACCTACATAAATTCGAGTACTGTACTGGCATGGCATGCACCTCGGGTACAGATTAGACGTATTGTGAAGTGAGAACAGAATGCCTTATCAACAGCAAATGAGGAAAGAATGGCCAACCCCAAGGGGAGCTGCGATTATGGCGTATAGCCTGGCTGGAGTAGTACAGAAGGCTGTGCTGGCATACGTCGTCTGGGCGCCATTTCCCTTGACACGCTTCGTCGTGACAGCAACTTGCTATCACACTCATCTTTCGGAAGAAATATGCACTGATACACGTCTTCAGGATGCCATTTGTCGTGACACTCGTCGTCCAGAAGGCTAATACAGTGCCCATCTTCGACTAGTACACATATGCCCAGTTGCCTCACGATAGGAGTGGTATGTGCTTTGACAAGCGTCATCCGGAAGGTATATGCGGTGGCACCCGTTGAAAGAGATGCCTTGATGCGTAGGGTCCAGAAGGCAAATGCATTAACAATATTCGTCCAGAAGGCATATGCCGTGGCAGGCGTTGTTCGGACACCATATGCCAGGACTTGTGTCTGGAAGAAATATACCTTGACATTCGTCATCGGGAGGAAATATGCCTTGACACTCTGCGACAGGAAGGTATATGCCCTAGCACTTGTCGTCCGAAGGGCATATGCTGTGGCAGGCCGTCCGGACACCATATGCCTTGACACTCATCAACTGGAAGAAAAGGCTATGCTTTGACACTCATCGCCCGGAAGGCTAATGGGGTGCCTATCTTCTTCTAGTACGCATACACAGGGCCGCCTCGTTTTGGGAACGGCATGTGCACTTGCACTGACAAGCGTCATCAGGAAGGTGTATGCCATGGCAGGCGTCGTACAGAACACATGCCATGGCAGGCATCCTCGCGATGCAATTTCCCCCACCGTTTTTCAGGATTGCTTGCAGCTTGGCATTTGCAAGTAGATTCTTGGCCGATGAAAGAGGGTAGGATCACCAGTGATGTTTGAAGGAAATCAGTGAGTAAAAGACTACTGCCATGGTGACAGGATGGCGAGCAGCAGCATCATTTTCTCGTCGCCCCACTTCGACTGGCTCCCTCCGCACCAACCCACCTGAGCGTCTCAACAACCGAAAACACAGCAACTACAGCAGCTCGCCCACTTCATCACAATCATAACAGTGACAACATCACAAACAGCAATCCCATCAACCATGATCACTGTAATTCCCACTCATGCAAAAGGCTCTGGCTCCAGTTCCGGCTCTGGCTCTGACTCAGGAAACCCCACAATCTACACAGATGAGGTGCGATCTGTTGGAGGCTGGTCCGTCTGCCACTGGCCCACAGCTAATAGGGATTCCATGTAGGAACCAATCCTTTCCAGTCCTCCATCTGGAAGAACTCCAATGCCCCGCGTCGTACGTGAGCTTGGTGTCACGCCTTCTGAGTATTACGACCTGCCGTCCACCTATGACTGCCTCGACCTCAGTCAGCGTGAGATAGAGAATGAAGAGAAGGGCTCTGTACTGCGCGAGGGGAGGTCTGGGTTATGCGAATCTGGAGTTGAAGAACCTTTGCGCCAGGAGGATACTGGATTGTGCCAGTGGGACATGCCGCCACTTGAAGAACTCCTTGCACGTACCGGAGAGGAGTCTCTGTTGTGCGATGGATTCCCAGCTCCTGGTACACCACCATCGCACGTTGGTCAGTTCATCTAAAGGCTGATAGATGACACTTTGGGAACACAACTTTCATGGCTTGAGCAAGATCCTCCGGAAACCGGAGGGGGGACTGTATCCTGGGATGAGCAGAGTTGAGGCGCAAGCTCAAGTAGAAGATCAGGACGGGCAGTGGCAAGAGCAAGAGGAGGGGCCTAGCGAAGACCAGACAGTTGATTTCTGTGAATTCATGACTGTTGAAGAGAAAGCATCGCTAACTGAATGTCGTGCGCTCTGCATGACTGTCGCTGACCCAGCTTTTAACCTGTGGGGCTCACAGTACGGAAAGAGCAAACAAGCTTAGGAGCGTGTGCTGAGCGAGGTGAACGGTCAAGGACACTTTCTGGGAAAGAAGTATGGATTTATCCAGTCTTGGGTTAACGAGCTACTGATGCTAAACACTGGTGACGGCTTAGCACGAGTTACTCACGGGTTGACTGAAAAGTCGGTAGGGCTTCCACCACTATCACCTTTATCTCTGGTAGACCGATATCTAATAGCCCTACAGATTGAATATTTGGGTGGCTCACTTGATAAAATCCTGGAACTCGTGGCACACAGCCATTCCACATCACTCAAGAGAACCGCCGAAGACACCGACTTGGATAAGGGGCTAGCCTTATGGATTCTCTCACTTCAGAATCATAATACTCGGCAACCAGAGCGTATCCCTCAGGATTTCATGAATAACATTACTGGTAGCTTGGAGGCAATGACGGATACACCGCAAAAGAAGCAGAAAGACAACTGGTGGGCTAGGGTGTGGGCTCCGCTTGCAGCACAGGGCTGTGTACTTGGCTCCGTGACAGACTCCAGTATGCAGTCCCAACTGTACTCCCAGACTTCAAATACCATTGTAGAGATACCAATAGGATATTTGCAGTCTTTAAACTCGTCACCTCCGGGCTCGAAGCATCTCGCTACTGCAGAACTGGCAGGAGTATTCTTCCATGCCACTGAAGAATGGGAAGAGAAACAAAGTAGATTTCAAGAGGAATTGCTCACTGAGATGCGGAAACAGACAACTGTGGTAGACAAAATGGTTTGGGTTGTTAAGGAACTGTATAATGGTAGAAGAACTAGAGCTTAGGATGTTGTAAGTATTCACGGTGAGAGGGAGGGCAATTAAGTACATTGAAGTCTCGCTGCTGTATTAGCAATTGTGGATATTGGTTGCGATAACCAACACTCGGTACAACTGCCCCAACAGTCAAGGAAATAACTTCTGGCTTCTCTTATCTGTTAAATTCCTCCACAACCGTAGAACATCAGCAAATCCCATTCCACACACTCTCTTGCTGAAATTGCTATATTCGATGACATTTCTGCTGGAGTGAGGGTAGCCTTAACGAAAGGAGCCAAAAGAACTGACGACACAGGATACGCAGAGTCCCTGTACATGCAAAAATACCTTCTGGACGCAATATGCCTTGACACTCATCATCTTTGATGCTCGTCGCCCGGAAGGCTAATGCGGTGTCCATCTTAGTCTAGTACGTATACGCACGGCCGCCTTGCATTGGGAGCCACATGTGCACTGACAAGATTAGTATGGAAGGTATGTGCAGTAGCATTTGTCGGAAGATATGATATGCCTTGACGCGTACTGTTCAGAAGGCCAATGCCCTGACACTAGTAGGGAAGGAATATAGCTTGACACTCTGGAAGGTATATGCCTCGGCACTCGTCATCTGGAAGGTATATGCCATGGCAGGTGTTGTCCGAACACTATTTGCCTTGACACTCATCATCTGGAAGAAATACGCCTGGACACTCTGCATCTGGAAGGCATATGCCCCAGCTCGCGTCGTCGGGAAGGCATATGCCCTGGCTGGCATCGTCCGGACACTATTTGACTTGACACTCGTTATCTGGAAGAAATACGCCCTGACATGCTGCATCTGGAAGGCATATGCTCCAGCACTAATCGTCTGGAAGGCATATGCCGTAGCAGGTATCGTCCGAACGCCACATGCCTTGACACTCGTCGTCTAGAAGAAATATGCCCTGACACTCTACGTCTAGATGGCATATGCCCAGATACTCGTCGTCCGGACGCCACATGCCTTGACACACGTCGTCTGGAAGAAATATGCCTTGACACTTGTCTGGAAGAAATATGCCTTGACACTCTGCGTCTGGCAGGCATATGCCCCGGCACTCGTCATCTGGAAGGCATACGCCATGGCAGGGGTCTTCCGGACACTATTTACCTTGACACTCGTCGTCTGGAAGAAATACGACCTGACATTCTGTGTCTGGAAGGCATATGCCGTGGCAGGCATCGTCCGAACACCACATGCCTTGACACTCATCGTCTGGAAGAAATATGCCTTGACACTCTGTGTCTGGAAGAAATATGCCTTGACACTCTGCATCTGGAATGCATATGCCCTGGCACTCATTATCCGGAAAGCATATGCCATGGCTGGTGCCATCCGAATGCCACATGCCTTGACACTCGTTGTCTGGAAGAAATATGCCCTGACACTCTGCGTCTGGAAGGTATATGCCCCAGCTCTCGTCGTCCGGAAGGTATATGCCATGGCAGACGTTGTCCAGACACTATTTGCCTTGACACTCATCGTCTGGAAGAAATACTCCCTGACACTCTGCGTCTGGAAGATATATGCTCCGGCTCTCGTCGTCCGGAAGGCACATGCCATGGCAGGTGTCGTCCGGACACTATTTGCCTTGACACTCATCGTCTGGAAGAAATACGCCCTAACACGCTGCGTCTGGAAGGCATATACCCCGGTACTCGTCGTCCGGAAGGCATATGCTGTGGCAGGTATCGTCCGAACGCCACATACCTTGACACTCGTTGTCTAGAAGAAATATGCCCTGACACTCTACATCTAGATGGCATATGCCCAGACACTCGTCGTCTGGACGCCACATGCCTTGACACATGTCGTCTGGAAGAAATATGCCTTGACACTCTGCATCTGGAAGAAATATGCCTTGACACTCTGTGTCTGGAAGGTATATGCCACAGGACTCATTGTTGGGGAGCCAAGAGAATGGGCACTGTGTGAGATTCTTCTGTGGAAGGAGGAAGGGCCAAACCCAACCAAAAATGTGTAGTATTCGTGTACATGTGGGAGAGAATGTGAAGAGAAGGTATGAATTCATCGTAGGCTGCCCCTCTAACAACACAAGAAGAAACTATTTTATACCCAGGGCAAAATCCCCTCCCACACACTAGCACTGTCCTAAACACCTCAACCCCATCTTTTTCAACCCTCGCCCTTTCCCTCTTTCATCTTAACTCACTCTATTTTTATTTTTCCCACTCTTACTCTATTTTTCCTTTGTCACTCCACTCCTCCAAATACCCACTGTAACACCCACCCCCTTCAAAGATTTTCGGAGTCGCTGGCATCTTCCAGCGCAATGGAAAGCTTGCACAAAACGTAGGAACGGAGTTTGTCGGTATGCGAGCCTTTCATGAGCTCGTTCGTTTCGGGATGCCACAGGTGAAGCTTTCCTTTGGCTGTTATGTGGACGACTTCAACAGGACCTTTCCAGCGGTACATCCAGGGGTTGCCATGCTGAGATTTGAGCTGGTAATTCTGGTAAAGAACCAAGTCCCCAATCTGGTATCGCTGACGTCGCAAGCCTCTCTCATGAGCAGCAATCCTCCTTGCCCACTGGTCAATCTGCATGCTGACTGCTTCTTCTCGTACGGCGTCCAACTTCGCTAAGCGAATCTCCTGCATCTGCTTCATCACTCCCTTGTTGCCTTTGATATCTGTGAGAATCTGCAACTTATTTGCCAGGTCAGGCTCAATGAGATTCAGAATTTTGTTGCGTGGTGTGAATCCCAGCAACAGTGTGGATGGGGAATGTCCGTTTTCGCTGTATGGATGACGGGTGTTGAAAGCGAGCTGTGCATCTGCAATGAGTTTCACCCATACTGTCGGTTTCTCCTTGGTCAATCTGCGGATCGATGTCTTGACTGATCGAATAGCGCGTTCCACCTTGCCTTGTCCTTTTGCTTGGCCTGGAGATCCAAATACCCACTTCACTCCCATCTTCTCTGCCCACTCAAGACAATCTTGGTTGTAAAAATGGGGGCCTCAATCAGAATGTAGGATATGTGGAAAACCGAATCGTTTGCAGTAGGCTTCCAAAGAGGCGATAGTTGCGCTGCCAGTAGCCACTGCAGTAGGATAGACCTCAAGCCATCCTGTGTAGGCATCGATGGCGAACAGGCAGAAGCGCTTTCGTCCAGTTCCTGCAGTCGTATACGGTCCTGCATAATCCACATGCGCAATTTCGAATGGTTCCAGACAAATGATTGGGTGAAGTGGCTCCATGGGGTATTCTGACAGGTCTTACGCACGCTGGCAGCTATCACATGACCGTACATAGCTCCAGATGTCGATTCGTATAGTTGGCCAGTAATAGGAACAATAAACTCTCCTGAACGTCATTTCTGCTACATAATGTCCCGCACATAGTTGGTCGTGATAGTGTTGCATGATCCGTATGATCTCGTCATGGTTTCGAGGCACAGGAACGTACTATTCATGTCGGTTGTGATAGAGTAGTCGGAGTGTCCGTTTTCCTTCCTTCTCCACCTCTTCAAGGCGGAATTGTGCTGCCATTGTCTGGATCCTCCGTCGTTCGCCCTTCGTCAGATTCGTATGGAATGATCCTCTTGCCATGAACCGGAAAAGTGCTTCACGCCAGCTTACCCAGTTCCTCAACTCCAGACATCCGAGGCCCTTTTCGTCAACTGCAAAGGCTTTCAGGTTTTCTTCACGTTTCAGAATGCATATCCCTCCAATCATTCCATTTGCTGGCTGTATTTCATTCTGGTGGTATTGCATGAGCACTTGCTGTTCTTCTTGCTCCATTCGCATCAGAAGCTCCCAGGGTAGTCGCGACAGACTGTCTGCCACAACGTTCATGCTTCCGGCAATATGGAATATTTCATAGTCAAACTCTTGCAGGCTTAGGATCTAGCTATTCACCTTCGCATTGGTAGATGCTAACTGGAATGCCTGCGTAATTGGTTTGCAGTCCGAATAGATAAAAATCTTGGAACCAAGTAACAAGTGACGATTCTGAGTCAGGAACCAAAAGATTGCGTAGGCTTCTCGTTCTGGTTGTGACCAGCGGGATTGGGTGTTGTCCAGGACCTTGCTGAGAAACATAACTGGATGTGCCTCACGGTAGGCCTTTTCCATGTTTCCCACCGTAGCATCAGTTCTATTCCTTCGGAGCGATCGAATCCCTTCTTCCTGGCCAAGTTGTCCGATCACACAGGAAATTGCCCACGGGGAAGCATCCATCATCATCACAACCGGCAGCATTTCGGACAGTGACTGTAGAGTGATCTCTTTATCCAACTCATCACTGAGCTGCAGTAGTCGTTCCTGATCAGCGGTCGTCCAGTCAAACTCGTATCCCTCTTTTTCCACACGTATTTTCTTGCGTCCTTTGGGCAATATTCGCCCAGGCGGAGCGTCTGTGTATGTCTTCCATCCTCGCAACTTGTCCGAAATGAATTTGGTCTTTGTGGCGAGATCTGGCAAATAGCATGACATATACCGAAGACATGCCAAATTGCGTTCAAGCTGCTCTGGCTTTGACACTGGTTCCCGGAGAATAGATTTAAACTTCGAGACTGTCTCTGGCGATTTCGACATTCCTGCACATGAAATGACCTGTCCAAGGGTCTTCTTCCTGTTTGCAAGTAATGGCGACTTGGCTGGATTGACGGACATGTTGCAAGCTTCGAATTGCGGAAAAACACAAAATTCCAGACGATCCAGCTGTGCATCAATTGCCTCGCTCTCCATCCATTTCTTGTAGGAGGTATGTCCATCTTTCCATTGCACTAGACTCTTGCCGTCCGCAAAATCGATGTTGTCCAGGTAGACCTAAAAGTTGTCACCAACATATTTCGCGAAGGCCTTCCATATCAGTCGGCTGTAGGTGCTCGGTCCTCCCTGTAGGCCAAATGGAAGGTAGTTCCAAACGAATATTCCCCATCCAACAATAACAAACACTGTCAGATGCTTGTTCTTTCCCATTGGTACTACAAAAAATCCGCTGAATCTATCGATTCCGGAAAATCGGAGGTTTCCAGCCTGTCTGTGTACACATTCTTCAAGGTTGCGAATTTCCCAAACATGACGGTGGAGCTGATGGTTGAGATAGACATAGTTGATGCAGAGACAAAAGTTCCCTTTCCCTTTGGGCGCAAGTGTTGCATGCGATGTTTGTTGAATTGGAATCTTCTGGCCATTTTCGTCACTGTAAACCATTCCTGTATCCACTGGAGAAATAATCTTCGCAGCCAATAAGGAACCAACATAGGTGCGAATCCACTGCATCTCCAACGGTGCAAATTGGCGTCTTCTCTTGGCAATTTGCCAGACAGAATTGCCTTTGGGAATCAAATCGTATGCGATGGTCTCTGGTGAACAGTGTCTCATTTCGTGTACTGAAGTAGCAACATCGGAACGATTCTTCCGAAGGATATCCCGTAACCGGTTCTTCTGGGCCATTGACACGCCTTCCAAGCAGGCCCACCATGTAATATCGTCCACAACGAATTCTGTGAGACCTTCTTCCACTGCTGTCTCACTGGTGTATCCTGTAAACAAGCCTGTGCTCAGATCACCATGTCCCATGGAAACACCTCCTTCCACTGAAAACGCTGTTGGACTCTGGGGACAAAGCAGTGCAGCAACATGATGTCCGAAATGTGCCATCGATATCATTTCAGTGCCCATCCATCCACCATGCTTCACCTGCAGCAGATGTTGCTCGATACCACTGGCAGTAACGAGTGGATCGTGTGATTCTGGTGGGAGACTTGGCTCCACCCCCTTCTGACTGATTCCTGTGGTACAGCTGTAGATGATGCCTGCCCATGGGTGACAATAGTTACCAAGGTTGTCCTCCAAATGCGTGACCGAATTGCCATCCTGCTCGACTGCATATTCCTTACCGGCTTTTGCAATCCGTGATTTGCTCAAAACTGCTTGTGTTGATTTGGGGAACTGGACCTCCTCCCAGATACCATTCCCAAGGTATTTTCGGCCGGAAATGTGAATAGGAGCACCATCAGATGAGGGAACTGCCAGGTAGTCGTAACGAACACCAATCGTAGCGTCGATTATTGCGAGGAACGGTTTTCCAAGAAGCATCTTTGAGTTGCTTCCAAAGATGTTGTCGACAACGTAGATGACATCCTGGCATACCACACCATGTCCAAGATCCACTGGGACAATCAGGTACCCACTGATATTGGTACGTCCTGCCACTCCAGTAATGGTTATCTCGTTCCGGTCGGTTTGTAGGGCACAGTCCTTTGTTGATCCGATGATCTTTTTTTGCAGTATGGAGATCTATAAGGTTGCAGTCTGCCCCTATATCCACCAGTATCTCTTGGACAAAGTATTCGCCCAAATAGGCACCCACTTTGATTGCTGGTGAAATCTGCTTATTCTGATTCGCATTGAACCTGTCAAATTCCTCCTCGGAAATTTGACGTATTCGCAGAAGATCGGTAAAGGCACTCGTTTTCTGTCTAGAACGACATCCTGGTGGCCTTGGAGACGTATCATCCTCCTCGTCCTCTTCATCTGACTCCATGGAAATGGGAATCTGTTTTGACTGCTGTTTTCCCAACTTTTGTGTTCTTGGGACCATGATCGGGTCATCTTCTTCAGGTTCTTCTCCAGAGGAATCTTCCGAACTCGTGTCTTCTTCCGGAAAAAGAACTTTCTTGATGTCAATACTGAACGGTTTCACCTTCGCAAGTTCAGTGATCGGAACGGGAACCTTGGTCGATTCGAGAAATGGACGAATGCTCCACTTTTCCTTCTGGTGACGTCCATTCCTCTCATGTGGCTCTGGAAACACAGTATCCACTCTCTCCTGTTGCCCAGGACGTTTGGCGGGAGCCACTTGATGGGATACATTGTAGGTCTGAAGGTATTCGTCCTCATCTTCATTGCATTACTGGTAGCGTTGCTGCAGGAAGCTGACTTCTTTCTTCCGCAGTGTCGCATCTCGCTCCAGCCGTTCTTGCAAGGTTTTCTCCCATCCAAAGGGTGCTGGAATTCCTTTCTGCTCATGCAACTTTTCGCATTCCACCCAACTGCGAGAAGGTTGGCAGGAAGTAGCCACATGCCCTCTATCCCAACAATTCCAACAGAGTGCCTCGTTCTGTCCCTTCATGGGCCGTTTTGCCTCGTCCGAATTTGCAAAACGTTTCTGGGCGTCAATATGGTGCTTGTCAAGTAGTTTTGACTCTTCCAGCTGACGTCGAAGTGAGGCGATTTCCTCCATATGCTTCCGTTCACGTTTGGCTGTCTTGTCTGCACTGAGTCCATGGCTGAGTAGTGTTGGCTCAGGGTGATGGATATCTTCGTAGATACCCAAGCAGTACTCCCTGTATTTGGCAAGAGACATTCGTTTCCAGGCTCCTCAGGAACGCCTAAGCTCTTCTTTCACCTCAATAGGTACCTTCTCATAGAGTGCCTTGATCACAAATCCATCTTCAATGGTCGTAGTTCCCAGTAGCTCATCCACATCTGCAAAGAACTCTTTCAGCGTGGTCTTCTTCCAGTTGGGATGCATCTGGTCAATCTCCAGAACCACCTCAAGACTCATCTTCCCCTTGCTACCACCATATCGTTCCTTTAAAGCAGTGCTCAATTTTTCGTAGGTGTTGATATCGACACTTGGCTGTCGCCCCAGCCAAGTTTCCAGACCCATGTATCGTTCGCCATCAAGACCAAGCAGTGGAGGTTTTTTTGCATTGCGGAGTTGCCCATGTATCGTCATCCTCAAATCTTCATCTTCGACATCAGGATCTATCCTCTTGATCTGTCTCATGTGGTGGTTGAAACGATCCAGGTAAACTTGCACTGGACTTGTTCCATCGTATGAGAGCTTTGACAGGACATTCCACTCATGGTCCATTGCTGCTTGGTTCATCGTATTGGATTGCTGTATCGTGGCCTTGAATTCTTCCATTTTCGTATTGCTCATATCACTCAAGATATCACTATGATATTTGCAATGATTTTCACAGGATTCCTGAGATGATGGCAATATGTCACCCTTTTCGGGGGTAGCTTCTCGGGTAGAATTTCCTTCTCATGGTAGGAATGCTCCTGGGAGTCATGAAACCACCAACAACAGGGAGTCCTCGCCGTTCTTGGAGGGTGTAATCACAGGTCTACCGTCTGGAAGATCGGGGTACACAATGATACCGAAGTAACCGCAGAAGATGGAAACAAGGTACAACCACTTTTCGTCTAGAAGCTCCTCGTCCCGTACTTTGTAGAATGCAGAGCGGTAGAGGTCGCGGATGTGTTCTTGGTCGGGGTACTCTTTGAAGAGTTTTTCGATGAAGGTGATGTCTTGATTGCAGATGAAATCAGACTTTCCAGATATGCGAAACTTAGACCAGATGTAGGCAGCGGCCAGAATAGCCTCGTCTGTAATCTGGGTAGCCATGTCGGCTCTGTAGATCAGTATTTGTACGTTCTGGGGGTCGGAAATCTGAAAGACTTCCCATCAGAATGGGTGCAGGCAGTCTGCTGGTGGATTGTTCTCGGGAGGAGTCCACTACTTATGCCACCTATACCCAGTTGCTGTTGCTTCCCGCACTTTGGTTGTCCCAAACAGATCCCACCTCTGCGTATCGTATTTGTACACCCCGACATCATTCGGTGTTTGCGTAAGTTTGATGGTTCTCTGAGTTTGGACCCGCAACGGGCGTCCCTCTACTCAGAGCAACCAAATAGGTGGTGAAAGTTGGACGGGGTCGTAAGAAGAATCCTCAACAACAGCTGGCTCCCTGCTGTGGTCACCAGTGTTGGGGAGCCAAGAGAATGGGCACTGTGTGAGATTCTTCTGTAGAAGGAGAAAGGGCCAAACCCAACCAAAAATGTGTAGTATTCGTGTAAAAGTGGCGGAGAATGTGAAGAGAAGGTATGAATTCGTCGTAGGCTGCCCCTCTAACAACACAAGAAGAAACTATTTTATACCTAGGGCAAAATCCCCTCCCACACACTAGCACTGCCCTAAACACCTCAACCCCATCTTTTTCAACCCTAGCCCTTTCCCTCATTCATCTTCACTCACTCCATTTTTATTTTTCCCACTCTTACTCCATTTTTCGTTCGTCACTCCACTCCTCCAAATACCCACTGTAACATCGTTGTCTGGAAGGCATATGCCGTGGCGGGGGTCTTCCGGACACTATTTGCCTTGACACTTGTCGTCTGGAAGAAATATGCACTGACATTCTGCGTCTGGAAGGTATATGCCGTGGCAGGCATCGTCCGAACGCCACATGCCTTGACACTCATCGTCTGGAAGAAATATGCCTTGACACTCTGTGTCTGGAAGAAATATGCCTTGACACTCTGCATCTGGAATGCATAGGCCCAGGCACTCGTCGTCTGGAAGGCCTATGCCATGGCAGGCGCCGTCCGAATGCCACATGCCTTGACACTTGTCGTCTGGAAGAAATATACCCTGACACTCTGCGTCAGAAAGGCATATGCCCAGGCACTGGTTGTCCGGATGCCACATGCCTTGACTCTCATCGTTTGGAATAAAAGGCTATGCTTTGATAACTCGTCGCCCGGAAGACTAATATGGTGCCCATCTTTATCGAGTATACATACGCACAGCTGCCTTGCTTTGGGAGCGATGCGTGCCACCATATATACCTTTCGGACTACGCTAGTGTCAGTGCACATGCCGCTCCCAATGCGAAGCGGCCGTGCATATGCGTACTAGACGAAGATGGGCACTGCATTAGTGTTGCGGGCGACGAGTTGTCAAAGCATAGCCTTTTCTTCCAGACGATGAGTGTCAAGGTATGTGGCGTCCAGATGACCAGTGTCTGGGCATATGCCTTCCAGATGCAGAGTGTCAGGGCATATTTCTTCCAGATGACAACTGTCAAGGCATGTGGCGTTTGGATGACGCCTGCCATGGCATATGCCTTCCGGACGACGAGTGCCGGGGCATATGCATTCCAGATGCAGAGTGTCAAGGCATATTTCTTCCAGACGCAGAGTGTCAAGGCATATTTCTTCCAGACGACGAGTGTCAAGGCATGTGGCATTCGGACGACACCTGCCATGGCATGTGCCTTCCAGATGCAGAGTGTCAGGGTATATTTCTTCGAGACGACGAGTGTTAAGGCAAATAGTGTCCGGAAGACCCCCGCCACAGCACATGCCTTCCAGATGACGAGTCCCAGGGCATATGCCTTCCTGATGCAGAGTGGCAAGGTATATTTCTTCCAGACGACGCCTCTCTCAGTATGGTGTAAACCCTATTAGCCAGCGTTTTTATGCTCTCCATGTGCGGAGACTATATCGACACTCGTTGTTCGAATCCAAAAATCGAGTATCCAGTTGAATGCAAGCCCGCGACGACCGGCTGACATCCATATCATGTCCCATCGTTCGGTCACTTGTTGTTAGTACACCAACAGGGATCTCACGAGTGATAAAGGCTAAGTTTGTAAATAGACGATATTGGCTTGAACAAAAGCCTGCTATTCTGGGATGTAATGTCAGCATCTTGAACAAGTCTAAATGAAAGTGCTATTGTATTGTTTGTTCCCTTCCACGCTTCTGGAACGTTGAACACACAAACACCAAGATTCTACAACTTTCTCTGGTGGCAATACTTACTGATATCTTTGGATACTATATAGCCCCTTCCCGCTGCCGTTATAAGCGCCTCAATCTCAGATCCAATTCAAAGCCTTCCACCGCTACCAGACACTGCAACCAACTACCAATGCACTAACACTCCAGCAGTGCCTTCCACTCTAAACTGAGCGACCCACAGTCAAATGCTAAGATGGGCCCCAAGCCAACCAGCAACACCAACACTCCGACCAAAACCCACTGGATATTCTAGCAGCTTCGCTTCGTCGACATGAGGGCGAGGTCACTCTATGAGGAGCAGATCCGGGCACTGATCCGCCTCGGCAGATTAACCAGTGTCAAGGATTCGAACAGTCTGTGCCTTCAATACTACATTCTTTTTATGGATGAGACAACTATGAAGCACTTTGTGCAGTTCCAGGGGTTGTGGACGCATCGCAATGATTGGGAAGGGGAATACCACGAGTGGTGGGGCGCCTTCCAAGTGTTTCTATGGTATTGTTTCGACAAGACCCGTGCACAGCTAAATGCCATCGCTGCGCATGCACCTGCGACTATCATCGACGAGGATGGCGACGAACTGCCACCAATGAGCCCATGTACACCAAGTGGCAGAGCTGTCAGGGATGGCGGTGAATGACACGCGGAGCGGGGCGACCACGGGAAAGGCATGGAGAAGGGAGTGGGGAGGGAGGAACTGACAAGATAGTTCCTGCTACAACCGTCTCTCATCCTCCCACCGGCTGGCGGAGGGAAGGGAAAGGTGGAGTTCCTTGGGCAACAGCCCTGGGAGTCTGGTGGCGACTCTCGCATCTGTGTGTTCTGGGCCATCATCATTGACCCTGCCTGCGCAGACAACAGCTCTAGGAGTGGCGTCCATGACGAATACGACGTTTTCAGCACCAATGTGCAGAAGCACCTTACCAACATCCCTGCCCCAGTATCCAGTCTCTCTTCGATACGGTGAAGAGATTCTGTGCAAAGCGCCAGCCGCGCGCCATGTATGGATGCCTTCTGGAACCGTAGCAGTATTCCACTGCAAGAGATGAAACGGCACCAGCTGAAATGGAGCAGATGGCAAGAATTTCGGGAGGCACGTACAAGCTATCACTACAGGATACGACACAGCTGTGGAGCGACAGCTCGGTGCGGACATTATTCTCGCGGTCGACGTACACGCCGCTCTGGGTCTTGGTGATCCTCCGTCGTGATCTGGCAAGTGGTAGGGGTGACACCCCTCCTTGCGAGGAGCAGACAACGTTTGATGTTGTCGGGCGCATTATCCGTGCCACCCGCTTACCGAACGGCGGCGTCAAGACCAACGCCGATCAGTGTCCATCAACGTTATCGGCTGCCAAAAAGTCCCGCTCGACTGCCGATCCCGCCGCCTCAAGTTGGTAGCCGGTGAGCTAGGCTTCCGTGATTTCTGCTATCCGCATGAAGCGGACTACGCCCCAGGAATGTTGGAAGACACTCACTGGACGAAGAAGCAGCAAAGAAGTCTCAGCTCAGACCCCACTGCTGATGGAGGCGAGGGCAATGGCAGCAATGGCAGAAACGGCAGCAACGGCAGCAACAGCCACTCCCAGACAAAGTGCCCAAAGACCTCTGGTAGTGGCGCCGGGGTTGGGGAGCATCCCAGTGTGAAGGGTGGGGATAGCTCTGCGAGCGGTACGGGGTGTCACTTTGAATCTGCAAACTCAGGTAATGAGACTGCGCCACCTCATACGACTGAGGAGTAGTCAATTGCAGAGAGTGCAAGTGAGTGAAGTGAAAGACACATCTGACAGGGCAATTGCACGTTCGGTCATGTTTGGTTGGGCTTTCTGCATTTCAGTTTATATTCTGTATTAATATCACAGTTGGAGGTGTGAATTTTACTGTCAGTGCATAATACAGAAACCCCTTGTCACGTCGCTTCCAGCCCTTCACAAATGCTTTCACCCTTCACCCACTGCTGTATTTACTGCAGGCTCCCTGGGAATCCAATAGCTTGAGTTTGAAGTTGTCAGTATCACCTAGATATTGTTTCCCGCATTACCTTGCTTATTTGCTGATATTGTATTTATTGTAGGTGTCTGTAGTCTCCTGTGCCACCGTATCAACCACTCCAGGAAGGTCGTCTGCATTGCTCTGCACTGCAGTTGTCTCTGGGAATACAATCACCTGAGTTTGGTTATCAGTACTATCGTCTGGATATTGATTCCCGTATTACCTAGCTTATTATTGACATCTTTGTGTTTACTGGAGTCTCCAGAACCACCATATCAATCACTCCACGAGGGTCGTCCACTTCCCCTTGCAGCGTGCCCATCAATTCTCATCATGTCCGAGACACTGCAGTGCGAGTCGAAGAAAAGGAGCGTAGACAAGAGACAGAAAACTCCGACGTCGGGACAGACCGAGATGCAGAAAACTCCGACTTCATGGCAGACAGAATGCCCTGCATTGCCTGCAGTACCCGCGGCCAAGCGGCCAAGGACTTCTACCTCTAAAAACAACTGGATGAGGAATCCAAGGGTGACAAACAGCAGCTGTGGAGCAGTATCAGGGGCGATACAAGTCAAGGCAACACTGGCCACAGCGACTTCGGATGCTACACCGGATTCTGCAAGCAACCCCAGTATCACCTCCTCGACAATGAGGTGGCGGGCTGCGCAAAGTCCTTGCCCCAATTCGCCGGTATCGTATACAGCTCCAACACCCTCAGAAGTGCTTGTGGCAGCGTCCACGACATCCAATGGCAGACGAAGTGACATGCACAAAAATAGTATGTCGCTGGCATATGTGCTCAACGCAGTTAAGAGGCTACTGGAGTGGCACACCTTGAAGTATCAGCCGTTTCTTTCGGAAGACGAACTTCTACGCATGAGTCGTGAATGCTATCCCAGGTATGGTTTTTCCCTTTCTTGCTGACCTCAACGCAATTTAGCAAATAGATATATTGTGGCCACGAGTATGCGCAAATACAGGTACGCATGTCGAGTTCAACGTTAACCAAAAATCGAACATTGCAGTCGTAATGACTTCCTTCCCCAAAGTACAGTTTGCAGCTTTTAACGCCACACTACACATTGTGTATCCAGCTCAAGAATGCCCTGACTAGTACACAATCAGTCATGATTGACAAGTCACATTCGAGCATTAGCGAGCTTTATCGCTTACACCTGTTTCCCAACGATGCCAAACGATTAGTGGCCATCAATGATTTGGTTGAGCACAACACCTTCGCTGTGAGAGATTCTGATCGTGAGCTAGCACTCGGGGTGAGTAGTTCCTATCATTCCTGGCAAGTTCGCACAGTTCTCAGTGGGGCTTACTGGTTTCCTTGCAACAGGCAAGCTACTTTCTTGCAGGTCAAATCTCCCAGTTTCTGTACATCAAGTACTTCAAGAGAACCCAGGAGCGCAACCCTGGGCTTTACAATTGGATAGTTGAGAGCCCTCCCCCTTCATTGATGGTTTTCGCAACCACAGCATTGCATCACGCGCTGCGCTAATGCCAGAACAACAACAGTAAGACGACAGTCAGGACCGCCGGTGCCAAATAACCACATTGGATGTACTCGTTCAACATGACAAATGAAGGCTGTAAGTTAGCATTGGACACTCGGGGAATGGTGCTAACAACATTTCAAGCGGTATATACAAAGTTGATGAATTCATGGAATGCACTGCCAGCTGCATACCGAGAAGAAGTGACCACAACAATCACCGCGGAGCTGCGCAAGCACGTCATCGACACAAAACCCGTGAACGGCACTCTGCCAATGCTGGACGACACGTCTCCCGAGGAAATCGATACTGACATGATGTTGGCACTGATCACAGAGCTGTTACCGGTGGTGTCTCCGTCTCAGCAGATGCATATTCCACTGGCGGTCAATGAAAAATTAATCGACGCCAAGGATGGCATTATTCCCGCCGACACCACGATTGGAGAGGATACTGGTGATGTGTCGTTTAAAGGTTATGGCTCCGATGAGATTAGGGAGGGTACGGAGGATGAAGATGTAGGGGAGGACGAGGAGTCTGGAGGTGTGGGGCAGGATGAAGAGTCTGGAGATACGGGGCAGGATGGGTCTGGGGATGAGAGCGATACATCGCAAGTATCGAATCAACTATGACACGACTGGAGCTGTGTATACGTGTGTAAAAGTGGGTAAACGGACACCTGCATGGCCGTGTCGCCAACGTGAGGTGCTCTGGCCAGCTGCGTTCGAATGTACATCACCATGGCAGCTACTTCTAGATGACACCACCCTGGCAGCTGCGTCGCCAACTCCTGGTGCCGTGGCTGGCCACAATGCCTTTCTCGCTACGCCAGTTGCCGAATCGCTGGTTTGTTCCACTTGTTGGTGGTTTGCCCATCGGGCCAGTCACGGCTTCGCTCGCTTATTCCACTCATCGACACCTCGCTCGCTACACTGCTCACTGGCTCACTCCTTTCTTCCGCACCTCAACGGGTTGCTGGACGGCTCCCTTGCTGGATGGCTGGTAGGATTGTTTGAATGGATGACTAGATGTTCTCTGTAAAAACCGGGATTCTCAGTGCCGAGTCGTAGAATCAAGACCTAAGAATGGTGATAGTGCAAAGCAGTAGTTAGTCAGCAGGCTGAAACTTTCGGATAGGTAGGACCGATACCACGGAGACCAATTACGTGGCTAAAAACAACAGCTTCCATACTATCTACAACTCGCATGCAACCCTATTGGATCATGGTGAGATGATGTACAGTCCAACCCTGTTCACCATCCGTCTCGCCCTCGAGCAGTCCACAAGCAGTACGCGGCAACTCTCCTTGCCCAAGGAAAGAAACGAAAGAACCAAATCCCTCTTACTCTTGACTCTCCACTGGATCCCTACCCCTTCCGATCAGACCCTGCTGGCAGGCCCATTTCTTTCACCTCCTCTGCCTTCTAATTCTTCAGGCCTGTCCTCCGCCCCACCTCAGTGGTACGAAAGAACCGCAATCCACCTTCTAGCTTGGATGGTATAGTATTTACGATTGTGGGAGTGGTTCTTGCAGGTTTTGCATTGCCTGTGATTCCGCATGCACGAATTACTAGCGGCAGCACATGCGTTGGCTCACTTAACATGAATGTGAGCCTAATTCAATGTCTGCAAGATAACCTATATGTCGTCATTCTCCGTGTTGCCATCATACCCGCCACCATCATATGCGTCACATTGTATTGCACACCTTCCGGCTGTTTCTGATACACTGAGATCTGCGCTAACGACATCAGAAAGGTCGCCAGCATACTCGTAGCATCTTATACGCCACCGTACTCCTTGCATGGTACTCGCCATTGTACTTGACGTGTCTTACTGCCTATCGTACTCGATGTGAGTATCCTGACCGCCATCCTCCTCATTGACATCGCACCCATCACCTCTTAATCGTCATTGTACTTGCCGCCACAGTCCTGACCGCCATTCTCCTCATCGACATCGTACTCATCGTATCATACTTGTCATCATACTCCTCTTGTCGTAGGTCCTCCTGTTTCTGTGTTACACCTGAAATATCTCGAGTACATAGCTAGAGCTAGAGAAGGGTACGTAAGGATGACGGAACGCACTCAGAGAGTCTAGGAGGGAGATAAGGTCTGTAGATAAGCTTACGGCCGCGACGGACTTAAGAAACATATCTCTGGAGATGAGGGGAAGATTGCAAATGGCGAGACGCTTGGGCTATGACCCCTCCCCTGAAAGGAGGGGATGCCACGTCGCCTGCTGATGGCGCACGGACCGCCGGACTTGGGCTATGACCCCTCCCCCGAAAGGAGGGGATGCCACATCACCTGCTGATGGTATACGGAAGAGAGTCCGGTAGGAAAGCACCCTGCCCGCTTGCTTGAAACCTCATCTCCCCTTATCTACACCCTGCCATGACCAATGAGTCGCCCACGAGGTCCATTCGCCTTGGGGGAATCCAAGTCCGAGTCACCATTTCTCACAATGGCTTCACTTAGATATAAGACGAAGGTTTTCCACCCGGATGGAGGGAAACCAGCACGAACATCCTCACCAAACACTACTACCGAAACCCACACACAAGATCTAAGATTATTCCGCTGTGAATTATCAAAAGTAGCCTGATTACCTTTGATTCTCTTTACACTCCGGTTGCAATACAACCCCAGTGTCACACTATAATCTTTGATCCAAAAATCACCCTACTTTCACAAAAAGAGACTAGCACATACCCTCCTTCGAACAAGATCATGAATACCTCCTCGAACTTTCAAAGGTATTCGAACCAACCTCCCAATACTCACTCGACTACACATTCTCCTCAATCGACAACGAGATTTCGAGCTACAAAAAGTGGGAAGAAGAAATCGACGGAGCGATACCCTCCGAAGAAATCAATTGCACCCCTGAAAACTGGTACACTCAGTACTGGTTCAACTGCACACTTAACAATCTAAGCGCTGACCTCAACGGATACGAATTCCGAGAAATCTGTGACTACATGTTCGAACACGACGAAACAATCTACACCGGGCACTTCCTAGACCTATACTAAGAAAATGACTACCTCTTCCGACTTCAACATGCTCTGCCTGGAAGCCCCTCGAGACATGTTGCAAATTAAGAACAACGAGGAAACCTGAACCATGGAAATGGCCAATCCGGTAGACTAGATGAGAGCAATTGTCAACCAACAACGACAGGCTGAGCAAGACCTACGCCAGCTCATGGAAGTATGCGGCGACACGGTAGACTGCACAGATCGACGAATCCAGCAAGTCGAGAAGGTATACTACAAGCTGTCGCAAGCGACACCCTACCTCTACGAAAGAATGGCAGCAAAGGAAGAAATAGAAGAAGCATGGGTAAGGAACGAGCTCGCCGTGGCTGCTAACGCGTATCAGACGTTCACCCGACAAATATGGGAAGCCATCATCGAACGAACCAAGGAGGCTGAGGTCCAACGGCTCCACCAGGCAACCCAGGTAGCCCAGATGAAGGACGCTGTGGCTTTCCTAGGGGAAGCCGAAGTAGCCAGAAATCAGCATCTGACTCTGTTCCAAGGTAATGTGGAAAAATGGGCCGCTGACCATCAACAGAAAGTGGACGGTCTGGAATGAGAACGACGAAGGGACCAAGAAAGAATGGCTAGATTGGAAAACAGCTAGCCAAAGCCCAAGAAGAAATTCGGAGGGTGGCTGTGGCAGTCACACTATCTCAATCACCAACAAACCAAGCACTGGGAGCCCCCTTCCTCGCGCCAACAGTGAGGGGACCAAGACCATCAGGTATCACTATCCCCGAATTAACCATGGGGGGAATGGGAGGAGACGGGAAAGGATTGCCACGAAGGCCAAGAAGACCAGCTGTGTCCCCATCACCTTCGCCGCCCCACAACGAAGACGACGAAAACGACGAAGACCTATACAAACGAAACCTGCCTACAGGAAGACCACCGCCGGGCACACAAGAACCAACGAAGGGACAGCTAGCCACGATGCTCACGCCGGAAGAAATCGCAAGGCTTGTGGGTGCAGGAATCGCGGCGGCCTGTCAGCCCCAATAACCAGCAAATGAAGCCCGGGTACACACCTTGAGGCTAAAAATGGGAAACCCAGAAAAATTTGACAGGAAAAGCTCGTCCACCTTCAACCAGTGGTGGGAATCTGTCATGATGTATCTGGGATTCTACCCAGAAACGGTCGACCGCCAGAAGATTGCCTGGGTCGGAACCCTTCTGACCGACACCGCCCTGGTGTGGCACCTTCACCGGTACCAAGAATTGGGGGAAAACGACACATGGGTTAACTACACCACGGCTATCCAAGCAGAATACCGAAACGAATGTGAAGTGGCGGACGCCCAGCTCAAGCTAGGGCAACTCAAGTACCAAGGGTCCATTCGCGCTTACCTCACTGAATTCTGAACGCTCAACAACTTTACCCGAGCAACCGGTGAAGCACTGCGTGAGAAGGTCGACCTTGCTATGCCCGACGCAGTACTCGACATGCGGTTCGCCCACTACCTGGAAGACTTTGCGGACGACGAAGGCTTTCTACAAGCCACCCACCAGGCGGGCCTCCAGGTAGAAAAGAAAAAGGCGCTCAAAGCATCCCGAGAAGCGACGAAAGGGGGACCCACCCCAAAGGCAGAAGGGTATGTTGGCAACCTTCGTGATGTGGTCACTGCAGGTCTCAATATAGCAGAAACAGTGGGAAGTTGTGCAATATGACGCGACGAGTACGATGTCGATGAGGAGGATGGTAGTCCGCACGCTGGCGTCGAGTAGATTGGGAGTACATAAGACACGATGAGTTTGCTGGCAACCTTTCTGATGTCGTTAGCACAGCTCTCAGTGTATCAGAATCATCCGGAAGCTGTGCAATACGACGCGACAAGTACAATGGTGACAAGTACGATGGCGGCAAGTATGATGGTGATACGGAGAACGATGACATGTGGTATGGAGAGTCGAATGCCGAGTAGATTGGTGACGAGCAGGATGGCGACTCTGAGGATGGTGGCGACCAGGTGACGGTGATGATTATGGCAATCAAGGCCTGCACTTGAACAGAATAGGAGAAAAAAAAGGGTTCGCTCATAATAAGCGAGCCAACCGCGTTGCAGGCGCTAGTAATTTCTGCATGAAGGATCACTTGCAATGAGAAAACTGGAACTCCCAGTCGCAGATACTATAGAATCCATTTTCCTGAGAATGACAAAGGTGGAGCCGCGATAGCTGCCACCGGAACCCGGGGGGGAGCAGGAGGAGGGCGACAAATGGTTGCAATAGCTTCTCTTATGTCTCCTTTGTTGATTTTGTCACCATCTTTACGTCTTTCCTAGTGCGACTTTGTCATTCTCTCGTTTCCTCTCTCACTCTCTCTCTCGCTCTCTCTCTTTCTCTCTCTCTCTCTCTCTTTCTCTCTCTCTGTCTCTCTCTCTCTCCTTATTTTCTTGCCTTCTATTCCTCTTCTTGCCGGGCGGGGGAGCAGGGGGAGTTGCCACGAGCTGCTGGCGGACTGCTCGAGGTCGCAGTGGACGGCGAAAAGGGAAGAACTGTATATAATATCGTCATGATCCAATAGAGTCGCACACGATCGCTGGAGCGTCATCGTCAGGTATGGGGCCTGTTTAATATCGTTATGATCCAATAGGGTCGTACACAATTAATGAATCATCATCAACTATGGAACCCATTCTGCAACCACACAGTTAGAGAACCGACAGCGGAGGTTCAGACTACAGCTACTCAGCCTACCACAGGGTGACCAGGCAAAGGAGATTGTGGGTACTGTATCAGACTTGGGAACAGGCCAGGGCGAAGGGTAGGGGGAGGGGGAGCCACAATGAGCTGCCTTTGGGTTGGACAGTGGACAGGAACCGGTGGGTGCAATCGCTATGATTTTGATAGGTCGTATGCGAATAATGAATAATTAAATAAAAAAACTATGGAACCCGTTGTTTTTAGCTGTGCAATTGGTCTCTGTGGTATCGGTCCTACCTGTCTGAAAGTTTCAATCTGCTGATGAACTATTGCGTCGCATTATCCATGCTTCGGCTTGATTCTACGACTTGGCACTGAGAATCCCAGTTTTTACAGAAGACATCAACAGCTCCACTCGTGTCATAGTTGATTCCATACTTGCTATGTATCGCTCTCAACTCCAGACTCCTCATCCTGTCCCGCATCCCCAGACTCGTTGTCCTACTCCGTATCTCCAGACTCCTCATCCTCCCCCACATTGTCACCCTCCGTACCCTCCATAATCTCATTGGTGTCATAGCCGTTAAACGACACACCACCAGTATCCTCTCTGGTGGCGTTGTCGGGGATAATGCCATACTTGGTGTTGATCAATTTTTCGTTGACTGCCAGTGGAATCTGCACCTGCTGATATGGAGGCATCACCCGTTTAGGCTCCAAGATCAGTGCCGACATCATGCCGCCATCGATTTTCTCGGGAGACATGTTGTCCACCACTGGCAGAGTGCCATTCATGGGTTTTGCATCGATTAGGTACTTGCGCAGCTCCACGGTGATCGTCGTGACCACTTTGTCTCGGTATGCAGGTGGAAGCGCGTTCCATGTGTTCATCAACTTGGTATATACTGCTTGAAATGTTGTTAGCCTCGTTCCCCGAGTATCCAATGCCAACTTACTGCCATCAATTGTCATATTGAATGAGTACATCCAAGGTGGTTGTTTAGTACTGGCGGTCCTGGTTGTCGTCGCACCGTTGTTATTCTGGCATTCGCGTAGCGTACGATGCAATGCTGTGGTTGCATAAACGATCAACGAAGGGGGAGGGCTCTGAATTATCCAATTGTAAAGCCCAGGGTTGCACTCTCGGGTTCTCTTGAAGTACTTGATGTAGAGAAACCGGGAAATTTGACCCGCAAGAAAGTAGCTTGCTTGTGGCTAGGAAGCTGGTAAGCCCTACTGAGAACTGTGCGAACTCACCAGGAATGCTAGGAACAACCTACCCCATGTGCTAGGTCACGATCAGAATCTCTCACGGCGAAGGTGTTGCGCACAAGCAAATTTTTGATGGCGACTAATCGTTCGGCATCGTTAGGGAGCTCGTGTAGGTGATAAAGCTCGCTAATACTCGACCGTGCCTTTTCAATCATGTGTGATAGTGTACCAGTCTGGGCATTCTTGAGCTGGATACACAATGCATACTATGGAATTAAAAGCTGCAAACTGTACTTAGGGGAAGGAAGTCATTACCACTGCAATGTTCGATTTTTTGTGAACGTCGAACTCGACTTACGTACTCGTATCTACGCCTACTCCTGGCCACAATATATTTAATTGCTAAATTGTGTTGAGGTTAGCAAGAAAAGTAAAATCCACACCTGGGATAGTATTCACGACTCACGCGTATAAATTCGTCTTCCTGGAGAAACGGCTGATGCTTTATGGTGTGCTGCTCCAGTAGCGTCTTAACCGTGTTGAGTACAAATGCCAGCGGCATACTACCTTGGTACATGACACTTCGCCTGCCATTGGATATCCCGGATGCCAGCGAAAGCACTTCTGAGGATGTTGGAGCAGGAACCAATGAATTGGGATGAGGACTTTGTGCAGCCCGCCGCCTCATTGCAGAGGTGGTGATGCTGGGGCTGCTTGTAGAATCTGATGTGACATCCGGAGTCGTTACGGCTGGTGTTGCCTTGACTTGTACGGCCCCTGATACTGCTCTACGGATGCTGTTTGTCACCTTGGGAACCTTCGTCCGATTGTCTTCAGAGGTAGTAGTCCTTGGCCGCTTGGCCGTAGGTACTGCAGGCAATGCAAGGTGTTCTGGCTGCCAAGAAGTCGGAGTTTTCTGCGCCTTGGTCTGCCATGACGTCGGAGTTTTCTGTGACTTCTCTACCCTCTTTTTCTTCGACTCGTGCGGCATTGTCTCGGACATGATGAGGATTGATGGGCGCTCTGCGAGGGGAAGCGGATGACCTTCGTGGTGGTTGGTGCGGTGTCACAAACACCTGCAATAAATACGATATCAACAAATAAGCAAGGTAATCCGGGAAACAATATCTAGATGATACTGATGACTCAAGCGATTGGATTCAATAACTGTGGTGGAGAGCGAAGCAGATGACCTTCGTGGAGTGGTTGATACGGTAGCACAAACACCTGCAATAAATTCGATATCAAAGAATAAACAAGGTAATGCGGAAAACAATATCTAGATGATACTGATGACTCAAGCGATTGGACTGAGATAACCGCAGTGGAGAGCGAAGCTGACGACCTTTGTGGAGTGGTTGATACAGTGGTAGTGGAACCTGCAGTGTTGTGAAGGGGTCGAAGCGACGTGATAAGGGGTATCCGTATTGCGCACCGATAACAAAATACACATACCTCCAGCCGTGATAGAAATACAGAATATAAACCGAAATGCAGAAAGCCCAACCGAACGTGCAATTGCCCTACTAGACGTGTCTTTCACCTACTCACGTAAGCTCCCTGCAGCATTGACCACTCCTCCGTCATTCTGGCTGCCCTTTTCTTGACCCAGCCTCACCCAAACCTCCAGCCTCGGCTTCATCAATCATAGCGACGCGACGCGCCCTGGTGAACCACGACATATTAGGGATGAGATTTCGATGTCTCGGTGTCGATGGATTGAATGGCTCCCGTGAGGGAACCTCAGTCGTACAAGGTGGCGCAGTCTCATCACCCGAGTTTGCAGATTCTATGTGGCCCCCCGTACTGCTTGTAGTGTTACACCCAGTGCGCTGGTGACACCCCAAGACAGGCAATTAGTATGACTAGCCAGACTCAATCTGAGGATTGAGGCCGAGTGAGATTTCATGAGTGAAAGTCACAGGCTGGGGCGAGCTCTGAAAGAGAGGAGTATTACCGACCCAACAGCAGCCAGGTGG